>Ga0209755_10000273_pt1 | contig 100448 bp, 103 predicted proteins | sample TergutCo191P1_FD_187301 | JGI IMG/M metagenome (GOLD analysis project Ga0209755, IMG submission 187301) | Cornitermes sp. P1 segment gut microbial communities from Petit-Saut dam, French Guiana - Co191P1 (SPAdes) (version 2) | ecosystem: Host-associated > Arthropoda: Insects > Digestive... | reverse complement strand
CGGCTCATTACGTTAGTTAGAACGGTTATGATTATTGGTATTGTTTCTAGAATGCTGATGCTGACGCAAGCGAACGCCTCGAAACAGACAAAAGAGTGAAGCTGTGGAGACAAACGCCATCTGCGGAAGCCAAGCAAGCTGCTCTCATCTGCCCTAAGCAAGGGCTGGCAATGGTATAAAAATTGCAAGATTGAAAACGTATAAAGTTTCGGAGACAAATGCACACTCGTAAGTAGCATACACTCCTCTTGCAAGTGTAAAATTGTAATGAATAGCCGTTAATCGGCTGCAAACTTTCAAAGGGACGAATACAAGCTGTAAATGCTTGATTCGTTCCCTTTTCTGTGTACTCCATTATTCAACCTATTTTCCGCAAGTTTTACACCATACAATCGCCAAAATGCTTGTGGTACAACGCTTAACGAATGAAGCAGTGCATTTAGGTGTATGGTGTAATAAAATGCGGAAGTTAGGATTCAAAAAGGGCACTATCCGTCGCACCTGTATAAATCATAGGCGTAACAATTTTAACTATAAAATACAAAGATGAGGATTTGGCAATCTGAATTCGGAAACTTTCCCGGACAAGTTATGACAATTGTTTTCGTCACAACTTGTCCGTTGACAGGCACTTTACAGGCGTGTATCATCCTGACTTTTGCAGGTTGATGTGAATTCAACCGCCGCAATCCTTACTTACACAAGGATTGCGGCGGTTTAGCATAAAAAATAAATGTTTGCTTAATTTCTATCTCTTCACATCGCCGAGGATTCTCTTGATTTCGTCAAGGCGCAGTCTTTTCTTAGAGAAGTCAATGCCGAAAGCTTTACCAAGCTCCGCAGAGAGCTTGCCCCTGTGTCCGAACAAGTAAACGTTTTCAAACTCATGCATACACTCTATCTTGTTAAGTGCTTCTATGATAGCTGCGGCAGAATATTTCTTACCGGTTTCTTTTTGGATAAGCCTGACAATCACAAGCGCAATAAAACAGATGAGGAAATGGGCGTCAATGTGGTCGTACTCCTGTAAGTGTACAGGACGAGCAGCAAGATCGCTCTTTGTTATCTTAAAAGTTTCCTCTATTTCCCAAAGCCCTCTGTATACGTCAATTATTTCGCTATCTGTCATATGCAACTCACTGGTAACAATGGCATAATAGCCGTCGTACTTCTCTTCATCAGCAATTTTGCTTTCATTGAGCAAGAGTGCCTGCCCGTCTTTTTCCCTAACTTCACCCGTATTTTTGTCATAATCAATATTGAGGACGTATGCGGCGGCCCCGTAAGTGGTCGCCTTTGTAAATTTGCCGGGGCTTTTAATAAGTGCTTCGGCTTTCGCCAAGACCTCGGCTCTTTCAGCCCGCGCTTTATTAAAATATTTTCGATTCCAAAAAACGACCTGCTTTTCGTAGACCTGCTTTGTTTTCTTTTTCCCGTTGCTCATGGTCACGGATATATCCCTAGCTTCTACACGGCTCTTGACTTTAAAGTCGGCATCAGCGGTTGCGGGTTTCCCGCCTAAATCCGCGTATCCACTTTCATCAAGCACATATTCCTGGAACTTTGCTGCCCCGCCACGGACAGAAAAACTGAAAACATATCCATTGAGAGGTTTGTGCTTCTTTCCCCCAGTAAGATAGTAAATGTTGTCGCCGGTTATGATTCCCATATCGGCAACCACAACGATACGACCCGTGTCATATTTTAAGCGCACATCGCCGATTACTGTGCGGAACGTTTGTTTATCAAGCGTGTTGCCGGGAAAAAGCTTGTAATGGATTGGCACACCGTCGGCGTCCATAGCCAAACCCATTTGGATGATTGGCTTCTTTCTGTTCTCCTTGCCTCTTCCATATTTCCTGTGCTCGTCAGGCTTGCCAATCTGGAAATAATAATTGGTGACGTCATAGTATACGATGCTTGTGTCGCTCCCATACTTAGCACAGACTCTCTCGTACATGGACTGCTGTAATTCAGGGCCAATCTTAGCGAAATGGGAAAGAGCCCTGTATACATCGTCGAGCGAAAAATCAAAGCGTTCAAAAAACCTGCCTTTCTCTTCAAAGGCTTTTTTCTTCGAGCCGGGCGACAGTATCCGCGACATGACCAGCATTATCATGATGGAGTTTGTGTTGAACTCAAACTTCTGTCCTACCATTTTCCTTTTGAAAAAGTCGTCAAGCCATAATGTGTGATAGACCCTCATCGGCACGGCATATCCAAAGTTGTATGCCCCCTGCTCATTTTCCTCTAGTTCCTCGTCCATGTTGATGTCAATTGATATGTGGCGCTGTGCCTTTTCCTCTGCCGTCATCTCTTTTGCCACTTGCCTGAAATGGGCGATTGGATCGTCATACTCTTTTTGCAGGACATCAACGAAACCCAACACCTTGACGGTTGTTGACGTGCGGCTCTTGGTTTCTCTGTTCCAGTATCCTTTTTGAATGGAGAGGTACTCCCTGCCATCACGCTTTTGAATGCTTAGATACAAAATGCTTACCTCCGCGCTCAAGATAAGGTCATTATATCACATTAAGCATAATTAAGCAAGCAAATATATTGAACAAAGTCGCAAAAAAATGCCCAAAAGGGCTGATTTCTCTATACTTTCTGCTTTCTCATCTTTTCATTGCTGCAAAACTACCGTGGTTGCCACAATTCGCAGGTGGCGAAAGTAACCGCCGTCATGATTAATAGCAAAACCAGTGGAACAAGCCTCTTAAACAGGCGCAAACTCCAAATATGCTTAATTCGTTTCAAAATAGTGCTTAGTATATGTTTAAGCTGCTGCATCAAACTTCGCCTCAAAATCATTTTGTAATCGCCCGTCAACCACGAGACTCCCAACGTAGAGCATACACATTTTACATATATCAGCGAGTTCTGTCAACTAGTTACAGTACGTTCAATTACGTATATCCACTGCATACGGACGACCGATGGCCGCCCCTGCAGCAGCGTGATTTCAAACCGCAAATTGTCGAACCTACTGTGCCGCAATGGTTGTAGCAGACCCGCAGTAAATTTTCGGGTAAACTCAAACGAAATCCCTTATTGACAAAGCGTGTTTCTCGTGATAGAATCCCCCAGAAGTCAATAGTTTCCGAGTCATGTGTCCTAGGTGGGCTATCCCCTGGGCTGTGGCTTGGGTCTTGATTTTGCTTAGGTTGAAGTTAGAAATGACTCAGCCTTTCATGTTTGAGAAGGAAACAATTCAACGTGCCCAAATACACCTTCTGCGCTTTGTCGCTTGACGCAAAGCGGCAATCTGTTTTGTTTGTTTCAAAGCCGACTGCCGTGTGTCCTACATGTCATTGGCCTTGGCTGAGGTTTCTGCGGCAGGAGGTTTAACGTTGCACCGACTCTTTGATTTTCTTCTGTACGTATCGAATGAGCTCATTCTCCGCTTCATCCGCATTCAATCCGTTTCCATCAATCCGAAAGTCGATATGCTCAGAATCGCCCCACTTTTCTCCGGTAAGAAACTCGAACAAATCGGAACGTCGCTTGTCTGTAGTGTAAATAAGTTCAATTGCATCTCTGCGCTCCATGTTTAGAAGGTCTCCTGCCCCTTGAATCGTATAAGACGCCTTTAGCCATTTGGAGCCTTTGACCTTTTCCATACTGAAGTTGTAGAGGTTCATTATTCGTTTGATGCGCACCTCCATATCGGCAGTGGTAAAAACGTGAACAGCATCCTGGCGGTCGCGCAGAATATAGTCTGAGCATTTGCCGTAAAGAACACAGTCTCCACCCTCTGCGCATTCTAGGACAGCCTGAGTCAAAGATTCAAGCATCGCTCTGCGGTAATTCTCAGTCTCACTCCCGAAGTCTTTGAAAGACGTGTCGTGAGTAATGCTGTCGTTTTTTAGGTCAAGCTCCGCCTGCCATAATGCGCTTCCGAGGCGCGGAAAATCATTAGCCTCTTGAAACGGCGTGAGCCTCCGTTCGGGCCACCAATCGGGTCTGTCGGCGCTTTCGCTTTTTTCGGAATAGATCTCTCTGCTCCTTATAATCAACTGCGTGTCAAAAATTCTGTAGTCAAGGATTTCTGCGAGTCGTTCGCCTATCTCGTTGCCGCCTGAACCATACTGCCCGCTAATGGTTATTATCATGGAAAACACTCCTATCTGATGCAACTGCTCCATCCCACCCTAACTAACAAACACCTACAATATGAATCTAAGCACAGCCTAGCAGAAATCCCCAGCTTAGTCAATAGAAACTGCTGACATAGAAAAACGAAAAAGGAGAAATCAGGTTTGGCAATACAGGGAAAACTAATCGAGCCAAGAAAACTCGTCGGCCTGCTGGCTGCGATGGCACTCATCGTATTCTCGCGTGTGCTGCCGCTGCCGGAAGGGCTGACCCGCGAGGGGTTGACTGCCGCAGCTTTGCTCTTTGCCGCACTTGCGATGTGGATAACCGAAACTATGAACCTTGCGGTAGTCACAATACTCGTTGTTGCGATAATGCCGTTTTTTGGCGTAGCGATACCTGCGGGTTCGGATGCGGCGCAGGGCGCTGTCGGCATAGAACTGTTAACCATGAACATTTCGGAAACTTTCCGAACATTCGCCGGCAACGTATTTTTCTTTGTACTCGCTACATTTGCGCTCACAGCGGCGCTTGCGACCAGCACAATACCGACGCGAATTGCGCACATAGCGCTCAGGCTGTCAGGCAAGAGCTCATTTAAGCTCGTCCTGTTTTTTCTGCTGGGGTCAGCACTGCTGTCCAATGTATTGTCAAACGTGTCAAGCAGCGCAATTTTCTCTGCGCTTGCGCTTGGACTTGTCAAGTCAAGCGGCGACCCAAGGCCAGGAACTTCTCAACTAGCCAAAGCACTGCTTATCGCCGTTGCGCTCGGCGCAATGATTGGCGGGGTCATGGTTCCTTCGAGCACCGCCACGAACCTTGTGATTATTGATTTGCTCGAACATGCGGGGTATAGGATTCCGTTCCTGCACTGGATGTTGATAGGCTATCCGACCGGAATAGTCGCATGTTTGATTGTCGGGGTCGCAGTATACCTTTCTTTCAAGCCGGAAAGAGTATCGGACAGTGCGTTGAAAGCGGCAAAGCGAGAGGCTGCTGAAATCGGTCCGCTGGCTACTCGCGAGAAAAAAATGCTTATTATAATAGCGCTAATCTTCGCATTCTGGATAAGCAGCACATGGTTTCCGGCACTGAATCTTACTTTGGTCGCCCTGCTTGGCATGTGTGCTTTCTTTCTGCCGGGGATTGAAGTTCTAACGTGGAAGCAGTTCAAAGACAACGCCGCTTGGGACGTGTTGTTTCTGATTGGCGGCGTAGGCGCTTTGGCTGCGGGAATACAAGCCACAGGCGCGGCGACATGGTTTGTGCAACTTGTAATGTCCGATGCTGCGGCTTGGTCTCCGTTTATGGTTGCGCTGATGGCGTCGGCGATTGTGTGCCTGCTTCATGTCATAAATCCGTCGGGTCCGGCGGTTGCAGGGCTTGCCGCAGCCCCTATGATTGCAGTTGCGATATCGACAGAGGGCAATGTCAGTCCGATTGCGCTGGCTCTTATCACATCATTTTGGAGCAATACGGCTTTTGTTTTCCCAACAGATGCCGTCACAGTGATTGGCTATAGCTATGGCCATTATAAGATGACTGAGTTTGTCAAATTCGGTTGGCTCCCGACAATTATCATGGTAGTCCTAATCGCGCTGATAGTCCCGGCGTTGACAAACATGGTTCTGCCTATGATACCGTAGTTGCAAACGAGACGAAAGCGGCAATACCACCGGAGTTGCACACTCTGTAACACTCCGCAAAAGCAAGTTCCCGCATATCGGCAGGCAAGTGGTACATCGGTCCGAGGCACAAAACAACATCAAAGCTGTTATCTTCTATGCCGTCAAGTCTTGTCGCATCTCCAAACATGGCATGATATATTTGTAATGCCGCTTTCTATAATTTTGCGCTGAAATATATCTATGTGATGTGGGAACAGGTCAACACCAACGTATTGTTTACATTTTACGGCAAAATGGAATCCGTAACATCCTGTGGCACATCCAATTTCAAGCATACGACTATCTTTGCCGATATAGTCATCCAGAATTTTCTTGGTGTAATGAAATTCTAAACTTGCAGAGTGCGATGATGTTGCCCTGTTATCTACACATATTTCTGCAACTCATCAAATATTATTGGCAATATCTGTGGATATGTCATTTCATCAGGTATGGATTTAAACCTCTTAACCTCGCGCATTTCAGACTAATAGGATATGTTTTCACTCACCAGAGTTCATCGGATTTTGTATAAAAACGCTCGGCGATTGTTTCCGCTGTCGAACGGTAATCGTCTGCGCCATTTATGCGAATAATCGGACACGGGCATTTCTCAATCCATTGCTCATGCGAAGCAAGTGAGCGCATATCTAATCCACCTGCGTCATAGTTTGCTGCCCACTCAAGAAACTCAAGGTAATTGCACCGCATATCTCCGTTTTCTACGATACGTTCTCCGAACTGCGCATATTCACTCTTCTTTAACCGCTCAATGCGTATATCTGTTGGCGTTGTAATAAAAATGGCGAGGTTATAGTATGGGCAAAGTGGTTCATCCCACCCTGTGGCACTGCCTGAAACAACAAATTTCTCATGCTTTACCATATCGCATTCCAACATTTGTTGTCTCTGCTTGCGTGGTCGTGCCACTCCCACTCGCCCCGAATACATAAATGCCGTGTGCCATGTTTACTACCTACCCCTATCATTTTATTCATTCGCTCACATTGTCGGTACGATTGAAATCCCTGAATTTGTGGAACTTCCCGAAATATCCATGCAGACCCGGAGAAAGAGTACGGTTGTCACCACGCTCCTTCCTTTGCCACTATTATTTTTGCCAATATCATAGCACAAATCGCCGGATAAAAAAAAGGAAAGCTTCACTCCGAAAGTGCAAGCTGCAAACACTGCTCTCGGCATCTTAGCAAAGCCCACTCCTATTCTGATATAATCTAAACATGAAAAGTTGGTACCCTCTTTGATGATTTCACAGTCAACCATTCCGTGGTCGGCTGTGACTATTAGCAGTGTATCGGATAAGGCGGCAGACAACTGCTCTATCTGCTTGTCAAATAACACTATATCGGCTTTCACACGCTCACTATAACAACCTTGCTCATGCATATCGTTATCAGGTTGAAAATGATAACAATACAAGTATTTCCGCCCTTCTTTTTTGCATAAGGTCTCGATATAATTGCAAATATCTTCATTTGTATCAGTTTTATACTCGCCATACGGCGAAATCCGACAGCACTCTATGCTTGTGTCCGCTTTTTGAATTTGTTTAAAAAGATTATCAAAACCGAGTGTTCGCCCATTTGCGTGCTACACGTTACTCAAAATACAAAACAAATCCAAACCCCTCGCCAATCGGTATGGGGTTCGGATTATCATGCAGTGGTGCGCGAGGAGGGACTTGAACCCTCACACCTGTTGGCACACGCCCCTCAAACGTGCCTGTCTACCTATTCCAGCACTCGCGCAAATAATAACCATGCATTACCATGCATTCTGAGGCGCAACTAATTATAGCCATTTAACCCCGGTTTGTCAACTGAATAATCCTCTTAATTTTTTAATTTTTGCGCATTTTGTTACACTTTCATAAGGTAGCTAATGCCGGGCGGTTTTGCTGTAGGCATTGAGAAGCCTGTACGCTCACACACCCCTTCGCTGCAGGTTTCTTATTAGCTTTGATGAATAGAGGACATTCATGGCAAGTATCGAAGCAAAAATAACCCTAATCATCATATTGTGCTCATCGGCTAAAGTGACAAAGCAGAAAAATATTGCGGCGAAATAGAAAAAAAGCGTTTTTCCCGGCGCAGGTTTTCCGTAAACAAAACCGGACGTGAAGTAAAAACCCAGCGCCGATGCAATGATTGCCAAGCACTGGTACGCATAGCTGAGAAGAATCGGATTTGAAGCATTGGTCCTATAGAGCAGCACAAGCCAAAAGCACATGAACAATGTCGGGATAATGCTAAGGGCAAATACAGACTTACGACGCGGCTCTTGATACATTTCAATGGCAAAATACGCCACTGAAATTGCGGCGAGAGCCGACAGCGCTGAAAAAAATATATAAGCGAGCGGGATTATGCCCAGCTGCCTCAAATCAAGGAAATTCATAATAGTTGCGGCAAGCCACACCAATCCAATTATTCCAAAGGCAAATGGGTAGGTCAGAGGGTCAGTCCCGAAGGCGTTCTCAAACCCCGGAGGAGCCTTGCGCCTCACTGCGACCACAATTGAGAAAATCATTGCCGCAACCAAGAGCAAGACGGAAATCGCCATCAAAACATAAGTCAGCGCAGCCCCTCGCTCAGGAAGTCCCGTCAGGGGGTCAAAAACATACAACAGCTCCAAGCTTCTAATGTAGAATCCTGCAACGCCGGCTAAAAGCGCAAAAAAAGGCATAAAAACAGCAGCTATTCGCACAAGTTCACTCCAATCAAAGATTTACGCACATTTTACATCATACACAAACTCTCGTCAAGAAAAAAGGCTCGCTTGCTCACTCTATGAGCATCGCTATAAGCTTATTATAAATACTCTCGGCATTTTTGCGAAAACCTTCTTCCAGCATGAGAGCCTGCTTCTCGTTTGCGGCTATTAACTCAATCGCCGCAATTTCGCCAATCCCATCCGACAGAGACAAACTCACCTTGCAGCCTGTTTCGGCAGCCGCTTCGTGCGAAGTCTTGATCATCGCATCACGATTTTGCGCAATGCGGAGCGCAGACGTGTTCTTTTCTGCTATCGCACGCACCGAATATGGCAGGTTAATTTCAGTTATCTCTCCGTTTCTCATACCTTTTGGCGTCAGTGAATATTTACCGTCCTCTTCCATAAGATGCTCGTTTTCAATTAACTCCGCAACGCACTCCGAAAATTCGAAGTAACTAATTCCAGTATCGCACAGCGTCTGCTCTGCCAGGACATCAAGCGCAATAGGCTCGGGGATGCGGCGTAAGATAAAAAGAATCAGGATTTTTATCTCCAGTTTATTGTGGATAAAACCAAACCTATCTATCAACCCGCACACCTCGCTCCTGCTGCACCCGCCGCATTACCACACCATCCCATTCAACGGAAAACCTCTAACATCTCTGCTACGCTCGCCTTTTTGCGCCTATGAGCTGAGCATCCGCGCAAGAATCATGTATGCACAGTAAGTCCAGCTGCACCCTGGGTATTGCCCCTGGCCGCTTTTGGGGTCGATAAAAAATGGGAAATCCGCCTTTATGAGCGCATTGCAGTAATTCTCCGCAAACTTGACAGCAGCATCCCTGCGCGACGATTCCCATAGCCCTGTGCAAATGAAAACCATGGCGGGCGGCAAAACACATCCGCGCCCGAATCCCGAGGGCTTGAAATAGTCGCTTGTCATCGCTTCTGAGGCAAGCCCCCATGGGCTATGGAACCGCTCGGCATCCAACAAGTCGTCCACCAGTTTGTCTAGTATGCCCTTTGGCAGGCGGTCGCCCAGGATAGCGGGGATGTAATGGACAATGTTGTCCGAGAGCAACTCCTCGCGGGTCTGGGGCACTAACCCCACGAAGTACTCGCCATTCCAAAGGATATCAACCAGGCAGCCCAGCAAATCTTTGGACTTCTTGTACCACGCATTTGCCACAGCCTCGCCCTTGCCCAAAAGATTCGCCAAATCGCCGACCGCCTCGAACAAGATTACCAAGTAAGCGCCAATGTCGGGTGACGTTATATGCGCATGGTTGACAAACAAGGTCGAGTCGTCCAACCCTGTTTCATCGCAGTGGACAACCGAAGGCAGTCCATCCTCGTCCTCATCCCGATATTCCATAAACCAATCGGCCCATTTTCCCATGCCCTCGTACAGCTTCTCAAGCTGCTCGTAAGTGCATTCCTTTAGCAGGTCATGGTGCTTCATAAGGTTCTTCACCGCCCAGCCGTGAACCGGGGGTTTGACCATGAGAGCCTCGCTTTTTATATCGTCGAACATATCCGCAAGCTGCCCCTCGGGGCTGCTCCTGTCAATCGGGCAAAGCAGCAACCCAATCGCAAGCTCAATGTCATGCTGCAACGCAACTGCATTCTGGCATAGCTGCCACTGCGACGCCATATGCCCCGCAAACATCAAAATCATCGGATACCTGGCAGAGCCTTGCGGGCTCATCAGATATGTCCACAGCAAGTACGCCGCATCAAAGCGCTTTTCTTCATAAGGCTCCACAAACTCGGGGATATCACCGTAGAAGGCATCCCAATCCGCCTGCATCGACGCCCTAGCTTCGGAATACGAGGGGTAAGAATCGCGAACCACCCCTCCGCTGGCAAACTCTTCCATAACCAAGGTGAACCTGCCGTCGCCGCTTGCACGAGTGCGCCCATAAATCCTGCCGCTCGTCAGGTTCTCCCAGTCCCAAGGCATCTCATTATCATTAAAATCAAACTCGGAACCCTCCAGCCCCTTGAACACGACAGCACAGGTCAGCCGAAAAAAAGCCTCCCAAGCGGCATCCTTGCGCGGGTGTACGGTTTCGTGCTGAACCATCGTTTTCTCAAATAGCAGCCCCATCCCACTGTCGCCCTCCGCAATGAGCTTCTGTTTATCGGCAAATGTAAACCTGACAGAGCCATAGTGTGTGACGACCGACAGCTGTGACGGACTCGCCTCAACGGTAAACGGCACCTTTTCCCCGCCGAATGTCGGGAAAATATTAATCAGCTTATTTCCATCGGGCGCAACGGTAGCCATACCCCGGCATGTGCCGAGATAGAGCGAAACCCCACCAAACGAGCTGCCCGTTTGGAAAAGCCCGAACCAAGCCCCGGAGCGCTTGAACATTTTGCCCTCTATGTTGACTACCCTATCTTGCGCATTAATCATATTCACACCCACCCACGTAACTTTACTGCCTGAGAAACCCTGTTTATAGCAATGATATAAGCCGCATCGCGCATATAGAGGCCTTTCTCCTTAGACAGCTCATAAACAGCGCGAAACGCCTTTGTCATACCGTACTCCAGCTTATTGAGCACTTCCGCTTTATCCCAGAAATAATTCATGTTGCTCTGAACCTGTTCAAAATAACTGCACGTTACACCGCCGGCGTTGCAGAGGAAATCAGGCAGGACAATGACGCCCTTATCCTTCAGCAGGGAGTCGCAGTCGGGGGTCGTCGGGCCATTTGCCGCCTCTACAATAATCTTAACCCTGTCGGAAATCCTTGGGAATACGGCTGGGGTAATTTGGTTTTCAAGGGCCGCAGGTATCAGGATGTCTACGTCCTGAGCTAACCAATCGTCGCCGGGCAATACCTCGTAGCCGAGAGCGAGGGCTTTTTCTTTGTCTATGCTCCCGAATACATCCTTGATTGAAACCAACTCTGCGATATCGCAGCCGCTGGTTTTTCTAAATGTATATGCGGTGCTGTCAGGCTGGTTCCAGCAGGACACGGCGACTACCTTGCCGCCTAGGTCGGTGTACATACGAGCGGCATACTCCGCCACATTGCCAAAACCCTGAATGCTCGCTGCCGTGTCTTTTGCGGGTAGGCCAATTTGTCGCAGCAAATCCTTCAAGGTATAAATGCACCCATACCCGGTAGCCTCGGTGCGCCCCAGCGAGCCTCCCATCCCCACGGGCTTGCCTGTTATCACGCCGGGATAACGGGAGCCTGCTATAGTTTCGTATTCATCCATCATCCAAAGCATGTGCTGGCTGTTGGACATGACGTCCGGCGCAGGGACGTCTTCATTTGGCCCTAGCTGCTTGTGAATCGCGCGAACGTAGCCCCTGCACATCCGCTCCTGCTCTCCTTTAGAAAGAAGCCTGGGGTCGCACACGATTCCGCCTTTCCCTCCGCCGAGCGGGATATCGACACATGCGCATTTCCACGTCATCCACATCGCAAGTGCGCGCACCGTGTCGGCCGTTTCATGAGGATGGAAGCGTATCCCTCCCTTTGCGGGACCCCTGGCGTCATTATGCCTTATGCGGTATGCCTGAAGTGTTTTTGTAGTGCCGTCGTCCATCTTGACAGGAATGGTAAAGTGTAGTTCCAGCATCGGCTGGCGCAAAAACTCGCGCATGCCACCGTCCAGTTCAATATACTCCGCAACATTGTCAAACTGCAGCTGCGCATTTTCAAAAGGGTTGTAATTTGTTTTCATAGCACACTCTCCAAAGCACTGCTCCTAGGCTTTTCCATCGCAACCGAGGACTTCAGTTATCTTATGCCGCACAAGCGCCTTGATGTTCGCACGCCCAGGGGCGAGGTATTGACGCGGGTCAAAATCTGCGGGATTCTTTGCCATATGTTCCCTGATTCCCGCTGTCATCCCAAGGCGCAAGTCTGAGTCGATATTTATTTTGCAAACCGACGACCTCGCCGCCTCACGCAGCATTTCTTCGGGGATGCCAATCGCATCAGGCATTTTGCCACCGTATTTGTTGATAGTCTCCACAAACTCGGGGACGACCGACGACGCCCCATGCAAGACGATGGGGAAATTCGGCAACCTTTTTGATATTTCCTCGAGTATGTCAAACCTGAGCTGAGGCTTCTGTCCGGGCTTGAATTTATATGCGCCGTGGCTCGTGCCGATAGCTATGGCAAGGGAGTCGACTCCCGTGCGGGAAACAAATTCCTCGACCTCCTCGGGTCGCGTGAAGCTTGCATCTTCTTCCGATACGTTCACGTCATCCTCTATCCCCGCAAGTTTCCCAAGCTCACCTTCGACTACCACGCCTTTGTCGTGCGCATACTTCACAACTTCGGCTGTCAGCCTGATATTTTCCTCAAAGGAGTGCTTGGAGCCGTCAATCATCACAGATGTGAATCCACCGTCAATGCAGGACTTGCATATCTCAAAGTCGTCGCCGTGGTCGAGGTGGACGCAAATTGGCAAATCAGTGTCGATTATTGCCGCCTCGATGAGCTTCATCAAATACACATGCTTTGCATATTTTCTGGCGCCGGCGGAGACTTGGAGAATCAGCGGTGCGCTAACTTCCGCCGCCGCCTCCGTTATCCCCTGAATTATTTCAAGGTTATTCACATTAAATGCGCCGATAGCATATTTCCCTTCATAGGCCTTTTTGAACATTTCTGTCGATGTAATGATTGGCATAGCAACAAACCTCCATACTTATTGTTGGCAACAAAGCCAGTATACTACACATTCAATGCTAATAACAGTCAATTTCATAAAAGTTTACCATTTTGCCAATTGCAATTTGATTTTTCAGCACTGCTGTGATATCCTTCAAATAATAATTTATATTGGAGGCTCATCAAATGGATAACAAACTCATCGGAGCATGTATATTCGGTCAATCCGGAGGCCCCACTGCCGTGATAAACTCTAGCGCATACGGGGTGATCAGGACAGCGCTTGACGCACCCGAAATAACCAATGTCTATGGCGCTGCGCATGGCATTGTGGGCGTGCTCAATGACGAGCTTTACGACCTGGGCAAGGAGGATGCGCACGAGCTTAAGCTTCTGATGAACACTCCCTCCTCTGAGCTCGGGTCTTGCAGGTACAAGATAAAGGAAGAGAGCGAACTAAAGCGCATCCATGAGATATTTGAGAAATATGATGTCCGTTACTTCTTCTATAACGGCGGCAACGACTCCATGGACACATGCCAAAAGGTAAGCGACTATCTCGAGCGTGTCGGCTATGAGTGCCGTGTCGTCGGCGTGCCTAAGACTATTGACAATGACCTTGTCGGGACGGACCATTGCCCCGGATTTGGCAGTGCGGCAAAATTCATCGCCACGACGGTTGCCGAGGTCTATAAAGATGTGCATGTCTACGACACCGGGATGATTACCGTAATTGAAGTCATGGGCCGCCACGCAGGCTGGCTGACGGGGGCGGCTGCGCTCGCCGGTCAAAATGGAGCTTATGCCCCTGATTTTGTTTATCTGCCTGAAGTCCCATTTGAAACCGAAGCCTTCTTGCAAAATGTCAAAAAAACGTATGAGGCAAAGAAGAACTGCCTCGTGGCAGTTTCTGAGGGCATCTGCCACCACGACGGCACCTTTGTGGCTGAGGCAAAGATTTCCGGGACGGACGGCTTCGGCCATGCGCAACTCGGCGGCTTGGCCGCAAGGCTCGCCCAGGCTGCCCGGGAGGGGACTGGGGCAAAGGTTAGGGGTATTGAGCTTAGCTTGCTCCAGCGCTGTGCGGCGCACCTAGCTTCGCAGACGGACATCGACGAGGCCTTCCTTGCCGGCAAATCGGCTGTCGAATGTGCGCTTGCCGGGCACACCGGAAAGATGATCTGCTTCACCCGCGAGTCTGCCGGCGGCAAGTATAAGTGCGGCATCGCCTATGAGCCGCTGTCTGTATGCGCCAACAAGGAAAAGAAGGTGCCCCGCAAGTGGATAAACGATGCCGGCACCTATGTCACGCAGGATTTTATCGATTATGCCTTGCCGCTAATCCAAGGCGAGAATGGGCGCCTGGTCGAAAATGGGCTGCCTCGCTTTGCAAGGCTCAAGAAGGTCCGGGCTGTTGTCTAAGTACCTGTTCTTTTCGGCGTTCGCCCCTTATTATTATGGGCAAAGCGGCGGACTGCATGGCTGTAGCTTTGCAGTCCGCCGCTTATTTTATTCGTTGCCTGCCTGTCTAATCTAAAGCATCAATAATCGCCGGTACGACCTTAAAGAGATCCCCAACGATGCCGTAATCGGCAACCTCGAAAATCGGAGCCACATCGCTCTTGTTTATCGCAACGATGTAATCGGACGACTGCATTCCCGCAAGGTGCTGTATAGCGCCAGAGATGCCGCAAGCAATGTAAAGCTTGGGCTTGACCGTCGTGCCGGTCTGCCCGACCTGGTGGGAGTGGTCAATCCAGCCCGCATCAACGCATGCGCGCGACGCCCCGACAACACCGCCGAGCTTGTCCGCAAGCTGCTTAATCAAACCAAACCCATCGGCGCTGCCAAGACCGGCTCCACCGGACACGATGACTTCCGCATCGGTCAGCGAGACAATTTCCTTCACAGCCTTGACGATTTCGACAACCTCCATGCGGATGTCGCCGGGTGCAAAGGACACCTCGAGATCAATGCGTTCGCCCTTCCTGTTCGCTTGGCGCTCAAGCTTGCTCATAACGCCCGGACGCACTGTTGACATCTGCGGACGGTGTTTCGGGCAGACGATTGTCGCCATGAGGTTGCCGCCAAATGCAGGGCGGGTTTGCATGAGCTTCTTGTCGCTTGGGTCGATATCGAGCTGCGTGCAATCAGCCGTGAGTCCGGTTTCGGCACGGACGGCCACATTAGGCCCAAGGTCACGACCGACATGCGTGGCGCCGAAGAGCACCACATCGGGCTTATATTTCAAAACGGCTTGGTAAATAACCTTCGTGTAAGAATCCGGATTGTATGTCTTAAGCTCCGGCGCACTTGCATAATAAACTATGTCCGCACCATACTCGTAGAGCTCTGAAACGAGGCTGTCAACATTCTCGCCGCAGAGAATTGCACAGACCTTGCATCCAATATCGTCCGCAAGCTTCTTGCCCTCACCCAATAGCTCAAGGGAGACATTCATCAGCTTGCCGTCACGCTGCTCGGCAAACACCCAAACATCCTTGTATTGCGAAATATCTACGCCTGCGACGCCCTCTTCCACGACCTTCTCAAAAGCCCCGAATGGGCAAAACTTAGGCTCCAAGCACTGGTTGCAGACATTACACGCAGGTCCGATAACCGCAAGCTTGTTCTCCATGGTAATCGCACCCTGCGGGCATTTCTTGACACAGATTTCGCAACCCTTACATTTTTCATTTATAACTCTAATTGCCATTTAACTTCACTCCCCTTCCTAATTAAAGCACATGCTTCTCGGTCAGTTTTGCGACAAGGGTTGCCGCCATCTCCGGAATCGTGCCATGAAGCATCTCTCCTGCACCCTTAGGCGGCGGAGTGAAGCTCTTCATAACCTGCGTTGGGCTTGCAATCAGGCCAACAGTCTTAGTGTCGACATTCAAAGCCTTTTCATCCCAAACAGTAATCTCCGCCTTGTACGCATCCTCAATTTGCTTGATTGTCATGTAACGCGGAGTGTTGAGTTCTTTAATCGCCGTCAGTACACACGGTTTTTGAACTTCGACGACTTCAAAGCCATCCTCAAGTGCGCGTTCGACGACGACAGTCTTGTCTTTAACCTCGCGGACTTTTTGAACATATGAGACTGAAGGTATGCCAAGGCGCTGAGCCGTCTGCGGTCCAACTTGGGCGGTGTCGCCGTCGATGGCTTGGCGGCCCGCAAAAATTATGTCGTAATCGCCCATTTTTTTGACTCCGGCGGCTAAGGTCGTCGAAGTGGCGCAGGTATCAGCGCCGCCAAATGCGCGGCTGGACAGCAGGTAGGCGCCGTCCGCACCCATGGCAAGGCACTCCCTGAGCATGTACGTCGCTTGGGGCGGGCCCATCGATACCACATCGACTGTCGTGCCGGGGTGTTTGTCCTTTAAGGCAAGCGCCTCTTCAAGTGCGTTTGCGTCGTCCGGGTTTAGTATGGAGGGAACGCCCTCACGGATAAGCGTGCCGGTCACCGGGTCAATCGTTACCTCGTTTGTATCCGGTACCTGTTTTACCAAAACAAATATTTTCATATTAAGCTCCCCTCCTACTTGCCTATAATGTTGCCGACTATGACCATCTGCTGGACTTGGGACGTACCCTCGAAGATGGTGAAAACACGGCAGTCGCGATACATGCGCTCAACCTTGTACTCCCTGATATAGCCGTACCCACCGTGGATTTGAACGGCTTTTGCGCAGATTTCATTACATGCTTCCGCAGCGTAGTACTTTGCCATTGAAGCTGCGGTGCCCGCCTCGGGGCTGCCTATATCCTTGAGCTGCGCCGCCCTATAAGTCAGTTCCTTTGCTGCTTGGAGTTTTGTCGCCATATCAGCAATCATGAAGCTAATTGCTTGGAAGTCGGCGAGGCGCCTGCCGAACTGCTTGCGCTCCTTAGCATACTTGACAGCTTCGTCAAATGCGCCCTGCGCAACGCCGATGCTCGTAGCGGCCACACCTATGCGTCCAAGGTCAAGAGTCTTCATCGCATTTTGGAAACCCCTGTTCTCTTCACCTAGGAGGTCGTCCTTGTGGATGCGGACGTCCTCAAGGATGATGTCCGATGTCGGGCAGCCAATAATTCCCATCTTATGCTCCGCCTTGCCGCATGAAACGCCAGGAAGCTTCATATCGACTATGAAAGCGGATATGCCGCGGCTTTTGCCCCTCGCCTTATCGCTGAAATCGGTTTTTGCATAAACGATTGCCCAGTCCGCCACCGGGGCAGTCGTTATGAATGTCTTGCGGCCGTTTAGAACATAATGGTCGCCGTCTTTGACAGCGGTCGTAGTCGTGCCGCCGGCGTCCGAGCCCGCACCCGGCTCAGTCAGCGCAAAAGCCATAATCTTGTCGCCCTTCGCCACCGGCGTCAGGTATTTTTGCAGTTGCTCCTCAGTGCCCGAGAACATCAGCGGCCCGCCGCCCAAGGAGTTTGCGCCGGACATCCACACTGCCGACACAGCGCTTGCGCGGGCTATCTCTTCGACCACTATTACATACGAAACGTGATCCGAACCCTGCCCCCCATACTCGACAGGTGTCTTGATGCCATAGAATCCAGCTTTGCCCATTTTCGCAAGCAGCTCTTTGGGATACTCAGCACCTTCATCGATTGCATCGAGAAGATCGTTAGGCAGTTCATTCTCGGCGAATTCGCGGGCCAGCTTCCTTATGAGTTCATGCTTTTCTGAAAAAATCATTCCTTTTCCTCCTACTTATTGATTATATCACGATACAGCCTATAAACACGAAACAAGGCCGAACACACGGCCAGGACACATTATATAAATTTTAAAAAAATAATTATATTACACTATTTAATACTTTTTCTTGAAACTGTTCAAGTTTTATGCTAAATTAATTATTACAATATACATAATTTTATGTATAACGTGGAAAAATTGTGTTTGTTTACTACAAACTATAGTAAAATAACACAAAATTTGCGTTCCTCAACAGGCCTTTTTTGCGGAGGTTAGACATATGCGTTCCACATTGTTCGATTATGAATGGCAATTTTTGATTCAAATGACAACCCGAATCAACTATTGTGAGACATACCCCGAAATTTGCAATACATTCTTGCAGCAAATCCGCACGCTCATACCATACGGCAGAGGTGTTGTATTTCAGGCCGGAAGGGCAAGCGGCAGGGTTTTGCTAACCAGCCCAATATCCACGGAATATGCTGACGACAGATCTTCGCACAACTTTTTTATTGAAGGCAAGTACCCACACTGGGACGAGTTTGTCATGCTCCCCTATAGCTCCGTTTTTCGTCAATCTGACATAATACAGCCAGGGAAATGGGAAAAAACGAGGGTTTACCGAGATGTTTGGCAGCCAAAGGGCATGTTTTGGGGCTTGTTCACAGCACTGGTTCACAAAGACGTCCCACTCGTAGTCCTCGGCATTCAGCGCGAAAAATCGCTAAACGATTTTTCCGACCGTGACATCTACATTATGAACACCCTTAAAGACCCGCTCGAGAGGAAGTTTTTCAGCCTATTTGAAGACCGCAGAATAAGCAGCGGCGACGGCGGCGACCGGATTTTCAAGACGTCCGCAGGTTTTGGGCTGACGAAAAGAGAAACCGAGATTGTCTCCCTTATATGCGCAGGCAAGGGCAGCGACGAAATGTGCCAATCTCTTTTCATAACCCACGCTACACTGAGCAAGCACCTTTCCAATATCTATTCTAAAACCAACGTTAAAAACAGAACTCAGTTGTTTGCTTTATTTTTGTAACAGGCTACTGGGCAAGTTGTTGATTACTATTCAGTGCCAGACAAGAAAACCTCATTGAGAAGCCTGTACGCTCATCGTAGAGAGGGAATTCCGGCTACTGTCACGTCAGCTGACCGAGCGTAGAGGAGTGTGCAGGCTTCTCAATGCCGGACTGATAGCAGCACTGACATAGTAGCAGTTGCTGTAACGGAACGGTAAATGTAATATAAATTTTCATTTTCAATTACCAGTTTATGTGCTATACTGAAGCACGGTAGAAGTCCAACAATACGAAAGGGGCAATTTTTTGATGAGCAAAGAGTTAAAAGGAACAAAAACAGAAGCCAATCTCATGGCTGCATTCGCAGGCGAATCCCAAGCGCGCAACAAATATAGTTATTACGCTTCAAAGGCCAAAAAGGATGGGTACGAGCAGGTGGCCAACATATTTGAAGAAACTGCCGCAAACGAGAAAGAGCATGCAAAGCTATGGTTCAAATTCCTCCACGGCGGAGGCGTCCCAGACACTCTAGCAAACCTATTAGACGCTGCTGAAGGCGAGCATCAAGAGTGGACAGAGATGTACGCAGATTTTGCAAAAACTGCAAAAGAAGAGGGGTTTAGTGAACTTGCTTCATTGTTTGAGCAGGTCGGCAAAATCGAAAAAGAGCACGAAGAGCGTTACAGAAAGCTTCTCGCAAATATCAAGGACGGCCAGGTTTTTGCTAGGAAAGAAGAAAAACTCTGGCATTGCATAAACTGCGGGAGGACAATACCAGGCAAGGATGCTCCCGATTCCTGCCCAACATGTGCGCACCCGAAAGCGTATTTTGAAATTAAGGCAGATAATTATTGAGTAAATCCTCTGCACGCTGATTGCATAATATGACAAGAAATGGTACAAAATCAAATTGTTTTCAATGCAAACATTTTGTGATTACTTGGGACTCGAAGTATCCAAGGAGCTGCAGGCTGTATGGCTTCAAAACATCGCGAATGCCGTCGGTCGCCGTATTTGAGTCTTCCGGGGAGCCCTGCGCCGGCTTTGAGAAAAAAGTTGCGGCAAAAACCAAGGCAAAATAGGAAAATCGGGGCTGCCCAGCACTTCGTTCTTGAAATAGCTCGAAACATTACAGGGCGGAGACCCCCGACAGAGCAAGTTTTGGAATCCCCCTCAGCACAGTAATCCTCTGCTTTTGAAAGCATAACGATGGACGGCGGCTTTGTGAAACACTGTCGCCTTTTGTCGTTACCTTAGAGCCCATCTTGAGCGCACGAAGGTGAGTCTTTTAGAACCAACCGTTAAGCACTACACCCGCAAATCACCACAACTCCTTTGCTTTTTCGTCTACAGAAAACATATATGCAAAACGGTAATTCCCATCATGCGCGGGCGGCCATCGGTATAAACCGCTGCGTGGTATAGTAAGCCGCGCCGAGCGCGCCATCATAATGATTGGTTGTGTACACCGCACATGAGAGCGGTCATTCCATCAATTCAAATATGAACACAACAGGATTGTTGACGTTCTCATTCAATGGGGCTACATCAACGGATTTTATTTTCAACTTTACTCCAAGTGCCTTTTGTAACTCATACAGCCTCCCACCTGCACATCTCTCAAAATATCCCTCAACATTTGATGGCGGTGTGTTATATTTGCCCTCTCTGGCACGTTTATAATAACCGTGAAAGCATTTGAAAGTAAGGGTAAGGGTGTTATCGTCATTAAGTACAGGCTGCCATCGACCAAATTTTTCCGCAAATAACGCCATTCTTTCATCAAGAGCAAGATGAGCATAATCAGTTGCAAAGGCTTTGCGCTCCTTGTCTGCACCTGCACCGTTGCAGGCACCTTGTGTTTCATACAGCATGAAACGCTGCTCTTTCGTTAAATGCTTACCCATAGCTTGGCAAAACTCATCATCCCATTCAGGGTGAAAAGTTGTATAGCCCACTAAATGCGGGCCATATTCGCTTTGATACTTTTGCAAGATGTCCTCAAAAATTGACTGAACATCTTGGGATATTCCGTATTTTTTCTTTTTTATTGCACTGACCATGCTATTCATTATTTGCCTCCCGCATACTATATAAATTTCCTACACCACTATCATCAGCGGCACACGGTTTTGTCCTTTAGCCGTCGGCAGACCCCCACTGCGATTATGGCAACGCCTAACCGTCAGAGTGGGTCACACGCTTAGAATAAGCGAGTGAAAAACGTACCCATTGTCGACAAATTGCCCCTGTGCTGATTGGCTAATATTAAGACAATTGTAGCACAAAAGGCGGCAAACTCAACAAAAATATTGCAAGAAAATCCCGAACCCCTTTGCGGAAATGATGTCGCCGGGTTGGCAGTCGAGTAATTTGCATAGCGTTTCTAAATTCAGATACGACACGAGCGATATAATGACAACAGCCCACGCAATGCGCCGCACCCGCAGCATCACAATGAGCGAAGCCCTGACAAAAGCATGGGCAATTGCGAAACTTCCAAAAGTGGTTGACCAAAAGGCAGCACTCCAAGAAGCATTCAAAGCCAAGTACCCGACAGGCACACTAAAGATTCACCAGTTTTGGAGAGGCGCAACAGTTCAGTTTACAGCGGGCGGCAAGGAATACACTTACACAAACTTTGGCTGGCAGCAGAAATTGGGGTTGACGGCGTAAGCCGTCACCATTGAGAAAACAAACACCCGCAAATCACTACAAACACAGTGATTTGCGGGTGTTTTTCGATGGCAGCGGAACTAGGATTTGAACCCAGACAAACAGAGTCAGAGTCTGTCGTGCTACCATTACACAATTCCGCTTCAGTGTGCTCTAGTATAGTAGCAAACAATGATGTTGTCAAGGCTTTTGTAGGAGTTGTGAATAGAACTTAATATCTCATGGTTACTACTCAGTGCCAGCCAAGAAAGCCTAGTAGCAGGCACTGAGTAACATCTCATGTTGTTCTTCTGATTTTTAGCCCCTTCAGAGCTATTCTACTGCAGGGTTACCCTCCGAAAAGTGCAATGAAAATACCGGCTAGTATCGCCGAGCCTATGGTGCTCGACACAAGCGGCCCCATAGCCTGCATTAGAAGGTGGTTCTGAGGATTATACTCCTGCCCCATTTTTTGAGAAACACGCGCTGCCATAGGCATCGCCGACACCCCGGAATTCCCTATCAAGGGATTTACCTTGCCGCCCGTTATTTTACACATAATTTTTGCGGCGACGACGCCTCCCGCAGTGCCAATACAAAAAGCCAGCAGGCCAATGCATATAATCAATATTGTTTGAAAGTTAAGTATCCTCTCGGCAGAGGCGGTAGCACCTATAGATATACCAATTAACAACGTCAAAATGTTTAACGCATCGTTTTGCAATGTACGCTCATACCTTTCAGCCACGCCGCTTTCCTTGATGAGATTGCCCAGCATCAGCATAGAAATGAGCGGCCCGGCAGCCGGGACAACCAGCAACGTCACAAGTGTTAGTGCAATTGGAAAAATGATTTTTTGCCTTCTCGTAACCTTTTTCAGCTGGGGCATTACGATAACCCGCTCCTTGCTCGTAGTCAACGCACGCATAATAGGCGGTTGGATAATTGGTATAAGCGCCATGTACGAATAAGCAGCGATAGTTATGGCCGGCAGTATGTGCGGTGCAAGTGTGGATGCAGTAAGTATGGCAGTCGGCCCGTCTGAGCTGCCTATAATGGCAATCGAAGCCGCTTCTGCAAAATCAATACCATAAAAACCCGGAATAATTGGAGCAAAAATATTCCCCAGCAATAGCGCCCCGCCAAACGCTGCAATGATTCCAACTTGACCCCCGAGCCCTATCAACGCTGTACGCGGAGAGGCTATCAAAGGCCCGAAATCAATCATGATTCCAAGGCACAAAAAAATTAATGGGGGATAAATACCCCTTACAACGCCCTGATTTAAAAACCACAGCAACCCTCCTTCATCATACGCTGAAAGCCCGGCAATCGGCAAATTTGCGACCATCATGCCAAAGGCAATAGGCAAAAGCAGTAACGGCTCATATTTCTTTGCAATTGCCAGATACATCAGCAACAAGGCGATTAGTATCATTATTGCCCTTGGAACCGTCATTTCAACCAACCCGACTCCATCAAGGAATGAAGTGATAACCGACATTTAATCTACCTCCTTAGATCATCCTAAAGCCTTCATTGCTGATAAACGCCTCAAGAGGCTGACCAGCCTTGCACAATTCGCACTCATGCGTCAAATAGATCTTGCACCCCGGCACGTCGATTGGCGTAAAAAGAGCATTGACTTCATTGTTCGCCACGATTTTTGAATAGGAAAAAAGCGATGATATCCCCGAGACAATTCCATTGTAATATTCAAGGCACTCAATTGCGCTTTGAAGCGTCCGGTCACTAGATATGGTTGCCATCAAGAGCAAAACATGCCGATTATTGATCCATTCTACTTCATTGTCATAGAAAATCCATTTTCCATCGACACTGTTCATAGGAGATACGACATTTATTTCGCCGCCGCTGTTCATTATTGCCGTACCCTCCCGCAATAGCTCCTGAGCCAGAAAGGCTCCTATCGTCTTTGTGTTCTGCATACACACGATTGTTTCAATCATCGTTCTTGAAACATAAGGGATAGCCAATTCCTGCGCCACATCGCGCGCTATATACGCATTTGCTTTCATCGTCCCGACATCAAGGTAATAGTTTGTGTGTACAACGCTGGTGCTGAAGTGCCCCGGTATTACGGACATCGAGATAATTGGGTTTTTTTCGAGAGGAACTTCAAATTTCTTGTCGTTCATAACTTAACTAACCTCCATGATTATTCAGATGTATACTTACGACCGCGAGTATAACTGCTATATTTCGTCCTTTTGTTCCAAATATGATGCTGCCAGCATAATCCCCAGCTTGCCCGATTCGAATGTCAGCCCCCCCTGTAGGAACGCGCTATATGGTTCACGCATTGGCCCATCGGCGGACAGCTCTATGGATGCGCCTTGAATGAATGCTCCCGCCGCCATAATCACTTGGTGCTCGTACCCTGGCATGTCCCATGCCACAGGAGTGACAAAAGAGTCGATGGGCGCACCCGCTTGTATGCCCATGCAAAACCTCTCAAGAAGCTCAGGCGAGCCGAGTTCCACCATCTGCACTATATCCGAGCGGACATCCATATACCCCGGCGTAGCCTTATACCCCAGAAGCTCAAGCAGCCGCGCACAGAACACAGCCGTCTTCATAGCCTGAGCCACTGTATGCGGTGCGAAAAATACGCCCTGATACAGTAGGCGATTGACATCCAGCGTCGCCCCGCACTCCCCCCCGATTCCCGGCGTAGTCAGGCGAAAAGCTGCAGCTTCGACAAGGTCCTCCCTCCCCGCCACATAGCCTCCCATTGGGGCAATCCCGCCCCCCGGGTTTTTAATTAGCGAACCTGCCATGAGGTCTGCCCCCACATCCCCAGGCTCAGCAATTTCCACAAACTCGCCGTAGCAGTTGTCAACAAACACATTGACGCCCTTATCGACGCCGCGCACAGTATCGCAAATCTCACCAATTTCTTTTACAGTCAGGGCACGGCGTGCCGAATATCCCCGTGAGCGCTGTACAAGCACAGCACCTACATTTTCCTCTCTAATAACCCGGGTTATGGCTTCGTGGTCAGGCGACCCATCCCCGTTCAGCTCCAGCTGGGAGTATCTGACGCCATAATCCTTCAGCGAGCCCCTGTACTCCCCGGTAATCCCGATTGTGCCCCGAATTGTATCGTAGGGCAGCCCGGACACCGACAAAAGGGTCTGCCCCGGCCTGACCACAGCAAAAAGCGCACAGGTTATGGCATGAGTCCCATTTACAAAACCTGTGCGCACAAGCGCCGACGGAGCGCCCATGATATCGGCGTATATCCGGTCGAGCGTGTCACGCCCCTTGTCATTATATCCATACCCGGTTGTACCCGCAAAACATCCGTCAGAGACACGGTGGCGGTGGAATGAATCCAACACCTTCTCAGTGTTGACCTCCGCAATTTCGTCGATTTTTTTAAACTGCTCCGAAATATCCAAAACAGCCCGCTCCGAAAGCGCCTTTACTTTATCTGAAATTTTCATTTAAGCAAAATATCCCTATCCCTCTTATAGCCCCTTCACGATTTCCGTAAACACATTTCCGCGCTCTTCAAAATTTTTAAACCTGTCAAATGACGTGCATGCCGGCGATAACAGAACCACATCGCCTCTTTCTGCAGATTCCGCTGCCGCAATCACTGCTTTCTCGAAATCTTCCTTCATAATAATCTCAGGGACGCCCGCATAGCCGGGTACTCTCTCCACAGCGTCCTTTATTTGCCCTGCCGCCGCCCCGGTCAGCACAAGTATTTTAACCCTCGAGACTATCTCAGCACCCAACTCGTCAAATGGGATGCCCTTGCCCTTGCCTCCCGCAATCAAAATCACCTCTTTTTCAAAAGACCTGAGCCCCGCTATCGTCCGCGAAGGGCTTGACGCTATGGAGTCATTATAATACCTGACCCCATCCCGCTCCCTTACCATTTCGATACGGTGGGCCACTCCCGCAAAGGTGCGCGCCGTCTCAACCATTGTGTCACGAGACACCATCCCCCATGTCGCCGCAAAAGCAGCCAAATAATTTTCGACATTGTGGACGCCGGGCAGAAGTATTTCCCTGATCGGCATTATCTTCTCGCGCTTATCGTCAAAAACCCCATACATGGCATCTACGTCGGCACAGACTCCATCGCTAACGGCACTGCGGCGGCTGAATAAGCGGACATGCCCCGGCGCTTCTCCCGCATATGCCCTGGTGACGTCATAATCCAGATTGAACACTCCTATATCCGTGCTGCTTTGCCTAATAAATATATTGCGCTTTGCCCCGACATATTCCTTCATATCCTTGTGCACATCGAGATGATTTGGCGTAAGGTTTGTAACAACTGCTACTTCAGGGCACTTTTTCATAGAAATCAGCTGAAAAGACGAGAGTTCCAAAACAGCTATGTCGTCAGCACAAATCTCATCGGCGCCGCATAGGAGAGGATTCCCGATATTGCCGCCCACATGCACCGTCAGCCCTTCATTTTTCAACAGCTGCGCAATAATCGAGGTCGTGGTAGTCTTGCCGTCACTGCCCGTAATTCCGATTTTCTTGCAAGGGCAGACTTCAAAAAAAGCCTCCATCTCGCTGGTAAGCACAGCCCCATTCCTGACAGCCGCCTCAAGCGAGGGGTGCGAAGGCATAAGCCCGGGCGTGCGGAAAATGACATCGGCAGATATATTGTCTAGATATCCATCCCCAAGGCTGAATTTTGCCCCAAGGCTTCCAAAGCGGCTCACAACGTCCTCCATCTCCGCCACAGTCCGCATATCACAAACAGTGGTATCGACCCCAACGGAGAGTAACGCCTCAATAAGCGGGATATTGCTAATGCCAGCCCCAACAACAGTGACCCGCTTCCCCTTCATATTCTCAAGATATTCTCTAAACTTCAAAATAACCCCCAACGCTTTTTTGAGCCCACCCCTAAGGAAGGGAAGCCGCCCTGCTGTTCCAGTGCAATTGTCAACCGCAAATCGCCAGTTGTCAACTACCCAAAACCCACCGCTCCTCCCCTGTGCTGTACTCGCTTTTTCTGCGCCTGCTCATGAGGTCTTTCATCGCAACGTAGGGCGATTTCCCCTCAAATAGCACATTGTAGGCTTCACTGCAGATGGGCATATCGACGCTCACTTTTTCAGCCAAGGCTTTTGCCGCCCTCGCCGCATAATATCCTTCAACCACCGCCCCGACTTCGGCAAGCGCTTCCTCAGCCTTCATGCCCTTTCCTATTAAAACGCCTGCACGCCTGTTTCGAGAATGCCTCGACATGCTGGTCACGATTAAGTCGCCCAGCCCTGCAAGCCCAGCCAAGGTTTCCTTTCTGCCGCCCATTTTTACAGATAGCTCCGCCATTTCGGCAAGCCCCCTGGTCATCAGCGTAGCTATCGTATTATCGCCCAGTCCCAGCCCATCGCTTATGCCCGCACTGAGCGCAATAACATTTTTTAAAGCCGCACCCAACTCGACTCCGACTACATCTGTCGAAGTGTACACACGGAAACTTTCATTCATTAAGAGCCCCTGAACACGCTCTGCGACCGCCAAATCTACTGACGCCGAGACACATGCCGTCGGAATCCTAAGCGCCACCTCTTCTGCATGAGTAGGTCCTGACACTGAGGCAATCGGCATATTTTCGCCAAGGGTGCTGCTCAATATGCTCGTAAACAAGCTCGAAGTGTCCTTCTCTATGCCCTTTGACATGCAAATTGCGACACAGCTCTCATCCAGCCACCCCGCCAACTTCTCCGAAGTCTGCCTAACAGCAAAGGACGGCACAGCCACAACGGCTGCTCCAATCCCCCTTGTCGCCTCCTCCATATCGGAAGTTATATGAATCTCATTGGGTATCCTCACCCCGCTCAGCAATGGGTTTTCGCGAGACCTCAAAATCGCTTCTGCCTTTTCCTCAGACCTAGACCACAAAGTCACAACGTGGCCATTATCACGCATAAGCAGAGCAATAGCAGTACCCCATGCACCGCTGCCAAAAATCGACACCTTCATTCTATGCCCCCCAACAGTCCCATAGGGCAACCTCCAAAAACCTACCGCCCGCCATCTTGGCCTCTGACTCCAGACTCCTGCCGGCCCCTTTTTATGCTAAACTTCGATTCCTCGCCTTTAATAAGGCGCCTTATATTCGGCTCATGCCTGGCAATGAGCAAAATCGCACATACCAGCGTAGCGGCAAATTCCCAATAACCACCAACTCCAATAAGAAGCATGGACACGGGAAATGCAGCGCCCCCGACCATAGCGCCAAACGACACATAACGGCTAAAAAAGGTGATTAATATGAAAAGCCCCCATGAAATAAGCGCCAGCCGCCAGTCAAGTACGATAAGAACCGTCCCGACAGCCATAACTCCCTTCCCGCCTTTAAACCGGTAGTACAGCGGAAAGCAATGCCCCATCATGACGAAAAAACCTGAAACTGCCTGCCCAAAAATCGCCACTTCGAAAAGCGAATTGAGCAGCCATGTCTGCGACAGAGCCATATCGGTGAAATGAGCAAACAGCCAACCGCCAAAAATCACGGGAGCAACAGTCTTGAACATATCAATCGCAACGACCAATATTACCCCACGCACTCCGAAAACACGGTAAAAATTGGTAAGCCCGGGATTTCCGCTCCCAAATTCGCGAATGTCCTTCTTATAAAAATACTTCGACATAGTAATCGCTCCGTTAACGCTCCCAAGCGCATATGCCGGAACAGCCACAGCAAGCACCAAAAGAAAAATTTCCATCCAAAAACCTCAAATCCAAAAACTAAATTGCCAAACGCACTGATTTTTCAAACACGCCCTAATCCTCCCTTGCCCGAATTATCATCCGAACCGGCGTCCCCTCCAGGCCGAAAACGCCTCTTATCTGGTTTTCGATATACCTTCGATATGAAAAGTGGAATAGCTCTATGTCATTGCAAAAACAGACAAAAGTAGGCGGGCGAATGCTCGCCTGCGTCATGTAGTATATCTTGAGGCGCCGCCCCTTATCCGTCGGCGGCTGGACACGTGCCACCGCATCGGACAGCAGCTCGTTTAGCATCCCCGTAGTAATCCTCATCGCCGCTTGGTTGTCCACGAAATTGATAAGTTCAAACAAGCGCTCGACCCTCTGCCCGGTGAGAGCGGATATAAACAGGACAGGAGCATAAGTCATGTAGCTCAAGTCGCGCAAGATCTCCTTGCGCATCTTGTCCATGGTGTTTGTATCTTTCTCTATCAAATCCCATTTATTGACGGTGATTATGCTCGCCTTGCCCGCCTCGTGCGCAAGCCCCGCAACCTTTGTATCCTGCTCCGTCACGCCCTCTCGCGCATCAATCATAATAATGCACACATCAGACCTCTCAATAGCCATCTGTGCGCGCAAAACGCTGTAGTACTCGATATTACCGCTCACCTTCGACTTTCGCCTTATCCCCGCAGTGTCAATAAAGACGTATTTACCATGCGAATTTTCAAAAGGGGAGTCCACTGCATCCCTCGTCGTGCCCGCCACTTCGCTGACAATAACGCGCTTCTCGCCAAGTATCCTATTGACGAGCGACGATTTTCCCGCATTGGGTTTCCCAATGACGGCGACTCGTATTGCATCGTCATCCTCGTCCTCGCCTGCCCGCTCGGGAAAAAGGTTGACGCACTCATCAAGGATATCCCCCGTCCCATGGCCGTGAACACCGGATACAGCATATGGGTCGCCAAGCCCAAGTGAATAAAATTCATAGATATCAGGGTGCTGCGGGCCTATGGAATCCATCTTGTTAACAGCCAGGATTACCGGCTTACCTGATTTGAGGAGCATGTCGGAAACATCCTCGTCCGCTGCCGTCACTCCTGTCGTAAAATCAGTAACGAGCACGATAACATCGGCCATTTCAATAGCCAACATTGCCTGCTCGCGCATGAACACCAAGATTTCGCTGTCCGCCTTAGGCTCTATCCCACCCGTGTCCACAATATCAAATTCACGCCCATTCCAATCGGTCTTGGCGTATAGCCTGTCGCGGGTGACTCCGGGGGTATCTTCAACTATCGCCAGGCGCTTCCCCGCCAGCCTGTTAAACAGCGTCGATTTTCCCACATTAGGCCGCCCGACAATCGCAACCAACGGCTTAGACATCGCATACTCCTAACTTCCCAAAAATGCCTGCAATAAATCCGCACCGTCTTGTCCGACGACCCGCACAGTCACTCCGAGCGCATTTGAAACATCGGCGACCGTCACGTCATCAAGAAAAACATCTTCCTTATGCCTCAGCATGTTCTGCGGAATGAGCAGCCTAGAGCCTAGTTTGCGGCCTTTGAGCTGCCCTATCAAATCCCTTCCGGTCACAAGCCCGGAAACAGTGACGCTGTGCCCGAAAAAATCATTTTTGATACTATATATATTTCCGCACATTCTACCATATTTCTCAGATGCAGTTTTTAAAAGTTTTGTTAAATATTTATGCGCCGCAACCCCGGTGGCGACAGAGAACGAAGAGCCCTGGGCAAAGCCCTCCATCTGCCCAGCACCCCCAAGTTCCTCAAGGGCCTGCTCAAATTCCGTAATGAACAGCCTCATCATGCCAACTCCATTTTCAAGCTGGGGGTACTCCTCATAAAATTCGTCCTCAGGCAGTCTCAGCCCTGCCTTTAAATACAGCTCGTCTGCACAGAAAAAGACCCTCGACCCTCGTTTCCGCAGACATAGTTCGCCATAGCGCCCAACCAAACGGACGATTTTGAGAGCAAGCCTCCTGTCAACCGGGCGAAGGGGCGCCAGCCCCTCCCTATGACTCGTCAGCCCGACGGGGACGACCGACACAGAGTTAATTCCGGGCCCGAGCGCAATCAGCCCCTCGATTGTTTCCTGGAGGCGCTTTTCGTCGTTAACGCCGGGGCAGCACACGATTTGGCAATTGAGCATTATGCCGGAACTCGCCAATTCCTTAAGCGCATTTATGCTGGAGCCTCCCCGTTCGTTTCCCAGCATAAACGACCTCAGCTCCGGATCAAGCGTATGGACCGAAACGTTGATGGGGCTTATGCGCAGGCTTATTATGCGCCCTACATCCCTGTCGGAAAGGTTGGTCAGCGATATGTAATTTCCCTGCAAAAAGGACAGACGCATGTCATCGTCTTTGTAGTACAGCGTCTTGCGCATGCCTGTGGGGTTTTGGTCAATAAAGCAAAAAATGCACCTATTCGAACATGATTGCTCCTTGTCCATAAGGTAAGATTCAAAATCCAGCCCCAAATCCACCCCCTCAAGCTTGCGAATCCGAACCAGTTTGAGTTTCCCTTCCGGGCTCAAAAGTTCAAGCATCAAGTGGTCGTCATAGGAGCTAAACTTGTAATCCAAAACATCGCCAACAATGCCTCCGTTAATTTTCCGCAAAGCATCGCCCGGTGCAATTATGGTGCCGGAAGCAGGGCTTCCAGGCACAATCGATTTTACTATGGCATTCATGCGCATGCTCACTCTCGTTCGCTTTACAGGAAAAAGGCGGGTATCCCCGCCTCGTCTGCCGACAGCCTTTCTAAGGCGGACGGTAGGTTTTTGGATGTTGCCCTATGTTACTTGCCGGCCATTGTAAGTGCCGCAAGCCTTGCAGACCCTATGCGGCACTCGCATCTCGCCGCATTGGGGACATTTAGAAACATTGGGAGCCTCCAGCTTCCAGTGCGACGAACGCCTCTTGTCTCGCCTAGCCTTCGACACTTTACTCTTTGGAACAGCCATGTTAACACCTCCTGTTTATTCATCGTCCAGAAGCTGCCCGAGAGCAGCGAGCCTGGGGTCAATCTTCTTTTTACATGAACATGGCCCTTCATTCAAGTCGGAACCACAATCCTCACATAGCCCGGCACAATCTTCGCTGCATAGAATCCGCTCGTCCATGCCAAGTATAAACTCGGTTTCTATTATTTCCTCTGCGTCGATTTTGTCCCCCTGAAGGAAGTATCCATCCGGGTTTTCGCCTGCGCCTCCTTCAGTGAGGTCTGCCGTAATCAGCTTATGTACGGGGTTATCGAACTCCTTAAGACACCTTGCGCAGACACACTCACAAATTGCATCCACATTCGCCGAAAACGTAAGCATTCCCGCTCTGTTCGTAACGTCTCCGGCAGCCCTCGGCTGCTTCACGCAGACAATCGACCCAAAGGCCGCATCCGACATATCCGGCTCGAAATCAAACGGCACCTTGCCGCCGGGAACTCCAATTATCTCTCGAAGATCAAGCAGCATAACATCACCCGCACATTCGCTAGGGTATTATAAGACAAATAAGCGCAGTTGTCAAATATTTTTTCTTGGCGTCACATTTTGGCCGCAATAGCTAGCCGCTCCTCAGAAAATGTGCTATACTGCCTGGAGTATTGACTATAAGTGGGGTTTGTCATGAACGAATATATAAAGCACATGAGGAAACTTATAGGACATGAGAGGTTGCAGATTGTCGGAGCAAGCGTAATAATCCATAAAAATGGTAAGCTGCTTTTGCAAAAGCGAAGAGATAACGGATGCTGGGGCTATCATGGCGGAGGGGTTGAGCTTGGGGAAAATGTAGAAGAAGCCGCAAAACGTGAATTGACGGAAGAAACAGGACTTACAGCAAAAACAATAGAATTGCTTGGCGTGTTTTCCGGCAAAGAAGGATTCTTTACCTACCCGAATGGCGACCTGGTATCGATAGTTGACGTTGTTTATTTATGTGATGACTTTTCGGGAGAGATGATGACCTGTACAAGCGAAACTACAGATTTACGCTGGTTTGATATTGACAGTTTACCGGATAATTTATCACCGCCGGTAAAACCGGCATTAGCAAAATGTGTTGAAATACTGAAAGATAGGCTCACTGCTGAATAGCAAGACTATATTGAGCCAACCAGGCTAGACGGCGTAGCCCGCCCATTTCCAAGCATAGTCATAAATACAACTTCCGAGCCTATAAGCCCCTCTCAGGTATCATCGATAACCAGGCATATCGACGCCTCCGGTAGATTTGTCGTCGGCTCTGAAAGAATCTTGAATCTGCCATATAATCCCGGTTCCACAGAACGCTCCGCAACCGAAACCGACATGCTGGATTTAGATACAGTGACATCAATAGAAATCGGCGGGCAAGTCATTGACCTACAAATGGCCAGCCACGGCAGCCCAAGTGATTAGGCATTGCGGTAAGCCACCTCAATACGCACTCTGCTTTCCCTCAACTGCCGAGCATCGTCACCAATTCTCAATTTCCGCTAAAATCTCGGTTAAGCCCCCCAGCGTAAAAAGTGCCGCACCGAAAAGGAGGAGCATAATGCCATTTAAGGCAACGCCTATTATGGAAAGCACCATGCCTGCCGTCGCCATCCCTCCGATATATCCCTTTTTCTTGGCCATGACTGCAAGGACTATGCCAACGATGCCCATAATGATGCCAAAAATGAACGTTGGATCCAAGACGCTCAAAATGCCCAACACCAGCGACGCAATCGCCATGCCTTTCCCCTGACCCCCATCAGGCTGATTCATTCCCCCATGCGGAGAGTAGTTTTGCTGTTCCATGAAAAAGCTCCTCCTCAGCTCATAATTGTTTTAATGATATCACATGCTGCAGAAATCATCAATAGTTTTGGAAAAATTCAGTGCCAGCCAAGAAGACCTAGTGTAATTGTTCAGTGCCAGCCAAGAAAACCTAGTATTAGGCATTGAGAAGCCTGTACGCTCATCGTAGAGAGGGAATTCCGGCTACTGTCACGGAACTGACCGAGCGTAGAGGAGTGTGCAGGCTTATCAATGCCGGACTGATAGCAGGCACTGAATAGCAACTTGCGTATAACAGCAACCTGCGCTATAATTGACAGGCTGTAGGTTTTTGGAGGTTGTGAGGTAAGCATATTGAAGGAATTCCAAATAGGCAAAAATGACGCAGGTCAGCGGCTTGACAGATTTGTTTCTAAAGCCGCCCCCCTGCTCCCTGCATCGCTTATGCAAAAATACATCCGCATTAAGCGGATTAAAGTTGGCGGCAAAGCGGCGGCTCGTGACCACAAGCTTGCCTATGGCGAAGTCGTGCAGATGTACGTCAATGACGAGTTCTTTGAAACGCCGTCCGAGGAAAACGCCTACCTCAAAATTACGGACCCCGCACTTGACCTCGTCTACGAGGACGACAATATCCTGCTAATAAACAAACCCGCAGGGATGCTCTGCCACAGCGACGGCAGTCCCAGCCCTAGCTCCGCTATTTCCAGGCTGCAAGCCTACCTCTATCAAAATGGGCAATGGAAGCCACGCGACGAAAACGCTTTTGCCCCCGCCCTATGCAACCGCATAGACCGCAACACCTCCGGCATAGTGCTTGCGGCAAAAAACGCCGAGGCCCTGCGCATAGTGAACGAGAAGCTCAAGCTGCGCGAAATCGATAAATTCTACCTCGCCGCCGTCCACGGCACGCCAAAGGAACGCTCAGCCACGCTTGAGGGCTATATATTTAAAGATGCGGTAAAGAATCAAGTCTATGTTTCCAAAACCAGCCGGCCTGGGTCAAAATCTGCGATTATGGAATATAGGATCGTCGCCTCCGAAGGCGGCCTCTCCCTCTTGGAATGCAGACTTATAACCGGCCGCACGCACCAAATACGCGCGCAGCTCGCCAGCATCGGCCACCCACTCTTAGGGGATGGAAAATATGGCAGCGAGAGGCAAAGCAAACCCTATGGCGAAAAGCACCAAGCCCTATGTTCATATAAGTTGGCTTTCGCCTTTAAGTCTGACGCAGGGCTTCTCTCATACCTCGACAAAAAAAACTTCCGCTTGCGCGATATACCCTTCGCAAAAAAATATTTTTCAGCCATTGACATTTCATGACCAAGACTGTATTATATACCCCTATCTGTCCAAAGGAAAGAAGGGTGATAAGTGTCCAAAGAGTTGATTCGCCTCTCGAATTGTTCGATGGCGTTTGACGGTGAATATGTCTTAAAAGACATAAATCTGTACTTTAACGACAAAGAGTTCCTCACACTATTAGGTCCAAGCGGCTGTGGCAAGACCACTACGCTAAGGATTATTGGCGGTTTTCAGAAGCCTACTTCCGGAGACGTCTTCTTTGATGGTGTGAGGATTAATGATGTCCTGCCGCACAAAAGGGCGGTCAACACGATTTTTCAGAAGTATGCACTGTTCCCCCATCTGAACGTCTATGAAAACATCGCTTTCGGCCTAAAGCTCCAGCGCCAAAACGGCAAAAAACTCAGTAAGGCCGAAATATCCGGACGGGTAAGCGAGATGCTCGACGTAGTCAGCCTCAAAGGCTTTGAAAAGCGCGACGTCACATCACTCTCTGGCGGCCAGCAGCAGAGGGTCGCAATAGCCCGTGCGCTCGTAAACCGCCCGAAGGTGCTGTTGCTTGACGAACCCCTCGGCGCCTTGGATATGCGCCTGCGCAAGGATATGCAAAGCGAGCTAAAGCGCATACAGCAAGCGACGGGTATAACCTTTATCTACGTAACGCACGATCAGGAAGAAGCTCTCGCAATGTCCGACACCGTAGTAGTCATGGAAGGCGGCGCCATCCAGCAAATCGGAACGCCGGAAGACATCTACAACGAGCCGAAAAATGCGTTTGTCGCCGACTTTATCGGCGAAAGCAACATCCTCGACGGCATAATGCACAGCGATGGCGTAGTCGAGCTGTTCGGGCGCAAGTTCCAATGCCTCGACGGCGGTTTTTCGCCGATGGAGCCAGTCGACGTCGTCATCAGACCTGAAGACATCGACATCGTGGATGCGGCGGAGGGCACACTCAAGGGCACAGTGGCCAGCATAACTTTCCGGGGGGTGCTCTACGACATAATCGTTGATTTCCACGGCTTTAAATGGCTAATCCAAACTACCGACCTTAGCCCCATAGGCACCGAGATTGGCATTAAAATTGACCCAGACGGAATTCATATAATGAAGAAGAGCGAATTTTCCGGCATGTATGGAGACTATAGTTCCTTTAGCGATAAATACGACGATATCGGCGATGCAGAGAGCGAACTTGAGCTCGAGGAAGCTGAGGGCGGATATGAAACCTAAGTATTTTTCAATTCCATATGTCGGCTGGATGGCAATGTTCGTCGTGGCTCCGATTATCATTGTGTTCGTTTATGCATTCACAACGCCCGGCGGAGAATTCACTTTGCGCAACTTCTCCGACATGGGGATATTCATGCCTGTATTCTTCCGCTCCTTCCGCTTGGCGTTTATAGCGACGCTCCTATGCATAGCCCTAGGATACCCTGTCGCATATATTCTTGCTCGGGAGGCTTCAAGGGTGCAGCTGGTGCTGTTTATGCTGATAATGCTCCCGCTATGGATGAATTTTCTGCTCCGCACCTACGCTTGGATGTCGATACTTGAAAACACCGGCCTGCTCAACCAGTTCCTCTCCTTCCTGGGACTCCCCACGGTCAGGATAATCAACACTCAAACAGCAGTCGTCATCGGTATGGTCTACAACTTCCTCCCATTTATGATATTGCCTATCTACTCAGTAATCGTAAAAATCGACAAAAACCTCCTTGAGGCGGCTCACGACCTTGGGGCAAACTCCTTCTTAGTCTTTCGCAAGCTGATTGTCCCCCTTAGCCTCCCCGGGATTCTGTCGGGCGTGACCATGGTATTCGTCCCCGCCGTCTCTGCATTTGTCATAACTCAGCTCCTTGGGGGCGGCATGGTGTTCCTGCTTGGAGACCTAATCGAAATGCAATTCCTTGGCACGGCGCACAACCCACAGGTCGGCTCTGCAATATCTATACTCATGATGCTTATAGTCATTGCATTCGTTATACTGATGAACAAATTCGGCTCAGGTGAAGAAAAGGCGGTAGGATTATGAGCAAAAAACCGGGTTTTTTCGGGCGCTTTTACATGGGCTTCATTCTCTTCTTCCTCTATGCGCCGATTTTCGTCCTCATCGTGTTCTCTTTTAACAGCACAAGGAGCCGTACTGTTTGGACGGGGTTTTCCCTACAGTGGTACCAGCGCCTGTTCAGCGACGGAACCATCCTGGACGCATTTTACACCACTCTAATCATAGCCGCTCTTGCCGCAGTCATCTCAACTGTCGCAGGGACAATTGCTGCGGTAGGCTTTTACAATATGCGCAGCCGCTGGCGCATCCCGCTCACGCAAATCAACAACATTCCCATGATGAATGCCGACATCGTAACCGGAGTTTCCCTGAGCCTGCTATTTGTATCGTTGGGCTCCGTGCTCCAATTCAGACTCGGGTTCGGCACCCTTCTCCTGGCGCATATTACATTTTGCATACCCTACGTCGTGCTTGCGATAATGCCCAAGCTTCGCCAAATAGACCGCAATCTGGTCGATGCGGCCTGCGACCTTGGCTGCACTTGGATGAAAGCCTTTTGGAAAGTCATCATACCCGAAATAAGACCCGGGATAATCAACGGCCTGATAATTGCATTCACGCTTTCGATTGACGACTTCGTAATCAGCTATTTCACGGCGGGCGGCAACATTATGACGCTGCCGATGCAAATTTTTGCGATGACCCGCAGGCGCATCAGCCCCGAAATCAATGCGCTGTCCACCATCCTCTTTATGTCTGTTCTTATTTTACTCATAATAATAAACGTCAGGGATGTAAAGCAAGAAGAGAAGCTCAAGAAACGTGCGGCCGCACTTAATCAATAAGCGGCCCAACAGTCAAGAAAGGAAAAATGAAATTGAGAAAAACAACCATCGTAACCGCACTGGTCTGCCTGCTCCTGTTGGCTGCGCTGACAGGCTGTGGGCAAGAAACCCCTGCCGCTGGAGAAGACCCCACAAATGGCGGAGCCCCTGCACAAGCCCAGGTCGTCCATGTACACAATTGGGGGTACTTCATCGACAGGGACGTCCTTGGAATCTTCGAAGAGGAATACGGCATCCGCGTCATCTATCATGAGTTCGTAAACAACGAAACCCTTTACGCCGCCTTGCAATTAGGCGGGATGATTGCCGACGTCATCATCCCCTCCGACTACATGATAGCAAGGATGATTGAAGAGGAAATGCTCTATGAACTGAACTTTTCCAACATCCCCAACTACACGCTAATCGACCCAAGGTTCAGAAGCCTCGCCTTCGACCCCGAGAACCGCTTCTCCGTGGCATACAAGGTCGGCACCACCGGGCTCATATATAATTCGGCGATGATTCCCTACGAAATCACGAGCTGGAGCGCACTTTTCGACGAGAGGTTTGCCGGGCAAATCCTCATGTTCAACAACCCACGGGATGCTTTTGCCGTTGCGTTGCAGTACCTGGGGTATGACATCAACACAATAAATGAGGATGAAATCCAAGAGGCCTTTGAGCTTTTGATGGAGCAAAGGTCGATTTTGCAGGCCTATGTCATGGACGAAATTTTTGACAAGCTGGAATCGGGCGAAGCTTGGATAGGCCCATGGTATGCCCCGGACTTTCTCACAATGTATGCGCACAATCCTGACCTGCGCTTTGTCAGGCCGGCGGAAGGCACAAACTTCTTTGTCAACGCAATGGTGGTGCCCCGCGGCTCCGAGAACAGGACAAATGCGGAAAAATTTATCAACTTCATGGTTCGCACAGACATTGCGCTTATGAACATGAGAGCAATCAAATACGCTTCGGCAAGCTATGATGCAGCGGTGATATTTGCAGAGGAATTAAACGACTTAGAGCGCGACGTCGTGTTTGTTGGCCCGGAGGAATATGCGTTGACTGAGGTCTTCTACCATCTTCCGAGCCATATCCTCGAGCTCTATGATAGGCTCTGGATACAGCTCAGGGGCTTGTCATAGCGCTTATCTTCTAAACATTACTGGAGCAGCCACAATTATGGACATGCGAGCTATTTTAAATCAATTGGCGGTACTCTTCATACTGCTCGCATTGGGCTATGTCGGCTGCAAGATAAAGGCGCTGACTCCGGAGACCGGCAAAATCCTTACCAAACTCGTCTTCAGCATAACCCTTCCATGTACAATACTGAGTTCCGTCATTGGCGGAAACCTCAGTATTGCGGGAGGGGAGGCTGCATTTTTTATGCTCACGGTGCTTTTGGTATATCTCATATACCTGATTATCGCAGTGCCGACAGCAAGGTTCTTGGGCAAAGAAAAGCATATTCGGGGACTGTTCGCATTCATGCTGATTTTCAGCAATGTGGCGTTCATGGGGATGCCCGTGGCGTCGGCCATTTTCGGTTCCAGTGCTGTTTTTTACATTTCGCTGTTCAACATCCCATTCTGGATTTCCAGCTTCTCTTTCGGCGAATCATTGATTGCGAGCAAGAGAGGCCGCTTCGACCCCAAGACGCTGCTTAACCCAGTGCTGCTGTCGTCCATACTCGTCATTCCTTTAGCGCTCATTAACTTCAATGTGCCGGAAATCATAGCCGAGGCGGTTAGGCTCACGGGAAATGTTACGACCCCTGTTTCAATGCTCATCATAGGCGTCACGTTGGCGCAGGAGCCATTGAAAAAAGTATTCACAAATTGGAGGCTTTACCCGCTGGCGCTAGTCAAACTCATAATAATCCCCGCTGTAGTTTGGCTGGTGTTCAGGCCTTTCGTAACAGACAGCTTTACTCTCGGAATTCTGGTCATACTATCGGCAATGCCGACCGGCGCAATCGCCGCAATGTTCGCCATAAAGCACGAAAACAACGAAAGCACGGCATCCGGCGGGGTTTTCCTGACGACACTCCTATCGGGCGCAACCATTCCGCTGATTGTATATTTTCTATTAGGGCGCATTTGAAAAATCATCACACTCGTCAAAATTCCCTTGCGCCGGAAGATCGAGTAAAACTTGCACATCACCCATATTGTTATCATGCAGCTGTGGTGGCCAAACATAAAGAGATTTGAGCCAAAAACAGTTCCCTGCCTTCATATTTTCTGCGCTATGATACGCTCATAAGCATGCTCGTGAGAGACCCCGCCGGGGTGGGAGTCACGGAGCGTGCTTTCATCATGCGAGATTATTTTCCACCCTTCATATTTGGCGGGGAGCTCACCTACATCAAAAAGGCTTTTTGTAAACGGTGCATTATCCGGCGTGGCGGGCAGCCGATTTGTGAACACTCCGATGATGTTGTACCCGCCTGATTTTGTATTCGCTTGCGCTTCGGAAATAAACTTATCCCGGACAGCCTTTTCAGGCAAATGCAAGACTCCGTGCGAAAGTATTGCGTCATATTCCTTGCCAAATGCAAAATCTCCCAAGTCGCATACAAAGAAGCCTATCTCCAACCCTTTGCCCATGGCTATTGATCTAGCTTTCTCAATGCCGGCTTCAGACAAATCGAAACCTTCAACGATGTGCCCCTGTTCGGCTAGGAATATTGAATTCCTGCCCTCGCCGCATCCAACGTCGAGAATCTTTGAACATGGTTTGAGATTCTCGTGAAAATCAGCCGTATCGCTTGTTGGGCCTTTGGAGAAAGTTGAAGCTGTTTTGTCATGGTATCCGATTTCCCAAAACGGCTTGTCGCAAAAATAGAACAGCTCATCAAGCTCAAAAAATATATCCCGCCCCAAAAAAATGCCAGCATCAATCATATCTTCAATTTTTGCTTTGTCCGCAAGCATTGCATCGCAGGTCTCATCAGGCTGAAAGGATATCTCAGATAAATCCACCTCTTGCCGGAAAATCCATACATCGACAAAATGGCCGCTCCCGTTTTCAAAATTTTCGACATAACGCTTAAGCCGCTGTCCGTTTTTGGGTTTGAGGACGACGCCAAGCTCCTCATTGACCTCCTTAATCGCCGTAACCATGCTATCGTCGCCGGCAACGGCGCTGCCACCTGTGCACTCCCACATATTCGGAAAGGGATTTTTGTTGGGCGTTCGCTTAGAAATAAGAAACTCATTCTTGCTATTCATTACCCACACGTGAACTACAAGATGATACTCACCCCTCTTCATTGGCTTGCCGCGCTCATGCACCCGTCCTGTCATATTCCCATTTTCGTCCAGCACATCCCATAATTCAACCACTCAACACCCCTCCAAAAAGCTCACTCAAGCTGCGAGCAGCCTACGACGACTCCCACAGATATAATGAAGCTACCGAGCCATACGGCGCATAACGCTTAGCGTACCGCATAAACTTTTCTTTCGATAACTCTTTCAAACCGTATACGTTCATCATGCCCCTGCGAATCGCTAAATCCCCATAGCTTACAATGTTGGGGCGCATGAGCGAGAAGATGAGAAGCATCTCCGCAGTCCATACGCCAATGCCCTTAATGGCGGTCAGTGCTTTGATAATTTCCCCGTCTGACATCGTAGGCAGGGTTTCAAAATCTATTGCCTTGGTCACAGCGGCGACCGCAATATTTTTAATGTAGCTTGCCTTGCGCATAGACATGCCGCATGCTTGGATTTCCTCAACGGTCAAGACGTTTAGCTTTTTAGAATCCATGCCGCAAAGGTCTGTTAGTCTTTGGCACACCGTAGCCGCCGCTTTGCTAGAAATCTGCTGACTTACCACGCTATCGACAAGCGCAGAAAATAAATCGGTATTTACTTCCCGGCGTATCATGCCGATGCTGTCAATCGCCGCACCGAGCTTCTTATCTTTTTTGCGCAGATGGGCGAGTTCTGTTTCGCCGTACTCAAAATATTTCATAATTACAAACACATAGTATTTTCTATTATCACATCATACAGCTTACCCTTACTTCACATACTCAAACTCAATATTGTATATGCTGACGGTGTCGCCGTCCCTTATTCCCATGCTTTCCAGCCGCTGATAAATCCCCGCATTGCGGAGCACCCTCTCGAAATACATCCTCGACTCATGCTCCCCCCAGTTGACATTTTGCAAAATCCACTCAATCCACCTGCCCTCTATCGTCCATACATCGTCAAAAACCTCTATGACCAACTCCTCCGGGCTGCCCTGCATGCGTGGCTTTGGAACATAATCAGCCTCAAAAACAGTCGGGGGCGGAAGCCTGCTTAACTCATCCGACGCCGCATTGACCAAGTCTCTGACACCCATGTTTGACGCAGCCGAGATCATAAAAAGCCTATAACCTCGTTCCTCGACATAAGACTTAAACCGCTCAGTAATCTCATCATCCTGAGCGATATCGCACTTATTTGCCGCCACAAGTTGCGGGCGGCCCGCAAGCTCGGGGCTGTAGCTGCGCAACTCCTTGCTGATTGTCTCAAAATCCTCTATTGGGTCTCTCCCCTCACTGCCTGAAATATCTACTACATGTATCAGAAGCCTGCACCTGTCGATATGGCGCAAAAAATCATGCCCCAGCCCTGCACCCTCTGACGCACCCTCTATAATCCCTGGGATATCGGCAAGGACAAACGAAGCACCTTCTCCCACATAAACCACGCCAAGATTCGGGAAAAGCGTCGTAAAATGATAGTCTGCTATCTTGGGATGTGCCTTTGAAACTACGGACAGGAACGTGGATTTCCCCACATTCGGGAAGCCCACAAGCCCAACATCGGCAAGCAGCTTGAGCTCAAGGATAATCTCAAGCTCATCGCCCGGAAGCCCTGCCTTGGCAAAGCGGGGCGCTTGGCGCGTCGGTGTGGCAAAATGCTTGTTCCCCCAGCCCCCTGAGCCCCCGCGGACAAGCCTGAACTCATCAACATCCGACATATCAACAATAATCGAGCCGCTCTCCTTCTCACGCACAACCGTGCCATTTGGGACGCGTATGACCAGGTGCTCCCCATCCTTGCCAGTTTTATTCCTGCCCGAACCGTCCGCCCCATTTCCGGCGGCATATTTTCTCTTATATCTAAAATCCATAAGTGTAGACATGTTGATGTCTGTCTTGAGCACAACATTGCCGCCCCTGCCGCCATCACCCCCATCGGGCCCGCCGGCAGAAACGTATTTTTCGCGGTGAAAAGAAACAGCACCATTTCCGCCCTTCCCCGCCTTTACCATTATCGTAGCCTTGTCAACAAACATACGCCCTCACCCTTAAAGTTCGTTTAGAGCCTAACCCAGCTGTATCACCATCGCCAGCACCTTAGCCATTTGCGCGCGCGTCAAGGTGCTGTCCGGAATAAGCAGTCCATTGGAACCCTCAACAATCCCTAGCCTAATCAGCGTTGCGGTTGGCACAACTGCGAAGTCCGCCACATCCCCTGCGTCAGGGAACTCGGCCAAATCGTCGGCAGTTCCGGATTCCACATTGATGCCAAGCATATCGAGCGCGCGGTATGTAAAGGTAAAAGCGGAAGCCCTCGTGAGCGGCATCAGTGGCTCAAAAGTATTTTCCACAGTCCCGCCTGCTATGCCCGCCTGCCTTGCCCAAGCCAAAGCCTCCGCAAAATAAGCATCCCCCGGAACATCAGCAAAGCTAGCAATGTCATAAACCACAGGCAACCCGGCCGCCCTGTGCAACATCAGAATAAAGTCACCCCTCCGCATAGGCAGTTCAGGGCCATACTCGGAAGGAGTCACCCCGCGAACTATGCCTGCAGCAGCCAAGAAATGGGCATGATTTCTTGCCCAATGGCTTTGCATATCAGTAAAACCTGCAAGCTCCACATTAAAGCTGGTGCTGCGCCCCCCGGCTGAAATAGAAACTGTCCCTCTCTGAGCTGCGGCAAACCCTGCCTGAAACACTCCCGGCTCAACCATCTCGCCGATGTTCCCATCTATTGTAAACTCAAATGAGTGAGCCTGCGCTGTCACGGCGCGACGATAATAGGTCGCTACAATATCAAGTTCTAGCAATTCCCCCGGATACATCTGCACCGACGTCAGCGGCGTAGTCGAGCCAGCCAGCCTTGCCGAGATTGACGTCGGCCTTGTCAAAACGAATACTTCGCCCAACCCCGTCGCCCCCGTAGATGGTGAGTGCAAATCTATCCTATCAGGACCCGCTACTTCCCCTGCCGTAAATAGCATTCCGTCTATTACAGAGCCCGGAAACATAGGCATAGCTTGAATATCCCCCGGAACAGCGGCTGGCATATACCCACTGTCAGTCGCAATGGGCCTCAACTCGATGGTAGACCCCGCAAGCACGATTGCTCCATTATTCTCTATCCCCAAATTCCTGGCAGGTCCGCCAGGAATTGCATCCGTCACAAACAGCAGATAGGTCGCACAGCCCCGCTCACGGTTATCTGAAGGGCGGCTCACCACTGTTGCATCCCTCTCCCCCGGAATCCTCACGCTCATAGCCGACGAGCCTCCGCCATCCAAATTCACCGCATAAACAGCTCCAAGCCTGACCATCTCTTCCGCCAGTTCGTCCAATGTCAATCCCACTGAATGGTCGGCACGGCGCCCATCCATTACAAAAACAATGACTGAGCCATCTGTGCGCAACCCAATAGCCGTCCTCGGCGCACGAATTTGCAGTAGGTCAGACCATCCTTCAGAATCATTTTTTACGCCATTTGACACAAGAACATACCCGCCACCGGTCGCATATTGGGCATTTATCAGGCGCTGGTCGCTTGGGCTTGTCGTCATTGTAACAATATCCCCTGCCGCAAACTTCTCAAACTCATGGTGCAGGTTGCTCAAATACGCAGCGGTCAAAATGAGGTACCCCTCACCAATCTCCGGAGCGTCGGTAGACACGAAGGTCTCCGTCACCTCAAGCGTCATCGCACCCGAAACTGTAGGCCTGCCATCAAGTATCCTAAACCGCACGAACCAACCCGGCGTCGTCGTACGTGTTGAAACCAAAGAAAATGCTTCCGAGTACATGACCATGCCCCCATGTTCAGTTCGAGGCTTGTTAAAATGCGTCAGGCTCACGCTCTCCCCCGCATTGTCATGCTCCACGCTCCCGCCATTATTAAAAAGCGATATCCAAACCGTTGGAGCCTCGATTATATCAACGCTTCCGTTAAAGCCAAAAACGACTGCATTCCTGCCGCCGGGGCTTGATTTATACACCCCATCTTCGATAACTATGCCCATCGGCACACCGCCATGCTGAGCGAAAAAAAAGTCCGCATTTACGGCTGCAAGCACGTTTTTCCCCCTGCTCTCCGCAAGCTCAATCATGCTCGAAATCCTTGTCGTCCCAAAAACTGTCTCACCCTTCATAATGATCGGGCGGGCGTCGCCCTGCCCGGTCATTGTAAGCGCAAAGCTCTCTGTCCTGCCCAATGTCCCATCCCATGAAATGGTATTGCGGAATTCCAGGTTATTTGCGATCATCCTTGTATTTGTATAAACAATATCCCCGACAACGGCATAGGCCGTCACTGAAAACAATAGCGAGAGCACTATGGTTAGTGCAACGGCCAGCTTTAGTATCCCAGTCCTCATTCTATACTTCCCTCTTTATATGTAATTGCAAGATTGCGCTTATGCTCACTGGCTTTGTGGAACCTGTCGATTATCTCCATCTCGCCATCAGAGCATTTTCCCGTAAGCAAGTACCCATCTATGCTCTTATACGTTATTCCCATCTCGGTTTCGTCAGTCTGCCCATCATACAGTCCGGCTGAAGGTGGTTTTTCTATAACGCTCTTCGGGGCGCCAAGGTGATTGAGAAATTCATAAATTTCAGTAACGGTGAGGTCTGCAATCGGGTTAAAATCGTATGCCCCATCGCCCCATTTCGTAAAATATCCCATGTACCCCTCGCTCCTGTTGCCCGTCCCTGCAACAATCCGCCCCTCGCTTGCGGCTGCCGCATACAGCGTCGTCATCCGCAGTCTAGGTGCTATATTCGCCACTGCATCGCCGGTTAGTTTAGTTGCGCCGGCAAGCGCCTGCTTTAGCGCATCGGCAGACGCCTTTAGATCCACTGTCCTATTCTCGATTCCAAACTGCTTAGAGACGGCCTTTGCATCGTCTGCATCCGCACCATAATTCCGCTCAGATCCGCATGGTAATATAAGCCCAAGCGTGTCGTCGCACGCAAGCTTGCACAAAATCCCGACAAGCGCCGAATCCTTTCCGCCACTATTGCCATAAACAATCCCCCGGGCACCGGAATCCTCCAGCACCCTGCGTATAAATGCAACGCGCATTTCCTTTTCAGCTTTATAGTCGCGCATCCCCGAACCTCCTACAAATCAAATTTAACGCAAACGCACTCAAAGGTTTTCCCATTATCTCCGGAATATGGCGGGAAACCTAAGAATGACGGCATATATCTGTCTATTAAGCGCTACCCTCTCCACAAAATTACGTGTCTCTGGAAATGGTATATGGTCAAGAGTTACCCCATCGCTGCTATAATCGGGATTGCTAAGCCATCTCCCAACATTTCCGCTCCCCGCATTATAGGCAGCTATTGCAGCATCTAAATCATTGAAGCGGTTTATAAGCATATTCAGATAAAAAGTCCCCATGCGTATATTTATTTCAGGGCAAAAAATCTGCGCTTCGTAGTTAAAACCATCCAATCCAATTTGCGGGGCAAGCCAGTACGCAGTATTTTCCATTATTTGCATCAGTCCGCTCGCACCCACGCGCGATATGGCATCTGAATTAAACCTGCTTTCAGCGTGAATAACAGCCAATATTAGCTCCGGTTCAAGGTCATGCGTCCGTGCATATTCATTTACAACATCAATGTAGCGCAGCGGAAAGTACCGGTTTACCAAGGCGACCCCGCCAAAGAACGCAAGCAGCAAACAAATCAGGGCAAACAGGCACACGACCCTGGCGGCATTTCTTTTCCTTCTCTGCATATCACATTCTTATCCTAAGCATTATTGCACTCCGAGGGGCTTCATATGTCTGAATTTCGATGCGCTTTTTTCCTGCGTTCGGCAGACCCCACAATAACAAGCACTATACCGGCAACTGCACCGGCAATAGCTATGACATCAAACGGGTTAAGAGTCCCTGCGCCAAAGGCTGCGCCATATGCAGTTATCTGCGCTCCGCTGGCAAATGACGCAACACCTCCCATAATAGCGTAGACTATCAAAATTATTCCGAGAGCAACTTTTCTCATCACAATATTCCCTCCTGTTAGTAATAGTGTATACTTTGCATAACTCTGCAATCGCCAGCCAAAGCGCCGGAACCCTGTCCGCATTATCCATGATATGCTTGGGGGGAGGCTTATAAACCACCAATAATCCGCTGTCCCTACCATTATCCCACTTTGTCCGCCTATTGTCAAATTAATAACACAGTAAATTGACCAGCAGCGGCAGCCGCAGAGTTCTTCACAGGGTAGCCCGGAATGGGCTGTTTGCTACGCTTTTTTCGCGTATGTAGGGCGACAGACCCGTTCTAGCGGAAAAAGCGTAGTAAATTGACCATTTCGGGCGGTTGGCAAGCGACGTGTGAAGAACAGCGCAGATGGTTTTGCGCCATTACCCTCGTAACGCTTGTATAACCTCAGGCAGTGCAAGCCTCAGGCCTCAGCCGCCGATATACGACAAAATACATAGTCCCAACGCAGGCTAAACCGCCAACAAGCTGCGATACAGCCTCAGCAACGAACACCCCATATGTCCCCATGCCAAGTTCGGGCAACAAAATCGTAAGCGGCGCCACGAGAAAGACTTTGCGCAATAGCGAGAAGAAAATCGCATGCTTTGTCTTGCCCAGCCCCACGAACACATTCTGCGAGGTCATCTGCAAAACCATAAACACAAATAACCCATAATATATCCGCAGCGCCGGAACCCCTGCGGCAATCAGCTCCGGGTCGCTGTTGAAAACACCAACCAGAACCCCGGGAATCAGCATTACGACCGCCGTGGCGAAAACAGAGTATACCACCGCCAGTTTTACTTTGAACTTAATCGCAGCCCTGACCCTGTCATATAGTTTTGCGCCATAATTATAGCTGACGACAGGGCTCGCCCCCCGCTCCATCCCAAAAAGCGGCATGGAAACAACCTCGCGCAAAGCGTTGATAACCGCCATTATGCCAATGTATATATCCCCGCCGTGGCGCTGGAGCATAACATTTGCGAGTATTTGAGACAAGCTTGAGGTCAGCATCATAATAAAACCTGAAAGCCCCAGCGAAAGAATGCCTCTCACCCGCTTAGAAGCCAGCCTCATACGGTGCAGCTTAATCCTCAAAATAGACTTTCCGATAAGAAAACGCAAAACCCAGACAGCAGAACACATTTGAGCGGCGACAGTGGATAAAGCTGCACCGCGCACTCCCATGTTGAGCGCAAAGATAAAAATCGGCTCCAGCACCAGATTTACCACAGCGCCAATCACTGTCGTAAGCATCGCAACGCGCCCGAAGCCCTGCGCATTGATAAAGACGTTCATGCCCATTGTAATCATGACAAAAATCGAGCCAAGCGAATAAAAAGTCAAATACTCCTTGGCAAATTCATAAGTATCCGCACTAGCTCCAAAGAGGAAAAGCAACGGCGTCCTAAAAATCATCACCAGCACGGTCACAATCACGCCGAAACCGACGAGCATTGTGAAGCAATTGCCCATGATGCTCTCCGCTTCCTCATCGTCTCCCTTGCCACGAGCAATAGCAAACAACGGCCCCCCGCCAGTGCCACAAAAAGCCGAAACGCTGCCAATGATAAAAATTATCGGCAACGTGACCCCAACTCCGCTGAGGGCTAAGTGCATGGCCCCGGGCAGATGCCCCAAGTAAATCTTGGATATAACCGTATACAGCACATTGACCAACTGCGCAAAGGCCATCGGCACCGCAAGCCGCACTATTGCGCCCGACACGCTGCCCTTTGAAAAATCGCTCCTATCTTGACCCTTGCTCATACTTGCAACACAATGTGGTTTAACTCGTCAACATCATCAATATCTCCGACTACGCCCACAAGCAAGTAACGCTCCGTTATCGGCTCCTTAAGCAGCTCCTTAAGCAGAGTGAGCTTCTTTATCTCCCCGGCGCTGCGCACATGCATGCGGGGGCCTGTGCACTTATGAAGATTATCGCCAATCATAATATGGCTCTCATCGGCAAAGGATACGGGCACATCCGCCCCTATAAGCTCGTTGACCCCTTTTTCCAGTGCCTCGATATTTATTTCCGGCTCTGTCGAAAAGCTGAGTATGAACCCCCCGCGCACATCGGAATGTTCGTACTGGTGCTGCTCGATGCCCTGCATGCAAAGCACAAATTCACATATATCCTCAGCCGTATGCACCATCAGCCTCGTCTTGATAGTTCCGACCACAACATCGGATATCTCCGTTGGCTTCGGGCCGAAGAGTGTCGGGCGGGTGACTATGACCTCCTCCCCTATCCCTATCAGCAAGTGAGCATTGCGCCCCAGTTGGGGGTAAATCAAATCAAAATGCTCCACAACCACACGCTTTCCCTTGCCGACGGCATGGAGTATAGCCTCGGCAAGCTCGTGCATCTGCTTAAACGCCGACTCAAAGCGTACGTCGATGTGGTAAGTGTGCGCCCTATAAAACCCCATATCATCATCGGCGCCCAGCAGCGGCAATGGGCGGACATTGACTCCATCATCGTCGTTCGTCAGCTCAAGCCCCGGGAACATCCCCCTTATAATCATACTCTTGCCGCTCCCCGCAACGCCGATTAGCCCGATGAGCTTGTCAAACGGACTCAAGTACTGCTGGGCAATCTGCATACCGAGGTCAGCCATCCGCTCATTTCCCCTGGGGGCGAAAAATACGCTGTAAAGATGGCTCTTCTGCATACGCGCGGAATATGGCATTGCAAACCCCTCCTGTCAAATATCAAACTCAAGTCCCAGCAATGGCGCATGCTGCTGCGCTCCATACACATCGGTCTCACCCAGATCCCCTGAGCACAATGGGCGCTTTATCGTAGCCTTGATAGCCTTTGCAGGCGGGAAGGCTACGATGCTGACTATTTTGTCAGGCGTCACATTGTATAGCGAGCAAATTAGCTTCTCATCTATAAATCCGCCCCGCTCCACCTTCTCAAAATCCTCAAACTCGTTAAAAATAACATCCAGCGTCAGCTCGTAGGGCCCGGAGTTCTTGCTCCGGACGACGCTCGCAATATCTGTAAGTTTTGTTTTCATTTTGCCGCCGCCTCCTTTATAGTTCAAAATATTCAATGGGGAACGGCGCGGCAGGGTCGTCAACCTGCAATAAGTGGTAAACGCTGAAAGCATACACCTCTCCCGCCTTGAAATCGCTGGGCGAATATGGGAATGCAAGATTGCCTGCCGTAGCCCTGCGCCCCTCGTACCCGAAGTGAAGCATAGTCGAACGTGCGCTGGAGCAAATCGTGTTCGCCAATTCCTGAGTGCCCGCCACTGCCTCGATAATAATGCCAAACTCATGGGACAAAGACTGTTTGCGCAACGGCTCCAAAGCACCCATCACCCCATCCCTGCCATATACAACAAAGTTGAGCTTGTAGTCAATCGAGCTATCCCGAAAATTATCCGCAACCCTCTCCTTAACCCCGGCGATGATATCATCAATCTTTTGCATCATAACAGGGTCGCGCGTTCCGGCAATGGAGACAGTGCGGTAGCCGACCTTGCGGGCGCCTTCCAGCTTTACCGCCTGAGCCCCACCATATACGAACTTGCTCCCTGTGACTTTGACGATTTCCGGGGTTTCCTGTTCAAAGTTCGTATTGGTAAGGTCAAGATGCCCGCCGGGTCCCGGCAATATTCGCGGGTCAGATTTTTCGTACAGCGTATGCGCAGCCACAGAGACAGTGGTGCACTTTCGCAATGGGCTGAGCGGCTCAATTCGGAAATAGTCCGCACCGATATAGCCAAACATGCAGTCCGAACCGCTGCCGGGTATCGCACAGATTGCAGCGCATTCAAGAATCTTGCCCAAATGCGTCGCAAGCCCCTTGTCATACCCCTGCTCAACTGCCAATGCGGAAAAAACCGCAGGGTCATAAGCGCGGCCGGCCAAAATAACCTGGGCTCCGCCCTTATGCGCCTCGATAAAAGGCTCGACGCCCATTTGCGCCACAATTCGGGTCGTCTCATCTATAATTTCATGAGTCAGCGGCTCTGTGCCATCGAGCGGCGCCACCTTGCCCTCCGCAAGCGCATTTTTTACCAAATCCTTGGGAAGCTCCGCATTTATGACTGCAAGTTTGAAATGCAGGCCATTTTCACGTGCGATTTCCTCAATGATTTCCCTATTCCAGTCCAGGTGCGGCTTTCCCCCGCTGCCACCGGCAGAACCGATGCAAACGGGGATTTTACGTCCCACGCCCGCCTTTATCATAATCTCCAAGTCCCGCTTCACGGCCTCACGGTCGGTAAACGAGACCCCAGCTCCCAAGTAATACGGCCCGGGATCGGTAGACCCTGCGTCAACCGCTATCAAATGGGGGTTACGCCTCATTCCCTCATCAAACGAGGAAATAGGAAAACCGTATCCCAAAATAGCAGTTGTGGAAAGTATTCTGTATTCTTCTTTAATCATATGTGGTCACCTCAGGTTATTCTATGATTTTTTGCAGCCCTTCACAGGGTAGCCCATTTCAAGCAGTATGCCTACCGTTTTTTCCTCAATTTTGCCAGTGCCAGAATGCGCTGCATTTCATTGAAGACAATCATGTACCCCTCATCTACCCCCATACCCGGTTTTGCTAGAATTTGGTCAGGCCCCGTCGCCATTGCAAGGTGCACGCAGACTTGTGCTGAACGGTCTGTCTCATTGCACGTGCCGCCTTGGTATGCCCCAATCCCCCGCTCCTTGCAATACAGCACGGCCTCCACAATGTTCCCAATGCCGCCTAAATCCGGCGTTTTGATTTGCACCATATGCCCTGCCCTGTTATCAGCAAAATATTTTATATCCTCCAATGTGTTGCACCACTCATCGGCGACGATTTCGACATTTATGCCCCGCTCGTCGACAATTCGGGTCAGCTCGCAAAGCGCCAGCATTGTCTTCTCGCGCTCCTCGGCATCCATCGGCCCCTCGATGCGCAGCTTAAAAGGAGCCGCCGCCTTCTCCAGCCGGGCCAAATAGTCGGCTATGGCGGGGGCGTCGGTGCCGAAAACCATGCCTATAGTGCCATACACATCCAAATGGAGCACGGGCATGTAGCCCCCATCCGTGCGCAAAGCCAGTATACGGTTGCGCAGCCAAGCTACATATTCCTCCAGCAGCTGCCCATCCTCGCCCAATTTAGTGCCGACATGGTTGATAAGCCCATGCGGCAACACTTGAGCCCCCTTGATAATCATCTTATCGGAGTTGTCGTACCTGCTATCTCCGGACTGCGTAAAAATGGGGATTAATCCATCTACCAAGGCTGTACCATACTCCTCGGCAATAACCTCGCACATCATCTCGTGCCGTGATTTTGCGACGGCATCCAAAATAGCCTGGCTGACGCCATATCGAATCGCCGTATGTAGGCGCTCCCCCCCTACCTCAAAAGCCTCAATCTCGTCTGCCATTTCCCTAAATGTTGTTATCTCCCTGCCCGACAGCGCAGGCTTAATATGCTTATCGATAAAGGGTATGAAATTCTCGGCAAGAAACAATGGGTCGCGCCCCCCGCATCCGGAGTACTGCACAGCCGCACAATCCCCCCAAGCAACCTGCCCATCCTCAAGCAAAAGAAGCACCGAAATAGCTTCCCCAGCCTGGCGGACCGACGAAAACCCCTCAGTAATGGGCTCACCGGTATAAGCAGCTCCATCAGCCTCGGCCCCCAGCTTGATAGCCCGCTGGTCGTCAAAGTAAAACCCCGTCCGTCCGGGCGCACAAACAACATCAACAATCTTCATAACAAAAAAGCTCCATTCCAACCTACTTAGGCGTGTTTTTAGCGTCACCACGGCCTTCCAACAAGCCGACCCTTGCTGACCGCATAAATATCATCTATGACCATCTGGAATGATGGGACACGCTTCTCCAGCTCGGCTCGCTGCCCAATCTTTTCCGCATGATAATCCAGAAGCTCCTTGCTGAGCGGAACTTCGCCCGCCTTATACATCCTCACAGCGCCATCATTGTCCCTTACCGGGAGCAGCTTGCCTTCATTTATATTGCTGGGCGCAAAAGGCACGTCAATGACCCCGCATTGAAACGCCCTCACTACCCCCTGAGCAATATCTCCCTCGCCTAGTTCAAAGCATTTGTCCATAATGCAGCGGGTCTCGGCAGCGATAATGCGCTTCTCTTCCTCGACATTCGGATTTTCCAAACTTTGGTCGGCAAGCATTGAGATAATCTGCTTTGTACAGCGCAGCCCCTGCGCATTAGCCTCCATCGTCGGTATTCCCATGGCCTCGTGCGGAGTTTTCACTATGATTTTGGTCGCCTTTGCCAAAACTCCTGCAGCGCTGCCCCATGAAATAACGCCAAACGCCTTTGCCTCGTCCTGCGGAAATCCCCCCATCCACTGGTGCAAAACCGTTGTGACGAACACATCATCAAACCCATACTCTTTCAAATACGCCACGGTAAGCTCCTCGAGCGTGCGTATTGCGGCGACGTCCTGCGTTAGATTGCCGCATTGCCCATATCCAACCGTAATGTTTTTCACTCCCTGCTCCGCAGCCAGCAGACTTTCGATAATCGCCACTGCGTGGGATATGCAGGGCGGCACAAGCGTGCCGGTCAAAGGACCAAACGGCTCACGGTTGACACTAACTCCCATTTCCTCATAGATTCCCGTAAGCCTGTCAACATACTGCCAATCTCGGATGGTGGTTTCCAAATCAGCTTTTCTTGCATATGGGATATTATATGAAATGCCCCCTCCTTCATAGCTAGTAAATCCCCCGGCATATGAAATCTCCGCAAGCAGTCTGGCATCAGGGGTGCCATGCCTAACTTGCAAGGGTAAGCTTAGGCTTGAAACAAGCAATCGGCAACTGTCTACGCCGTGGTTGACAGCAGGAAAACCGTTCAGCATCGACTTGCCCTGCTTGATGCTTTCCTCAATGCCGTCTTCCGCTTCCTTGTAGCGGTTTTGGCGTGTGTAGCTATCTATGGTCGTCGGCAGAAGGTCTGCCTCCCCATATTGCTGCAGGTAGCTCAAAAGCTCAATTTGCTCCTGAACCAAGGCGACCCCCGCCCTGGGCTGAATCAGCGTTTTGTTCCCTTCCTTGGCAGCCTTGAGCTTATGCGAGAAAATCTTCTCTGCCGGCAACCCCTTATGAAACTCCACCGCATCATTAAGGTCTACGCGCGCCCCCGTCGGCCACTGTGCGAGTACATCCTCCCGCACCTCCATAAACTGCTCTTCACTTATTTTTTTGTTACGCAACTCCATCATTGACAACTCCTTAATTATTCAGCACTAATCTGCGCAATCCAAATCTTTTTTTAGTGCGGCAATTGTCGTTTCGGGCGCAGTGCCCGGCCCGAACACTTTGTCAAATCCCATATTCTTAAATCGCTTTTCCACTTCCTCAAAAGGCTGCTTTCCCACTACAATGTTCCCCCCGACATACAGAAGGATATTGTCGAGTCCGCTCTCTATGCACTTATCCCGCATCCCGCGGCAATCAAGCTCCCCATGGCCGTAAAGCGATGATACAATTATGGCTTCCGCATCCGTCTCGATTGCGGCGCCGATAAATTCCTCTTGCGAAACCATAACTCCGAGGTTCGTCACATCAAAGCCCGCTTCGGTGAAAGCATGGTACAAAATCACATTTCCAACCGCATGAACGTCTGAGCCAATAACTCCAAGAACTATTCTTTTCCTTTTCATCTCAGATACCAACCTTCCATCTCTGATAATCCTCGCGGCCTTTCGTGTACAGATTATTTCCCAAACTGTCTATTATAACTGTCAGCGGCAAATCCTTGACAATCAGCCTACGGACCGCCTCCGCTCCCAAATCCTCATAAGCAATGACCTCTGACGACTCCACGCACCGCGCCAGCAACGCTCCCGCACCGCCAATTGCGCCAAAGTATACCGCACCATGCTCCTTCATCGCGGCGACCACCTCAGGCCCGCGCATGCCCTTCCCAATCATACCGACGAGCCCAAGCTCAATCAGCTTAGGAGCCGCACCGTCCATCCGATAACTGGTGGTCGGGCCCGCCGAGCCGATGACCTGCCCCGGCTTTGAAGGGGTAGGCCCGACATAGTAAATCACAGCCCCCTCAATCGGCAACGGAAGTGCCCCCCCCTGGTTTGACAGCTCAATGAGCCGCATATGAGCCGCATCGCGCGCAGTGTAAATCACGCCGGAAAGCAAAACCGCATCCCCTGATCGCAACTTACGAGCGTCTTCCCGGCTAAGTGGTGAGATAATTTTCTCAACGTCCATAAGCAATTTTCGCCTCCCCGGCCCTTGACTCTAATTTTATAATTCCTCGCAAATATGCCTTGCAACATGGCAGTTTAGATTCACCGCCACAGGCAAGCCTGCAATATGCGTCGGCATCGCCCCGACTTTCACAGCAAGCGCAGTCGTCCTGCCACCGAAGCCCTGCGGCCCGATGCCAAGTTCATTCACCGATTCAAGCAGCTCCGCCTCCAGCTTCGCATACCAGGGGTCGCTGTGTATGTCGTCGGCAGGGCGCATCAATGCCTTTTTTGCCAGCAGCGCCGCCTTGTCGAAGGTTCCGCCAATCCCGACCCCCACAATAATCGGGGGACAGGGGTTTGCGCCGGCTTCCTCGACAGTCCGCAGCACAAAAGCCTTGACCCCTTCAAGCCCATCTGATGGCTTGAGCATTGCGATTTTGCTCATATTCTCGCTCCCAAATCCTTTAGGCGCAACTGTAATCTTGAAGCCATCCCCCGGAACTATGTCATAATAAATTATGGCGGGGGTATTGTCGCCGGTATTTTTTCGCCGGATTGGGTCGGACACCAAAGAAGCGCGCAAGTACCCTTCCTTGGACCCCTGCCGCACCCCCTCGTTTATCGCCTCGTTTATGTCGCCCTCCACATGCACGTCCTGCCCAATCTCCACAAAGACGCAGGTCACTCCGGTATCTTGACAGATGGGCATAAGATTGCTTTGCGCAATTTCATAATTTTCAACTATGCTGTCAAGCGTGCCCTTCGCCGCCGGCCAATCCTCAGACTCACGGCAGGCAATGATGCGTCTACGCACATCATCAGGTAGCACGCAATTTGCCGTGACGCACATCCTGCTCACGGCATCGGTAACGGCTTTTGCTCGAAGCGTCCGCATTAATTCTCCCCTTTTAACTTTGGGCGACCTCCGAAAAACTACCGCCCGCCATCTTGGCAGGTTTTTGGAGGTCGCCTTTACTAATGCAATTATATTGCACAAAAGCATGTAGCGTCAATAGACAACTTCAGATTATGCATAAATGGTTCGGGTGCCAAAAAGCCCGCCCGTCGCTTTCCGGCGCTTTTTCCGCCAGCCTTAGCACAATATGTTGGTCGACTGCTGCAGGCTTCTCAAACAACCGAAGGCTCCAGCAGAAGCTCCCCTTCCTTGTATCGACTTGCCGAAAAACGCTTAATATCGAGGCTGTCCTCCAGTCCCGTCAAATGATTCGCCACCAAAATAGCGGTGCGCGGCGCTACCATAAAGCCATGCCCGGAAAAACCGGCAATGGTGAAAAAACCCTCAGCGCCGCCAGCCTCGCTGATTATGGGGTTGCGGTCAGGGCTCATATCATAAGAACCCGCCCACTGGCGCACCACCCGCAAATTCCTAAATGCAGGCAAGGTTTGGGTAACCAGCCACGCACAATGCTCCAAAAATTGCCATGACGAACGGACATTGCACCCAACCGGCTCCGATGGGTCTCCGATGCCCATGATGACACTGCCATGCGGGGTCTGCTGTACATAAAAATGGCGGTGAAACGACATAACCATCGGAGACATAATATGGGCCACCGGCTCCGTGATTAATATCTGATGCCGCTCAGGAGCAATAGGCAGCTCGTCCCCGACAAGCGCCGCCATCTGCGCAGCACGGTTTCCGGCGCAGTTTAAAACAACATTTGCGCCGACATTGCCCTTGTCAGTTTTGACAGAGCTGATGCGTCCGCCATCAACCTCAAACCCGAGCACCTGCGTATAAGTCTCTATATCAACGCCCATCCTCTGAGCGCCCCTTGCATAAGCGTATGTGCAGTGAAAAGGATCCGCATGCCCATCCTTAGCGCAGAAGCACGCACCCAGCATCCCATCGGTGTTGATATGCGGCACTATCCCTTTTATGCCCTCCAAATCGACAGCATAGGAATCGACCCCCACCGAATGCTGAACGTCGAGGTTCCTCTGAAACTGTTCCCACTCCTTTTGCGTATATGCCACCAGCAAATAACCGCCTTGATTTAGCCCGCAATCGCCTTCATAGCCGGTATGCTCCTCCAAGTTTTCAAAAATCTGCGTGCTCTCCACCGCCAAAGCAGCGTTCAAAACAGAACCCCACTGCTGCCGGATACCGGCTCCGCAACGTCCGGTAGCCCCGGACGTTAAGTACCCCTGCTCAATCACGAGCACATCCCTGCGCCCGCGCTTCGCCAGCTCGAAGGCGACAGAACAGCCAATAATGCCGCCTCCCACTATGACCACATCATAATAACTCTTCATAGCTCACACTACCCATTCTCCGATGCATAAGCATCAGCCAAAACCCCCAGCGAAATAGGCTTCGCCGGAGGGCGGAACGTAGTCATAAGCACCTCTTCCATCGAAACCCCATAATGCCTCGACAGCTCAGCAGCAATAAGCTGCCTGCAAGTGCGCCCCTGGCAAGGGCCCATGCCTGCGCGAGTCACGCGCTTAATTTCATCAAGCGTCTCATATCCGTCGGCAATACAAGCAAGAATCATCTCTCGCGTTACATCCTCGCAGCGGCATACTATCGTCTCTGAATCCCTATTTTCCAAAAAAAGACCTCCATTCTATGGCCAAAACACCCTCTATAGTGGCAAATTGCCTCAAAGAACGCCCACTGCGCGTACTTCCATTGCCAGCTCCTTTGGAACTGCCAAGGCGACAGTGTGCGTCATATTCCTCTTTCCCCCCGGCATGACCCTGACAACCTCATATCGCCCCAATTCCCGGCCGCATCTGTCCAAGCCCAAGGCAAGCTGCCCCGCCTTCGGTATGGGCACATACTCATAAGGCAGCTTAACAAGCGCCAAATCCTCGCCATAATCCATGTCAATGACAAATATAGCAAGCCCCGGGCAAAGCGGAATGCACCGCCCGCAGCCATTGCAAAGCCGGGCATTCAACGCCGGCATATCATTGATATCGCGCGGCATTGCAATGGCCCCCCGATTGCACGCTTTTACACATGGGTTGCAAGGTATTTCCTGAAAACACTCCACAACAGCGACAGGCCCGGCGGCAAATCTCTCATCCGAAGGGCAAATTTTGGCAATATCCTCATTTGCAGGCACACCGCTGCTAAAAAGCGCAGATGCAGGGCTGGTTGCCGATATGGAGATATCCTGCACCTCACAGCCTATGCCCAGCTCTGCAGCAGCATGCGGAGTTTTAAATTCCGAATTCCGGATGCCAAATTCCGCCGCCAGGCTATCCATCTTAGCCAAACCCTCTCGGATATGCCTGCCCATCAGCCCTGCGCGCAGCTCGCCCAGCTCGCCCATAGCCTCTCGCTGCATCGCTTCTGCCGCACCGCCGCCGTGTCCAAGGCTGACAGCGACAGAAATTCCGGCCAAGCGCCCTTCGACCATTGCGGCGGACGCTTCCTCAATGCCGCTAACATCCCCTGCGCAATATATTCCGGAAATCGTACTCTCTAGAAATTCATTCACAATGGGCACATGCCCAGAGAGTTCCTTGATATACGCCATTTCGCAACCGGCCTGCCAAGCCAGCTCCGCCAAAGGTGAAAGCCCGACAGCCAGGCATATGGCGTCGCAGGCAATCTTACGCTCTGTTCCGGCGACAGGCAACCAATTATCGTCAAGCTGCGCTATCACGGCGCCTTCTACCTGCTTTTCCCCAAAAGCCTCAAGGATAGTATGGCGGGTCATAATGGGAATCCCAGCTCTGCGTATTTTTGAGGCATGGACCAAGTATCCCCCAATCCTCGCGGCACCCTCTATAACAGCCTCAACCTTGACTCCTGCCTGAGCCAGCTGATATGAAACTATAAGCCCAATATTCCCGGCCCCCACCATAAGTACGCGCTCTGCCGGCTTAACTCCGCTTACATTCATCAAGGTCTGCACGGCGCCCGCACCGTAGACTCCCGGCAGATCGTTGCCGGGGAAGGAAAGGAATTTCTCCGCCGCTCCCGTGGCGATTATGCTGCGCCCAGGCTTGACCTTGGCGTGCTTGCCCTCATGCTCCACCGTCACCACGCCGTCTTCATATATCGATAGCACTGCACTGTCAGTCCAAATTTCAATGTTTGAATCCACCCTCGCCTTATCCAGCAGCATCTGAGCGATATGCACTCCCCTATCGCCTGCATATTGCTTCTCTGAACCAAAAAATTTGTGCGTCTGCTTGACAAGCTGGCCTCCCGGCGTGCCGTCCCTCTCCGCAAGCAGCACTTTTGCCCCCAGAGAAGCGGCGGACAGCGCTGCGCACAGCCCTGCCGGCCCGCCTCCAATCACCATGACTTCGACTGCCTTCATGTTTTTATCACGCCCTTCCCCTTCTGCTCTTCCACACGGATTCCGGGCCTGACCTTCATAACGCATATGCGCATGTTGGGCTCTCCATCCACTATCATAAAGCACGAAGAACAGTTGCCAATGGCGCAAAATAGGCCGCGCGGCCTGTGCAGCTCAGGGCTTTCTCCCAGCTTGCGCACGCCGGCGGCATGCAAGGCCGCCGCAATGGTCTCTGTCGGGTATGCCTCAATTTCCTGCCCGTTAAAATAGAAGGAAATCTTCCCCCCTCTCTCGAAGCTTAGAACCGGATGCTCCTTGATTCTCATCCCCGCAACCTCCCTCTTTTGTGTTTTTACGAGAATACCATTATTGCCGACAAAAAACAAGTAGTTCTGACATGCTACTATCTTTATTCGTTGCGTTGTGCTATAATCTAAGTCAGCAAAAACACTTTTCCACTTGGAGGCTCTTAAAGTATGAACTTTGTATTTGACATCGGTAATGTGCTCGTAACGTACAAGCCCTATACCTACATTGAGGGGTTGTTCCCCGGAAGCCCATTCGTCAAGGAACTTGCAGCAGCTATTTTTTTGGGCAAGGAATGGCTGGACTTAGACAGAGGCACGCTGACATTTGGCGAAGCATGTGAAATTCTTTGCAAACGCATGCCCGAGCTGGATGCAGAAATCCGCCTGGCTTTTAAAAACGTCAACAACCTTTACTCACCCATAACCGAAACAACCGATTTGCTGCCCAAAATTAGGGAACAAGGCCACAAAATATACTATCTGTCGAACATCAGCTTTGATGCCCGCGACTATCTGCTGCAAAACTACCGGTTCTTTGACTTGTTCGACGGCGGGGTCTTTTCATGCGATGTCCGCCTGCTAAAGCCCGAAGAGGAAATCTATCGCCATTTATTGGAAAAGCACAGCCTAACTCCGGAGGAGTGCATATTTTTTGACGACGTCGAAGCAAATGCCAAGGCTGCGGAGAAACTGGGCATAAGGGGCGTCACGTTCACAGGAGCGGGGTGCGTTATAGAAAATATGGCGTAAAATCTAAATCGAGGTGGTGGAATATATGTTATGCGGAAGTTGTAAAACAGAATTTGGCGACGACTCTCGGTTTTGCCCAAAATGCGGGGCAGCGAGGCCGGATGCGTTTGCTTCCGGAAAAGGCGAACCTTTTTCCGGGAGCGAGCCGAACCATGCAAGAACCGATTCCCCTCACCAGGGGGAAATGCCAAACCCCCTGGCGAAATCTGCACAGGGCGACGGGGACATTCCTTTTTTTGCGAAGCCACCTTTTGACCAATCTGCAAATTCCACAGCAACGCAAAGATCCGACAACCCGGGAAATCCATACGAGCACCAGCAACCCAATTCGGGGCGGGGCGCTCAAAAGCCCGGCTATGCGCCATACAGGCCCACATCGCAAAACACACATCAAACTCAAAATAGACAACGCTCCCCCCACAATCCACAAAATGCCCAATCAACCGAGTATGCAGAAACATACACCAACTCCAAAAGCCCATTCAGCGATGCAAGCATAAAAAGGTTTCTGATTGGATTTGGCATAGTCGCCACAGCCGTTGTTGCATTTGTGGCAGCACTGGTTATCATGTCTGGTTCTTGGTAGCGCATATCAATTTAAATGCTGGAAAACACAGCTTCATGGGCCTGCATATGTGCAGTAACAATTCAGTCAATACTTACCAAAAGACAAGTAAAATGTTGCTTGTTTTTTGTGCATTTATAGTTTATACTTCTGGCAATCTAAAATGCATTTTCCTGATGCTTTATCAAAGTTAAATTTTAGGGGGGTCCATGAAAAATTTAAAAATCGCAAACAAGTTATTAGTTAGTTTTACAATTGTTATTATTTTGACAATACTCATCGGAGTTGTCGGATTTATCGGCATGTCAAGCATTAACGACGCAAGCACTGAAATGTACGAGCTGCAATTAAGGCCTCTGCCGATGCTGGCGTATTCCATAGAACATGTTCAATATATGAGGATATACTCCAAAGAACTCGAAGTTTTAATCATGCAGGATAATCATCACCTGATCCCTGATACCATCAGCTTGCTTAATAGCGCTAGGGGCAGTGTAACTCACTACCTCACTTCGTATTTGCAGTCAGCAGTGCCCGGCTCGGAGGTTCACATAACGCTAACAGATGTCTTGAGAGTTCTAAACAACACTTACTTCCCTGCACTTGACCGCGTAGTTTCGCATGCGCTTGCGGGAGACTTAGACAACCTCATTTTAGAGACAGACTCTGCTGAAGCTACGATAGAAGGCGTAAATGCCGGCCTCAATAGTGTCCTTGAAGCAATGGTTCGCCTATCTTCGCAGACCAGCGCCGACAATGCTGCTCTATTTACTAGCATGCTCACCATAATTATCATAGCAATCGTGGTTGCAATTATAGCCTCTGTATTGCTCGGAATCGCAGTTTCGCACAGCATCAGCAAACCGCTTCGTGAGTACGATGAGTGGATGAAATTGACCGCAAACGGCGACATTGTGTGGAAACCCGAGGAACTGATTATCCTTGAAAACTATAAAGGCCGAAAGGATGAAATAGGAACGCTTTTTGTATCTTATGTACAGCTGCTTGACTACCTCAACGAAGTTTGTGAAAACCTCCAGAGAATTGCGGGCGGAGACTTAAACTTCGAAATAAATCCGCATTGCGAAAATGACTTGCTGGTAGACAATCTGCAAAGAATGATAGAAGACTTAAACACGATGTTTAATGAAATACAAAATGCCTCGACGCTTGTCCACGGCAGCTCAAGGCAGATTGCAGATGGGGCCCAGAGCCTGGCGCAGGGTTCGACCGAACAGGCCGCAACAGTGCAAGAGCTTTCAGCATCGATTTCTGAGATTGCACGGAAGACAAAAGAGAATGCAACTATGGCAGCAAACGCTGCGACGCTTGCAGGCAGCATCAAGCAAAGTGCAGAAAAAGGCAGCAGCCAAATGGATGAAATGATGGTCGCCGTCAAGGACATTAACGAAGCCAGCCAAAGCATCAGCAAGGTCATTAAGGTTATTGATGATATTGCATTCCAAACAAACATACTTGCGCTTAATGCAGCTGTTGAAGCGGCCAGAGCCGGTCAGCACGGAAAGGGCTTTGCAGTTGTTGCAGAAGAGGTCAGGAACCTTGCTGCCAAGAGCGCCGAGGCTGCAAAAGATACCGGCGGACTTATCGCAAGCTCAATGGAAAAGGCTGAGCTCGGAGCAAAAATCGCAGAAAACACAGCATCAAGCCTAGTTGAAATCGTTTCCGGCATTAACGACAGCACCCGACTTGTCGGTGACATAGCACTATCGTCCGAAGAACAATCGCGCGGGATATCCGAAGTCAACAGCGGCATAGACCAAGTTGCGCAGGTTGTTCAGCAAAATAGTGCGACGGCACAACAAAGCGCCGCCTCAGCCCAAGAGCTTAGCGGCCAGTCTGACGTGCTTGAATCTGTCATTGGCAGATTCTCACTCAAACGTCTTGATAAAAACAATTTTGGGCAAAAAGCGTTATCCTCACCAAAACCAAGCCATGCGTCGGCAGGCCTGCCTTCAGGCAACGGCGGCATAAAAAAATACTAAACTAAATGCGGCAAACAAACTCCCGGGGGTGTAGAGCTAGGCGTTCCGTAGCTTAACCCCCGGGAGTTTGTTTGTCTCGTGGAGTGCTTTCTTCGCAAGACAAGGGAACACCTATACACTTAATATTTGCCTGTCGAAATCAAGTCCTCCATATAGTCAAAGACTTTAGATTTGCCTTCTTTGCCCAGTGACTGGAACAGTTGTATAAGCGACTGCTCGTCTTCCAAGCGCTTCATGCGCGACTGCCTGAGATTGTACGCCTCGCCTTTTTCACTGACAGCGGGGGCTCCGTCAGAGGTTTTTTGCGATTTCCTTTGACTGCCATAGGCTAGATAATCAACACTGGTGTTAAGTACAGACGCAATCTTTAGCGCAGCAGGAACAGATGGCATACGCTGGCCCGTGCAATAATGCGAAACCATAGACGATGCAAGCCCTGTAAGCCTGCAAAGATCCGCTTGCGTGATGCCGCGCTCTGCCATTTTTTCCGTCAGCCTAACATTAAAATCTACTATTCCCTTTTGCATTGCTGAATCACCTCGTATAAAATATCACACAAGATACTAGCATATGGGAGAAAATTTTGCAATAGCGAATTTAATGCTCATGTTCACGCATGTTTTATCCGATATACTATATAAGGAGTTGGAATGCCTATTTTAGTATGCCTTTCTTCTCCGCTTGGCGTCGATGGACCGATTTGGAGGTTGTGCAAGTTAGAGTGTGAAAAACGGGTGACCGCAGCACTCTATCGGCAGGAAGCCTAGGCACAATCACATCCAAGGAGGGAACCATTATGCGTGTACATTCGACTAACGAAGTAAATACAACCTACCCAGAAAACCCATTTGTTTCACAACAAGCCGGCGTTGCGTCGACCGGCGAACCAGCATCAAAACGCGCTTTCGACGACTACCTTAAATCACAGATTCAGCAGGCAGGCAATCAACCAGTTGACCAAAATAAGGAAGCTCATGTTTCTGGCCTTTTGGGCGGAGGATTCCAACCAGTGCTGAAAGTGTTGCCCAGACCCGAACCAACGCTCGAGGAATTTGCTTACTAATCCATATCGAATCCATGACGCCATAGGCAACCTGTTCATTTTGCAGTAGTATGCACAATGAACAGGTTGTTTATTTTCGCTCCGCATGTTAAAATAGCATAAGGCGACATTCAAAGGAAGTCTGTTGCCGGCGGCAAGAAAGGGGCAAAACAATGACAGACATGCGCTTCCTTGGCAGCCTCGGAAGAAAAACCCTCGTGACCGGGCATTACGGCAGCGGTAAAACGGAGTTTTCCATATCCCTCGCAATGCTCAGGGCATCTATGCAGGATAAGAAGCTCGCTATTATCGACCTAGACATAATCAACCCCTATTTCCGCTCCCGCGAGCGGCGCAAGCTGCTCGAGGAGTCGGGCGTCTCGGTGTATGGCAGTGCATATGACGAAGAGATTACGGCGGAGCTCCCCGCAATCGGGGCTAAGCTACGCAAGCCACTCGAAGACAGCACTTATCAAGTGGTTATTGACGTTGGCGGCAATGACAGCGGTGCGCTCATCCTAAATCAGTTTACAAAATACTTCGACGACGCCGAGACGACCTTGCTCGCCGTAGTAAACAAATACCGTCCCGACACAAGCAGCCCCGGTGGCGTGCTCAAGCATATTGCCTCAATCGAAGCGGCTACGGGACTAAGTGTTTCCGCCATTGTCAACAACTCTCATATGCTCAGGGAGACGACGGCGGATATGGTAAAAGAAGGCAGGACGCTCTGCTTGGAGGTCTGCTGCGAAATAGGCGCGCAGCTATTGTGCAGCTGTTACCCCGAGGGAATCGTCAACCCCGACGAGCTATCAGGACTTTCCGGATATTTAATGCCGCTGGGTCTCTACATGCGCCCTAAGTGGCTGGACACCTAACTTTTAGAAGGAGAATATACATGGCCAAATTCGATGTCCGCATTTGCGGAGAAACATGCAAGGGCTGCGAGCTGTGCGTTCTTTTTTGCCCAAAGAAAATCATAGCAATAAGCTCGCACATCAACGACAAAGGCTACAGCCCCGCTGAAATCGAAAGGATGGACGAATGTGTCGGCTGCAAGTCCTGTGCGTTGGTTTGCCCGGATGGGGCGATATCCATTTATAAGGAGGAAGCGTCAAAGTGAGCGAAAGAGTTCTGATGAAAGGAAATGAGGCATTTTCCGAAGCGGCAATCCGCGGCGGCTGCCGATATTATTTTGGCTATCCCATAACCCCTCAAAACGAAATCCCCGAATATATGTCCCGTGAGCTGCCGAAGCGCGGCGGGTCTTTTATCCAGGCCGAAAGCGAGATTTGCGCAATCAATATGGCTTATGGCGCAGCAGCCGCAGGCGGCAGGGTGTTCATAACCTCCTCCTCCCCCGGCATTGCCCTTATGCAGGAGGGGCTGAGCTTCCTTGCTTCTGCCGAAGTTCCTACAGTGGTGCTGACAGTTTCCCGCTGCGGGCCCGGCATAGGCGGCATACAACCCGGACAAGCCGACTATTTCCAAGCCACTCGCGGCGGTGGCAATGGCGACTACAAAATCCCCGTATTTGCACCATCCGGAATACAGGAGGGCGCAGACTTAGTCTATGAGGCTATGGAGCTTTCTGATAAGTGGCGAAATCCATTCTTCATTTTTACCGATGGGATACTCGGGCAAATGATGGAGCCGGTGGCTCTCCCCGAGCCGCACCCGGACGTAAAACCCGAGGATATTAGGTCATTGAAGCCATGGGCCCTCACTGGCTATGGCGAAGACGATAAAAAACGCAACACGATAATCTCCCTGCGCATGCAGCCCGATGTGCTGGAAAGGCATGTCCACAAGCTTTTTGAAAAATATGAGAAAGCCGAGAAGGAGCTTGTCAGGGTCGAGTCCCATGGCTTGGAAGATGCGGAGGTCGTCATCGTAGCATATGGCATCGTGGCGAGGATAGCCAAGGAGGCCATCGATATCCTTGCTGAGCAAGGCGTCCAGGCCGGCCTGCTCCGCCCAATATCGCTGTGGCCATTCCCCTACGGCGAGTTTAAAAAAATTACAGACAAGACAAAGGTGGTCATCTCAGCCGAATTGTCCATGGGCCAGCTTATCCAAGACGTAAAACTCGGCGTTGACGGCCGCTTTCCCGTAAAGCTGATAAACCGCACCGGTGGCATGATTCTCTCTTCGGTTGAGATAGCCGAGCGGACAAAGAAGATTCTTGAAGAGGTAGGAGGATAGCACACATGCAACCTATTTTTGAATATACAAAGGGAATGATTCCCGGCGAGACAAATTATTGCCCGGGCTGCACCCATGGGATATCGCACAGGCTCATAATGGAAGTCCTTGACGAGATGGGCAGGCTCGGCAGCACAATAGGCGTAGGACCGATAGGGTGCAGCGTCCTTGCCCATAAATACATGAATGTGGACATGCTCGAGGCGGCACATGGGCGCGCCCCGGCTGTTGCGTCCGGCATCAAGCGAGTGCACCCCGGCAACCTCGTTTTCACATATCAGGGCGACGGGGACCTTGCCTCTATCGGGGCGGCAGAAATCATCCACGCCGCAGCGAGAGGCGAGAAGTTTACATCGTTTTTTGTCAATAACGCTATTTATGGCATGACCGGCGGACAGATGGCGCCAACCACGCTCATAGGGCAAAAATCAACGACCACACAAAATGGCCGCACAGTGGAGCAGGCCGGGGCGCCAATGCGCGTGAGCGAACTGATCGCAACGCTGGATGGCGCCGCCTATGTCGAAAGAGTTGCTCTAAACTCCCCCGCCAATATCAAAAACGCAAAAAAAGCGGTAAGGCGGGCATTTGAAATACAGGATAAGAACCTCGGCTTCTCGTTTGTTGAATTCCTCTCCACTTGCCCGACTAACTGGGGCGTATCCCCTGCCAAGGCGATGGCTTTCCTCAGCGAAAAAATGCTCCCGTACTTCCCGCTTGGAGTATACCGCGCACCGGAAGGAGGCGAGTAAACTAAATGGATACTTGCAAAATGTTTTTCGCCGGCTCCGGCGGCCAGGGCATGCTGCTGATAGGGCAGATGGTTGGCTCGGCTGCTATGCTCGAAAACAAAGAAGCGACATTCTTCCCATCGTATGGCCCGGAAATGCGCGGCGGGACGGCAAACTGCACCGTGATCGTTTCGGATAAGCCCATAGGCAGCCCGCTTGTAGTCGAGTCTGACTGCGTTGTCGCAATGACCCTGCCTTCGATGCATAAGTTTGAGCCGACTCTGAAGCCCGGCGGATTGATGCTCATAAACAAGAGTTTGGTGCGCCACGCACCAAAGCGCAGCGACATAACTCTGCTCGAAATTCCGGCTACTGAGCTGGCAAACACATTGGGCAACTCACGTGTGGCAAACATTATCATGCTCGGCGCATTTATCAGAGCGACAAACGTGGTTTCGTCTGAAAATATAGAAAAAATGATTCACTCAGTATTCAGCGGCAAAAATGCCCATCTGCTGGACTTGGAGCTTGAAGCGTTTCACCATTGGAGATAGTTATGAATTACAAATTCGACATTCAGCTCACGGCTGCGCCCAAACCCAAGCCGGATTCAAGCAGCTTGAAGTTCGGCACGGAGTTTACCGACCACATGTTTATAATGGAATATGAAACCGGAAAGGGGTGGCATGACGGTCGCATAGTCCCATACGGCCCGATATCTCTCGACCCCGCCGCCGCCGTGCTCCACTATGGCCAGGAGATGTTTGAGGGGATGAAAGCCTATAAAACACCCAGCGGGCGCATCCAGCTCTTCCGCCCATATATGAATGCCGAGCGGGCGCGGGCTTCCAACGAACGTATGTGTATGCCGGATATCGACCCTGAACTGTTTGTCGGAGCAATAAAGGCGCTTGTAGACATTGAGCGCGGCTGGATTCCCGAAAAGCCCGGCACGAGCCTGTATATACGCCCATTCATTTTTGCGGACGACGCTTTTTTGGGCGTCCATGCCGCCAACCACTACCTTTTCGTTATAATTTGCTCGCCCGTCGGCTCATATTACGACATCCCCGGCGGCGGGCTGGCGCCGACTAGTATTTATGTCGAGGATGAGTATGTCCGGGCCAGCTTGGGCGGAGTGGGCTTTGCAAAGGTTGGGGGCAATTATGCCGCTGCGCTCAAGGCCCAGGCGAATGCCGCCGCTTTTGGCTGTGCGCAGGTGCTGTGGCTGGACGCCGTCGAGCACAGCTTCGTGGAAGAAATAGGGACTTCCAACGCATTTTTTGTGATTGGCGACGAGGTGATAACTGCGCCATTGCTTGGTACCATCCTGCCGGGAGTCACGCGTGCGTCCGTAATTGAGCTGCTAAAAAAATGGGGCGTCAAAATCTCAGAGCGCAGGCTGCGGATAAGCGAAGTGGTGAAAGCCTCAGAGCAGGGGACCCTCAAAGAAATATTCGCTTCCGGCACGGCGGCCCTAATTTCGCCTGTGGGAAAGCTCCAATTCAAAGACAAAAGCCTCGCCGTCGGCGGCGGAGTGGTCGGAAAGCTTGCACAGAGGCTATACGACACGCTTTACGGCATCCAAATGGGCACCGCCGACGACGAAATGGGATGGACTGTAAGTATATAAGAGCCTGTTTAGGGCGTGTTCGAAAGATAGGACATTTGCATATGATTCAAGTAGATATTATTTCTGGATTTCTAGGTGCGGGGAAAACAACCTTTGCAAACATGCTGCTCAAGCACTATATGCGCAGCGGCGCCCGCCCCGTCTTTATCGTCAATGAATTCGGGCAGACAGGGCTTGACGCCGAAATCATAAAGGCGGAAGGCTTCGAGGCGGTCGAGCTCGAAGGCGGATGCATCTGTTGCACGCTGAAAGGGCAAGTATCTGTCGCCATGCTCAGCGTCGTTGAGGCTTTCTCCCCCACCCATATTGTTTTTGAGCCGTCTGGCATCTTCATTTTTGACGACTTTTTTGACGTGCTGAAGGAAGAGGGCGTCCGCGGGAAATGCGAGCTTGGCAACGCCCTGACTATCGTTGACGGCGTCAATTTCTCCTATACAAAAGCTATGTATGGGAGTTTTCTGTATAATCAAATCAAAAATGCGGCGGTGCTCATTTTAAGCAAGCTGGAAAAAACGCAGCATGACCCCGATGAGCTAATCGCCGACCTTAGGAACATAAACCCAGATTCGTTCATCATGGCAAAGAAATGGCAGGAGCTGCGCGATGAAGATTTTGAGCTTCTGCTCAGTGAGCGCAAGGGGATGTATTTCGACCACCCGGAGCATCTGCACAGCCATTTCCAGACAGTCACTCTCAAACCTCGCAACCCATTTTCCCAAGAGCGAGTCAACAAGCTTGCAGACCTTTGCGTGTCCGGGGCTTTTGGCGACGTTTTCAGGGCGAAGGGCATTCTGACCGTCGATTCCCGCGCCACATTGCTAAATATTGCAAGGGGCGACGTGACCATAGAAACTTTCAAAGGCTATTCAGAGGAAACGCTGACTTTAATCGGCAATAAAATAAACAAAAAGGCGGTCAAAGCTTTCCTGCTTGAATAGGGTGATGGCGCAAACTCAAACATGCACAAGGCTTTCATCAAACGAGATTGGGGATGTTATGAAAAAAATTATGAACCTCACTACCAGCAGGTTCGATACCGGGAGATACTCTGACAACGCAGACCTAAAATCGTTCTACAAGGAATTTGGCTTTGACGGCCTGGAAGTCACCCTCTATGACGACGACAAGGAAAAAATTGTGCTCGCCGATGATATTATCGGTTTGCACATGCGCTATTTTAGCTCATGGATGGACTTGTGGATGGGCGACGAGCAGAGGCTTCTTGATGAATTCGGTAATTTTGACGCAGTTAGGCAGACCTTTGGCGGCACGTCCGGCAAAGCTCTGACGCAGGCATTTCTAGAAAATTTAAACGCACTGCCGCCTAGTGCTTCTCCGGAATACCTAGTGTTCCACATTTCTGAATGCTTGCTCGCCGAATCCATATACAGGCGCTTTCACTATAGCTCCGAGGCTGTGATTGATGCTGCGATTAAGCTTGTGGACAGCTTCAGCGAAGCTGTCTGCGGCGTGTTGCTATTCGAAAACTTATGGTACTCCGGCCTGGACATGCTTGAGCCAAGGCTGACGTACAGGCTGCTAGAAGGCGTTAAATACCGCAATGTCGGCATTATGCTCGACATCGGGCACTTGCTGCATACCAATATGCAGCTGCGCACGATTGACGAGGGCGTAGAATACATTCATAAGATACTCGACCAATACAGCGATTTGTCGTTCATCAAAGGAATTCACCTGCACCAGTCGTTAAGCGGCGAGTATGCCGGAAATTTAATGCGCACATGGCTCCCCTCCGAAAGCAGCTATGCCGACCGTACCTCTCAGGTGCTTTCGCATATTTTCAAGATTGACGCCCACCAGCCCTTTGCCTCAGGGCGCATAAACGAACTTATAGAGCGGGTACGGCCGGATTACCTGGTAATCGAACAGATAAGCTCCGACCGCTCAGAACATGCCCGAAACCTAAGCGAGCAGCTGAGGTTCCTTGAGAAATAGCTCATCATTGACAAATTAATCCCTTTTATGTACGCTTTCAAATACGTGATTTGCAGGCGCAATGTCGCAGATGTTTACGAGCGCTTGGGGGACACAGGTGCGGTATTTGACGTTATGATAATCTGATTTAGTTAAAGGAGGTATTGCTGTGAAAAAATCAAAAATAGGTATTGCCGTATGTATTGCCCTGGTGCTAGTATTTTCCCTGCCCGCTTGCAGAGGCAATGAAACCGGCGCGCAAGGGTCAAGCAACCCTGGCGGTGGAATTTTTGCCATCGAGGAAATCCAATACAGCCCAGCTGATTACGTTGGAGCTATAACCCTTGTGGGCATTGCGGGAGCTTCCGGCACACAAGACTTTTCCCTGCAAAATGGGCATGGGACATTTGAAGTTTTAGTTGATTACCGCGGAAGTCAAGCGCTTCCACAGGTGGGTGAAAAAATTTCGGTCGAAGGCACACTTAGGGAAAATCGCCCCTGCTGTGGCCCAGGGTTCACACTAACCTCTACGAGGTTTGAAACAGTGAGCAATTAGAGTCAATATGAATATACTCAAACTTGTATCTAAGAACCTGCTACGGAGAAAGAGCCGCTTCATATTCACACTCTTAGGCATAACCATCGGAATGGCGTCGTTTGTAGCCCTTTTGTCTATGGGCGATAACTTGCGCTCAGAAGTATCCCGACAAGCTGATGACCTAGGGGCGGACATAATTGTCATGGGTAGGGTTGATTGCCCTTTTATACACCGCGCTGTTTTAGCGGGAGAACAGTTGCCCGAGTCGGTCCCTCGTAAGATTGTCGGGCAAATCGCTGCGATAGATGGCATTACAGCCGCTATTCCATATCTTACGCTCGGCTCATCAATACAGCAGACGCCTATCACACTTGTAGGCATTTTACCAGACGAGATGAAGTCGCACAGAGGGTGGACCATTAAGTCCGGAACATTTTTTGCAGATGAACATGAACATTCCGTAGCGATTGGCTCTGGCATCTCTGCAAGGTTTGATTTAGAAATAGGAAGTATGCTAACTTTCCGGGGACAAGACTTTCCTGTGGAAGCGATTTTGCAAGAAACTGGCAGCAAGGACGACATATCTGTTTTCATGCCGCTTGGAGTCGCACAGGAAACCTTTGGCATAGATGACTATGTGTCGTTTATAGTTGTAACTGTCGATGATGTGACCCATACACAACGGTATATATCTGCGATTATGGACATAGCGAACCTGTCAGTATCAACAAACGAAGAGCTTTTAAGCTCGGTTTTGCTAATATTGGGCTCCTTGGACATCACTTTACAGTTGATTGCTGGAGTCGCTTTGATTGCCGCCGCATTTGGCATAATCAACACAATGATGACCGCAATTTACGAACGGCGGCGCGAAATTGGCATATTGAGGGCAACCGGCAGTAAAAGAGGAACGATTTTCAGAATATTTATCCTAGAATCTGGCCTGTATGGCTTACTTGGCGGTTTGCTTGGTTTCGCAGTTGGTTTTATAATTTCACGCCTTGCAGCACCGCTTATCGAGCGAAATGAATTTGTTGCTGTTCTGGGCAGCCCGGACACTGCGGTTACCTTATCCGCCTCTCTATTGCTCACCGTGCTTGGTCTTTCTGTTTTAATTTCGATTGTGTCAGGACTGTACCCTGCATGGAAAGCTTCAAAACTAACCCCTATGGAGGCGATTAGAAATGTCTGACTGGATAATTCAAGCAGACAAATTGGAAAAAACGTACGGTACTAAAGTAAAGACCCATGCGCTTAGGGGAGTTAGCTTGAAGATTCCTAAGGGTTCGCTTTGCTGCATAACCGGCCCATCTGGACATGGAAAAAGCACTCTTTTACAGCTAATCGGCGGTTTGGACAAGCCCACAGGTGGGCGCATATTTATAGACGGCTCCGACATTTCATTACTAAGCGATAATAAACTGTCTGAAATTAGAGGCGGAAAAATCGGCTTTGTATTTCAATCGTTCAATCTGCTGGAAAACTTAACAGCCCTGGAAAATATTCAAACAGCAATGATGTTTGCAAAAACAAGCCAAAAATCTGAACGCAAACGAGCACTGGAGCTTTTGGGTATGGTTGATTTATCCGAAAAGGCAAACTCCAAACCCTCCGAACTTTCCGGCGGGCAACTGCAGCGGGTAGCAATAGCAAGGTCGCTTGCCAATGACCCCGATATTCTGTTGATGGACGAACCAACGGGAAACCTTGATTCGCAATCAGAACAAGATGTGCTGGCGCATATTTTTGACATCCACAAGATGGGAAAGACCATCGTGATTGTCACACATAGCAAAGACATTGCAGGTAGAGCAGAATTGTTGTTTGAGATACACGACGGCCAATTGCAAAACGTATAAAACACAGGCACCCTTGCGCACAAGAATATTCACTTAACGCCTACACTAAATAAATATGCCCATAACTGAACACAAAAGCGGTTCGGTTATGGGACATCTGCTTCGGCAGCAGGGTTCCGGACCGGGTATAGGCGCAGGTTGCTGTCTGTGATTAATATGTTGCCGTAGGTTATGCCGGGGATGCGGTACATTATAAAATCGGCAATACGCTGCACCTGTTCGTCAGATAGGATATAATCACCCCAGAGCACCAACATGACTGTCGCAAACGGCACAACATAGCCCGACGGTGCGCCCTCATACAAGATTTGAGCGAAAGACAGCTCAAAATACGCATTCCGAACCATGTAATACGGCAGTATTCCCCCCCTGATGTATTCATCCATCCGAGGCGGGCGCGCCTCGTGCATCTGCGGATTTGGATGCACCCGCTCGCTCGCTGCTGGGGCCTCGTCCGGTTGGGCATCAGGGGGCTCTCCAACAAAGAAGGCCTGCCCATTCCCCTCATTTTGCCCGGCAGACTGCATCGGCTCGTCAATGTGTGCATATCTCTCTGTTCCGCCAATGCTATTTAGCGCAATCCCGGCAGCCAAAACCGCCACCAGTGCCACAGCCAGTGAAATAATGACTCTGGAATGCTTTTTTAAATCACCCAAGCCCTTTCGCCCCCTCTCCTCGCACCGTATGCCACATGCTGCACTGCTTGTCTGCCTCTCGTATACTCCGCCCTTTACCCCCCGTTGCCGCCGCCGAGAAACGGCAATAGCCCGGAACTAAAAAACAAGTAAGCCCCAATCCCTGTGATAGTGAGGAGCACCGCCGCAATTACGCACCAACGTATGATTGCTGCACGTGATTTTTTCAGTATATGCCCCATGGCTTCGATGATATACTCATCACTTACCTCTGTGAGCTCATCAAAAACCCTTTCGTTTCTCATATGTAGATCCCCTCGCTCTCCAAGGTGGCCCTAAGCCCTTTTCTCAGCCGCAGCATTCGCCGAGCCATCCGTCTTTGTGTCATTCTGCATTCCTTCGCTAGTGCTTTTATAGCTTCGCCAAACCAGTATCGCCTTATAAACAGCACGCGGTCATCTACAGGCAGCTCTGCCAGCCATCGGTCAAGGGTTTCCGAAAACATTCGCCTTTCCACCTCCTGTGCGTCCGAAGAACGCGATGGCACGCAATCCTCCAGCTCAGACAAAAGGAGCGTAATGCCGTCAAACTGCCTCCTCGCCCGGTTAAACCTAAGCTTTCCGATTGCCAGGTTTCGTACAATGCGTCCAAAGAAAGCGGCAAGCGAGTCCGGGTTTTGCGAGGGCATGCTGTCCCAAGCGCTTTTCCAAGTGCTGCTTACACACTCTTCGGCGTCTGCGTTGTCGGAAAGCATGTTCATGGCAATTTGCCGGCAATACTGCCCATACTGGGCATCGCTTTCCGCAATGGCGCTCTCGTCCCTGCTTATGTATAGCTCTATGATTTCAGCATCCGTCATTCTTCCGCCCCCATGAACAGTGATTGTAAATCATGCAATAGCACTATCTCTTTTTTTGCTAGTATAGCACAAGCTGGCACATGATGTATAATGTTTTCAAAACGACATGTAAACGACATCGAATTGTAATTGTATTAGCAAAATATGTGTGTTATAATGCAGGGGTTCACAAAAATAATTTTGGAGGGAATGTCATGAAAAAGCTTGCTGTATCTTTCAAGCGCACTTTTGCACTTACTCTGGCACTGTTGCTACTTCTTGGCGCATCTTCGATGACTCTCGCAGCCCCTGAAACGCTCCCGCTTCCCCTGACTTTCAACATCACGGCCTTAGCCGGTGCTGGCGGCACGGTATCGGGCGGTGGTGAAATCCCGCAAGGCGACTGGGTGCGACTATACGCCACGCCATACTACGGATGGACTTTTAGTGGATGGTATGAGGACGGCTACCTTGTAGGCACATACCCAGCCTACGAGTTTGCGGCATATTCAAACAGAACAATACAGGCGCTGTTTGTTCAAGATGTCTACACCCCGCCACCTGCGCCCGCCCCAACTCCGACTCCAGCTCCGCCACCTGCGCCTATGCCTATACCTACCCCCACTCCCCCGCCAGATCCGGGCCCGCGCCCTCCCGCAAACGAGATTGCAGTCCTTTTCCAGGGGCGCTACCTTGATTTTGACGGCTCGCCCCCACAGGTGATCGGCAGAAGGACGCTCGTACCGCTCAGGGTGATTTTTGAAGCGCTGGGTGCAAATGTGGATTGGCACGAGGCTACGGAAACTGTCACTGCGATTAGGGGCAACACGACTGTCGTGCTGCCCATCGGAAGCTACTACCCCACGGTGAATGGGGAAGTCGTTGAAATCGAAACTCCCGGAATGATTATGGGCATAAGAACCTATGTCCCACTCAGGTTCGTTGCTGAAGCCATGGATGCGACGGTTGACTGGAACGAAGACACTAGGACAATCACCATAACTCTTCCAGTAGTTCCTTACTAGCAGCATAAGCAAAAACTTCGAGCTCGGTGGCTGCGGCCATCGAGCTCGAAAAAATTTGTTACTAGACGGCACCCCTGCAAACCACCTGCTGCTACCGGTCAATTTATTGCCCAGATAAGCTGCCCTGTAACAAAAATTTAGCTAATCGGCTAAATTCTATTAAGTTTTTCTTGAAAAAAGACGATAACTTGTGTATACTATCAAATATGTCAATATATACGTGTTTCGTGCTCGCAACGAACACAAAGGTTTTACTATAAACTACAAATAGGCTTGCATCGGGGTGGCGCGGTCTGCTTAGGTTCAGGCGAAAGGAAGTGACGTAATGCGAATTAACAGTAATAACATGGCTTTAAACGCTCACAGGCAACTTGGCATAAACAATAACAACGTTGTACAAAACAATGAACGGTTAAGCTCCGGCAGGCGCGTCAATAGAGCCGCAGACGATGCGGCTATTGTCTCAATTTCTTCTAGGATGCAGGCTCAAATCCGCGGAACAAATACAGCCAGCAGGAATATCCAAGATGCGATTTCGTTGGTTCAGACAGCGGAAGGCGGGATGCAGAACATTCAAGACTCCCTCCAACGTATGCGCGAGCTCGCCGTACAGTCCGCTAACGGCACAAACCAAAACATGGATCGCCGTGTCATCGATTCCGAGGTGGGACAGCTAATCGAGAACGTCGATCAGGTTGCTCAGACGACAGAATACAACACCATGCAGCTCCTTGACGGCTCCTATGCCGATGGCTTGACAATTCAGGCAGGTGCAAACCATGGCGACACCATGGAAATCTCGATAAACCCAATGACCTCAGAGGCTCTGGGGCTTGCCGGAGAGGCGGCAAATGAAGCCTTTGGCGCTGTGGATGGGCAAGGTGCAGACAGGGTAAACGTCCTCAGCCAAGAAAATGCCTCCACTGCCATCAATACGGTAGACAATGCGCTCAATGACGTGTCCATGCAGCGCGCAGAGCTGGGGGCCATGCAAAACAGGCTTGAGTTCAGAGCCCAGAATCTCGCAATTCAAGCTGAGAACGCAGCTTCCGCCCAAAGCCGCATGGTTGATGCCGACATGGCGCAGGAGATGACCTCCCAGACAGCCAACAATCTGCGCAACCAGATTTCAACAGCTATTCTCGCACAGGCCAACGCCGCACCTCAAGGCGTTTTGCGCCTGATGACGAACTAATTCTTTCGCACTCACTGGTTTCCCGTTTCCTCGTATCCAAATAAATGCAGCCCAACCGTGTTCGGCGTAATGCGGCTGGGTTGTGTTTTTTCGCCACCCTAAAAAGTAAAGAAAGTTGTTTTTGATAACAAGAAAAGCGGCTCTTCAGCCGCCCATATCCTATACAATGCAGATAGAAGCACAAGGTTGCCAGCCTTGTGTTTTTTCGTTTTATAGGGTCAAAAATTTCAAACTTCGCTGCTTTCTTGCGTACGAATTCATGCTTGGTTCATCATCAACCACTGCCGAAATCTTGCCATAACCCGGATTGCTTTCATTGTACTCCTGCATATATGTTTCAAAATTCATGCTTCCATGGCCGCTTCTGTCAGTATGCTCCCCCGCTCCTCGCCTTTTTTCGGCATTTATGACCTCTTCCTTTGCAGCCTGCCTCTTTGCTGCCCTTGCTTTTGCGGCCTTCCTGTCGTAGCCGCCCCAAATCTTTACCATACCAAAATGCCTCCATTCGAAAGACCTTCCCTTTCAAACATAGCCTCCTTCAGCTCAAGCAAACGGCTATAGGAGGCCTAAGCCCGAAAAGTGACTCGGGAGTTATCCGGATAAGCCCGGTCTCCCAATGCTTCTGGTGTCACTAAATCCTCCAACCACTTGTTGCCATATCGTTGTTTCCATTTTTCAAGCGTCGTCGTTCCGGCATTTGTAATAACAAGCTTCCCATCTTCCCGTCGAACGCTGGCGCCGGCACCGCCAAAAAAACCGCCAGCACCCCTGAGAGTTCTCCCAAACTTAGCGAGAATGCTCTCAAATTCCACATTCGACACTGAACCCCCGGCACTGTCTATAGCGGCCAAAATGGCCATACTCCGTGCGTCACCAAGCCGCACGGTCTTAGTAATTAAACTTGGCGATTCCCGCTGCTCCGCTTCCATCTGAGATATGACATCAGAAAGCGAACGGTGAATTTGTCGAAGTCTTTCAAGCTCGTTCATTATCGTTCCTTATTGTTTACAAACGTTAACTTTATATAACTTAGCATAACTTTAAATGCTTGTCAATAAAAAAAGAGCGGCCTCCCCGCTAATTTTGCTGGGAGGCCGCCCTTTAAATCGTATTTAGTTAAGCTTTTCTAATCTTAGAACCTGAGGATTGGCTTTATAGCGACGCCATCGTGGCAATCCTTCAAAGCTTTGTCCAAATCTTTGAAATCATAGAACTTGTTGAGCTTGTCAATCGGCAAATGACCCGACTTGTAAAGCTTAACGAGCTCAGGGATGAATACCTTTGGATTCGAGCAGCCCTCAACAGCCCCCGTGAGCGTCACCGAGGGGTTCATCAGCTGACGCTCAAGCTCGACAGGTATGGTAGCCGGGCCTGTGACGCTGACGAGGACAGCGACACCCTCCCTGGCCATGCAGTCAAGCATAGTCAAGACCATATCGGGCACGCCTGCGGACTCCAAAGCGAAATTAACGCCCTTGCCGCCAGTTATTTCCAGAACCCTTTTTACTATGTCGTCTTCACGCCCGTGCACGGTATGCGTCGCACCATATGCAAGAGCTTCTTCTTTCCCCCTGCGCCCATGCACAGCGATTATAGTCGTGCATCCCGCAACCTTTGCGGCCATGACTCCGGCAAGGCCCACCGTGCCGCAGCCGAAAATGGCTATTGACTTGCCTGGACGCGGCTTCATGCGGTTGAGCACCGCACCTGCACCTGTCTGTATGCCGCAGCCCAGCGAGCACAGGTTTGCCAGCTCGTCGTCGTTAGCTACATCTACCTTGACGGTGTTGCTCTGATCAACGATAGCATGGGTCGCAAAAGAACCTTGACCGAACATAATCCCTATATCGACGCCGTCCTTGCCTTTCATGCGCTTCGTGCCATCCCTATAGTTGCCTCCAAAAAGGCATTGGAAATTGGTCTCGCAAGCGTAAGGCCTGCCATCTAGGCAATTTTCGCATTTGCCGCAGCTTGGGAACGTAATAGCTACGCGGTCGCCGGGTGCAAACCCCACCACGCCGGATCCAATTTTTTCAACGACCCCAACACCTTCGTGTCCTGCGACATAGGGGAACTGAATCGGCAAAAACTGCTCTATGACAGCAATATCCGTGTGGCAAATGCCGCATGCCACCATCTTAACGAGCATCTCGTTCGATTGCGGTTCCGCAAGCTCCACCTCTTCGAAATTGAATTTGCCTTTTTCTCGTGTTACCGCTGCTGTAATTTTCATGTAGTCCCTCCTCAAATTCTTGATATGATGTTTTCGTTTTTTGCTCCACTCAATTATAACATAAACAGAAGTGATTTCAACAATGTTTTCGAGAAGTTTTCATGGGCTGCCGTCTTCCCCACCCTCGGGCTCTGTCGTGGCCGGATTATCGTCGTCGTCATCGTCTTCCGGGCCTTTGATGTCCAAGCCATCGTCCTCGGGCTCCTTAGCGTCCGGAGCGCTGCCATCAGGCTCCTTGATGTCGACACCTCCGCTCTCAGCCTCAGGGCTCCACGGTTTTTCCTCTGGGTGCGCAGGCTCGCATTCTACAGCAAACCCAAAGAGCGTGAAATCGTCACCCAGCACTGCAGAGCTGGTTGCTGCGCCGGGGGGGTACCAAACTGGGGGGAACGACCCCCCCCTAACGACGTTGCTCTGAACAGCATCGCTGTTAAAAGGGCTTGCGACCCCAATCAGGTAACCTAGGCCAGTCGGAGTCGGGCTAGTGTTTATTACGCTTAAATCGTATACATTGTTGCCCCTCACCTGCACATATATTACTTCTCCATTGACTTCATTTTGACTCCAGCCAATCAGCCCACCGACTATATTTCTTCCTTGCACTTGGCCATCAAGCCTAATGCCATAGACAACCGAGTGCCTTGCAATATGCCCTATAAAACCGGTAACGCCGTCAACCCTGGGATCATCAACGTCCACATAGATTGTTCTTGTTTCACCAGTCACGCTCGACCTCAGGGTGCCCATAAAAGGATTTCCAGATAACCCACTTGGATTTGCGCCGATAATAGTAGCTGTGGACTCACCTGCAATCATAAACGTTACGCGATCATTGGGGCTTCCAATGTCATCGACCAATTCCCATATTTGGTTCCTAAAAACATCAGTATTGTGATTGCGCCGCAAGAAACACAAGTGCGATATTTCACTTATTTGGAAGTAGCCCGGGCTATTTGAGGGAGGCGGTACGGTGCAACTGCATTCATCCCTGCCGCACCCGCAGTCACAGCCAAGCGGAGGTGCTGGCGTAGTCCCGCTGCTGCAATCGCAATAGTCAGCACCGCAGTCGCGAGTGCAGGGGCAAGCATATCCGCAGCATCCCACATTACCGCAGCTATCGCCTGCAGCACACTCGCAGTCATAAGACGGGCATGCGCCGCAGGCGCAGGCGCAGATGCATGGCGTTGGCGTTTGGGTGTGGCAGTCGTTGTTATTGCAGCCGCACCCACCCGGGCATGTGCCGTCTCCAGCACATTCGCATCCTTGAGGCGGCGGCCCTGGCGGCTCCGGTGGTTCCGGCGGGGGCTCCGCGGGCGGCACCGGCGGTTCCGGCGCTTCTGGCGGGGGCGCTGCGGGCGGCCCTGGCTGCTCCGGCGCTTCTGGCGGGGGCTCTGCGGGCGGCCCTGGCGGCTCCGGCGCTTCTGGCGGGGGCGCTGCGGGCGGCCCCGGCGGTTCCGGCGCTTCTGACGGGGGCTCTGCGGGCGGCCCCGGCGGTTCCGGCGCTTCTGGCGGGGGCGCTATGGGCGGCGCTGGCTGCTCCGGCACTTCTGTTGGGGGCGCCGGCGGCGGGGTTTGCTGCACAGGTGTGCTCTCCGGGGCCGCCGGGGGCACTGAGGGCGGCACTGGCATAAGCCCCGGCGCAGAATCCGCCGGAGTGGCCGCTTCCGCAGCACCTTGCCGCTTTGCTTCGAGCACGGCGGCAGCGATATCGGCACTCGACGGCATATCATCGCTGGACAAAGGCTCCCCCCGCACTGTCGGCACGGGCAACGTAGGCAGGACTTCATCTGCCTCTGATGCAAAAATAATTTGTGGCGCTGGCCTTTCCGGCAGCAATTGCGCCCTTATCTCATTTTCAAGCCTCCGCCACTCAATGGCGTCCTCTATGTGGCTGAAAAGCTCCGGGTTTTGCTCAAATGCCCTAGGATCGTCCCTCAGCATCTCAAGGATAGCGAGATCCAAGCTCTCCAGCGGTACGACAAACATGTCCAGCATATAATCCAAATCGCTAAATGCCTGCCTGCCCTGTATATCCTCAATCAGGAGGAACACCCCTTGCGGGGTCACCAAAAAGCTGGCCACCTCCCCCTCTCTGTCCGGGTCGGGCAAATCTACCACCACTTCGCCTTCGATTACTAGCAGCCGGACAAATGGGTTTGCCGTGCCTTCGTAATCGCCAAAAACCATGCGGCGGTAGACAAGTATATATTCAGTGCCGCGCACGCCTACAATTGTGCCGGCGGCTTGCACCATATTGCGCGACTCCTCGCCGAGCTGCACATCCACGCGCACTTTGACCATACCTTCAACCAAAGTAATTGAGCTGTTGTTGCGCCCGTGGCGCTGCCATACGGAATTGACGGACAGCTTGGTAAGCTCTCCCATGACTATTATTTGCTGATAATACTTGATGGTTGCGGTTGAGTTAATGCCGGTAACCATTACATCGCCATCATAAATGCTCATTCCTCGGTATACGGCAGTCAAATTATGCCCCCCTGCCCTATGCACGAAAACTGCGCCTCGCACCGCCCCGACTTGTGGGCCATCGTCTGCCGCCCAAGCGGACATGGGAGCCGACAAAAACATCATCGCAAGTATTAATATACAGGCTGTCAATTTTCTAACCACCGGAACCTCCCTCACCCTTTAACGTTTTCGACGCTGTAAATCTGTATGCCAACGTTCTTGTTCTTCACCATTATAACGCCTAAATTGCATACCTCGACATACTGCTTCACTAGATTGTACGTACTGTTGGAAATGATAATCTGCCCTTTTCCGGCGCTGGCCTCCAAGCGTGCCGCCGTATTGATAGAATCGCCTATGGCTGTGTAGTCCATGCGAAAATCCGAGCCCATATTGCCCACCACTGCGGAGCCTGTGTTTACCCCTATGCCAAACTGCAAATCGACACCGTATTGCGCCAACACTTCCTTCTGCAGGGCTGCGGAGTCTTGTTTTATAGCCCAAGCCGCTTTTACAGCGCACAGGGCATGGTTTGGGACATCGTTTGGCGCATTGAATAATGCCATAGTTGCGTCCCCGATATACTTATCTATCGTCCCGCTGTTTTTCTGTATAGCGCTGCTGGTAAGCGCCAAGTAGCGGTTTATTATCTCCACGACCCTTTCAGGCGGGTTGGTTTCGGAAAAAGCCGTAAAACCCCTAATGTCGACGAACAGCGCACTGACGTCTTTTACAACACCACCCAACTGGATATCCAAATTGCCGTTTATTATTTCATTGACCACCTCTGGAGCCACGAACCTCCCGAAAATCCCCCTGATTTGCTGCTTTTCATATTGGGCTGACAACATGCCGAGGACAAGATTTGCCAAATAGCATGTGCCAATGAAAATCAATATATCTCCAACTCTGGCAATCATGTGAAGCCAGTCATACGCTAATCTTGCGCCCACCAGCAGCGCAGCTATTAGCGCCACCGTGGCAATAAACGCCGCCAAATGCTTTAGCCATTGAAAGAGCAATATCACCACAAGCGCAGTAAAAGCTAGGACAGCCAAGTTCAGCCACCAAGGGGCGTCCACTATGAAAATGCCCTCAAGAAGATTCTGTATGACATTGGCATACATCTCCACACCCAAGGTGGCGACGCTGCGGTTCATAGGTGTTGGGTAACTGCCGTAGCCTATCCCCGGTGCAAACGGCCCAATTAGGACTATGGCATCCCTAAACATGGCGCTGGGGTATTCCTCGTTTATTACGCCCCAAAGGGACACAGCCCTAAAGCTCCCCGGCCCTCCGGCATAACGTATCGGAAACCTCCCATATTCGTCCAAAGGGATATCCTGCGCTGGCTCCTTGCCCATGGCGCGGCGGTAAGCCCAATAGACTTCGAGAGGAAAAGCGTGGACAGTTATGTCCCCAAAGCGCATTGTGGCGAGGGCGCGGCGCAATATACCGTCGGCATCGGGCAGGGGGTTTAGAAATCCTACATGCACCTCATCTGCAAGCTCGTCAAACGGAAGCACGTAGTACGCAATTTCCAGCAGCTCCCCAGGCCTTTGAAAGTAGCTCAGGACACCCATGCCGCCAAGCACAAGTCCATCCGCCCTTTGTGCTGCGTAAACAAGCATCTCGTCATATTCGGGCACAGGGCCGGGAGTGCTATATAATACATTTACCCCAATGGCCGCAGCCCCCATTTCCGTGAGGCGCATGATAGCTTCGGCTACAAACAGGCGCGGCCAGGGCCAAGTGCCAATTTCGTTTATGCTGCGCTCGTCTATACCTACTATGATGACGTCGTCTGCAGGGGGGCGCCCAGAAACCATCACATTGTCGTGTATTATAGCATCTACTGCCGGGAGCAGTTCAAAATACTGCATCAGCCCGAACAAAACAAATAGCGCGATGGGCAGCATAATTTTCAGCTTTTTATACATACCTAGCTACCTTCTTAAATCCTGCGGAATATATAGCGCAATCAGGCTCAATTCCGGAAACCACTCTACTACATATGGAAACAGCCTGTTTAACTCTCCCAAGGTTGTGACCATTACTCCCCTCATAATGAAATAGTCCCTGTCCCGCATAAGGAGCGTCACTGTCCCGCCTATCGATATGGAAAGCTCGCCAGTCGGTTCGTTGAGCTGCACCACCGCACCGAGGGCCTCAAGAAATGGGCGTATAGGCACAAAAACCGAATCCCCGCTAATCCACGGCTGAACCCTTCCCATATCCACCCTCTGATTTCCCAGAAATATGCGGATGTCGCCGCGAAATGCAAATCGCGAGTCTACGGTAAGACCTGTGTCGGCAAGCATCTGCCCGCGGGACGGCCGCCCTGCCAAAACCCTTTCGGTGAGGGGTAGGGCAACTACTCGGTTGTTCATAGTGTCGGATATAAACAGCGTTTCCCCATCTGTGGCGAGCCCCTCCGGCCTTGTAAACCGCAAATTTTCGGCCGAACAGTGAAAACGTCCTGCCAGCCCGCCGCCTACCAGCGTCCGCGTCTCCTCGGGCGTGATTAGCCGTACAGAATGGTTTAGGCTGTCCGCTACTAAGATTGAGCCGTCCGGCAGCAAGGCGACATCCCGGGGGAAATCAAACCTCGCCTCCCCATTGGGGCCATCTATATGCCCGCCTTCAAAGTAATCTGAAAACCTGATCGGCGCACCGGGTCTGCCCGCCACCGTGCTTATAATGCCGTCTTTCACCCTGCGGATGGAATGATTTGCCGAATCGGCCACATACAGGGCTCCAGCTTCCGTGAGATAAAGGCCAGAGGGCTCAAAAAACATCGCTTCCAGCAACGCCCCGTCGCGAAACCCGCTTTCGCCAGGAATACCTGCAAACAGGCTGGTGCGCCCATCCGGAGATATGCGGCGCAGGACATGGTTCAGGGTGTCTGCCACATATATGAAGCCGTCTGGGCACATGACAGCAGAGCGGGGCTGGTTGAACCGGGCCTCTCCCTCGTCCCCATCTCGGAACCCTGCCGTACCGTTGCCTGCGATGGTTATCACGAATTCGCCTCGTATTCTGCGTATGGCATGGTTTCCGGTATCGCTTACGATAATGTCTCCGCCGGGCGCAGCAAATACACCGGAGGGCTTCCTGAACATGGCATGCTCGAGAAACCCATCTACAAATGCGCCAGAGTCATAGTAAGACAGGCCGTAGCGCCCATGCCTACCTATGCGCCGGTTCTCCCCGCCATCAAGGATTTGCACGCGGTCGCACATAGAGTCGGCCACAACTACATATGTACCCATGAGGGCGATGCCGATGGGGTAGTACAGCTCATCAAAAATATTTTGCGGATTCCAGAGGCCGTCAAAAGACACGACTTGCGTTACCGCAACCGCCTCTGCTTCCCCCAACAAGGTCACCTCGGAATCATTGAATTGGGGAATACAGGCCTGTAACGCAAAGCCTATCAACAGCAGGACTAGCACAGTTATGGACTTGATAGCCCTTTTGTTCATTTTACACTACCACCCCCTTACGCAGTTTGAACACAGCAAACGAAGCTTAGGGATAACTTGCGCCACACAGAGTTCGTACTCACAGCAGCGCCTTAACAGTTTGATTTGCCAATGCGGCGGCATCCTCGTAGTCGCCGCGCAGCAAGAGTAGGGACACCTCGCGCAAAAAGAGTTTTGTTTGCTTCGAGCGCGGCTTTTGCATCAGCGCATCCATAGCGCTCTCTGCCCCCATCTTATCATAGTCTTCGCAAGCGGCTTGAATCGATGACAGCTGCATGCGCAAATATTCTAAATCCTCGGGAGCCCCATCGTCCCCCTCCACCTCTTTCAATTCTTCCGCAGCTTCAACTTTTAGCATTTCGACAAAATCGCAAAAACACGCCAATAGTGCCGGCGCATCCGCTTTGATTGCTTCAATATCGGCGTTCCTCCCGGCATTCTCCAAAGCATTCGCACGGTTGGCAAGCTCACTCTCGCCCAAGCTTGCCAAGAGGTTTTTCATAGAATGGACGCTTAGGATGTACGACCTCAGCGCCTCCGCATCAAAGGACTGCTGTTGCACAAAGGCATCCAGAGTGACCACAACCTTGTCGGCATCCCTCAAAAAATGCTCTACTGGCACATCGTGGTGCTTTGGCGCATCTCGACTCGGCTCACTTGTCAATTTGGCGGATTTGATTATTTTCGGCGGCTGCTTTTTTCTAACAAAATGGTTTAGGCAGGCATCGAGGATGCGTGTATCGACCGGCTTGGAAATAAAGTCGGAGAACCCATTTTGCATAAACATTTCATCTTGGCCTATAATAGCGTTGGCCGTAAGTGCGACAATAGGGTGCTCATAACCCATTTTCCTCAGAATTTTCACAGCCTCAACGCCGTCCATGTCCGGCATCATGTGATCCATAAATATGACGTCATATACCTCCCCAGCCGCAACTTTTTCAATGGCAGCCAGCCCGCTTACCGCTGTTTCGACCGTAAGCTTATAGGGAGAAAAAAGTCCTTTTGCCACGTACAGGTTCGATTCTTGGTCGTCTACGACCATAATGCGCCCATATGGCATCGGCTCATGGGCAAAGCCCGCGACCCATTTTTGGGAGGATTGCGTACTCTCGTAGTTCTGCAAGCTTTTCGCTGCATCTTCCCCGATAACCCCTTCCCCCTCTACCTTCTGCGGAATTTGCACGGTGACGCAGGTCCCTTCGTCGGGCGCGCTTTCTACCGCAATCACGCCGCCCATCAATGTCACGAGCTTGTGGGTGATCGACATGCCCAATCCGGTGCCTTGAATATGCTCCCGCTCATTGAACCGGATGTATTCCTCCCCGAACAGCTGGCGAACCTGCCCAGCGGTCATACCCTTTCCGGTATCTTTAACGCTAATCGTAAGGTTTATGCCCTCTATATCGCAAGGCTCCCCTAACTCCGGGCCGCAAATAAACGACAGCTCCACCGAACCAAAATCCGTGTATTTAAATGCATTTGACAAAACATTGTTCAAAACCTGCTTAATCCTAAGCATGCTTCCCATAAGTATGAGTGGCAATTTTGAATCCACCTTCACAGAAAAATCAAGCTGCTTATTGACGGTATGGACTAGGTTCATGTGCACGACATCGATGATAAGGTTTGACACTGCATAAGGCCTGGCTATGATTTCCATTTTATCCGCTTCCACTTTTGAAAGGTCTAGCAGATTATTGATAAGTTCAAGCAGCAAATTAGAGGAGTTATGAATGCGCAAAAATGCTTCCGTGGTTTCCTCTGAAGACTTAGCCTGCCCCAGCTGGATTTCCGTGATGCCTAAAATAGAGTTTAGTGGCGTGCGAATTTCATGGCTTATTTGCGCTAAAAACTGGCTCTTTGCCCGATTTGCCTCCTCAGCGATTTCAACCCGCCGCATGTCTTCCATAGCTTTTTTAAGCTCGTGCCTGTGCCTGAGGTTTGCGAGGGCAATAGCCGCTATACCGGAAAGGGCGGGGAAGAACTGCGGCGGGTCGTAGATGCCTTTAAAAGCGGTGATTTTGCCTGTTTCCATATCCATGGCGTTAATCAGCTGAATAACGCCCACTAGTTTCTCCTGCTCGTCAAACTGTGCCCTGAGCGGAAAAACCAGCATAGAGCAGGTACGGTACCCTGTAATTTTATCAAACTTCTGCGGCCCGGAAAAATTGAACCTATCACAATTGTAAACATCATCTATCAAAATAGTCTCATTATTTATGGCAGCATATGCGCTGATATTTTCAATATTGTCCGGATTGAGCACTATGGGCGGCAAATCAAATGCATCCCCTAGCGACGACGAAATGTTCAAAGCATGGTTCTTAGAAATGCGAAAATGCAACGCATCGCCTTCCAAGGTATACAGGGTGCCGGCCTCTGAATTCGTAAACTCCATCAGTTCCGTCAAGACAACGTCCAACAGCCTGTCGTAACTTGTTTCTTTGTTAAATGCCAAAACGATATCAACTATTTTGTTTATAGCCAAATCCATTATTTTTATACCTTAATGTCGGCACTATCAAAATCCCATTCAGAGCGCAACGCAAGCGGACAAAAATCAGCTGCCCTTGCAATTACGGCGTGCCTGCCAACGGCCTGCCCAGATGCTATTAAAATTGTACCATAATTGTATGGGATACGCAAGAAATTTTGCTAATTTTAACCCACAAATTGTCACCTTTACCATATTTTACCATAGACTTTTTGCAAAGCAGAGACAATGCCGCACTGAAAAAAACTACCCGGAAAATCCGAGTATGAATATCATGCGCAAAAATATCCACCTCCATATTATGTAAACCATTCTCACACATCTCCAAAACTCTTAATCCTCGCTTGAGGCTTGTGGCATATTCTGGTAATTATTTTCGAAAACCTGACAGCTGCAAGAAAAATAGGCTGTGGATAACTCTGTGGAGAATGTTGACAACTTTTTGTACTAAAAATTATGTCCTTTTTTATGTAAACCATTAATAGATAAAATTTCGGTAAAATAAACATGCAGTTTGTGAATATTTTGAATGATTTGCACATGGGCTCTGCCCCCTGTTTATGCAAAGCCTTGCGCGCCGCATGCCCGAATATGAATAGTCATAACTATTATTCATATGTGCACCATCAAATTACACTCTGTATTATATTTTGCGGTTGCGGCATCTCCTGCTATATGTTAAAATCTCGGTAACTGGTTACAAAATCTCGTTTTTCGGAGGGACTAGCATGGCAGGACACTCAAAATGGAAGAACATCCAGAGGACAAAGGGCGCCCAGGATGCGAAAAGGGGCAAGGTTTTTACCAAAATTGCGCGCGAAATGATTGTTGCCGTCAGGGAAGGCGGCAGCGGCGACCCTTCAAACAATTCGCGGCTCGCAACAGTCATAGCGAAAGCCAAAGCGGCCAACATGCCGGGCGACAACATAAAGAGAACAATAGAAAAAGGGCTCGGGGCTGCCGGAGGCGACAGCTACGAGAGCATTACCTACGAGGGCTACGGCCCCTCCGGCGTCGCCGTCATCGTTGAGACAATGACGGACAACCGCAAGAGGACTGCTGCGGACATGCGCCATTACTTCGACAAATACGGTGGTAACATGGGGACATCAGGCTGCGTTTCATGGTCGTTTGACAGAAAGGGCGTGCTAATCATTGACAACGAGGACAGCTCAGTAGACGAGGACACCCTAATAAACGATGCGCTCGAAGCGGGGGCAGACGATGTCCAGAGCGGCGACGGGGTTTTCGAGGTGCACACCGACCCCGACGATTTCAACGTCGTCAACAATGCTCTGGAGTCCGCAAGCTATAAGTTCCTTTCAGCCCAAATCGAGCTGATACCCCAAAATTACATAAACCTGACCAACGAGGCCGACATCAAAAACATGGAAAAAATGCTAGAACTGCTGGAGGACAACGACGATGTCCAGAATGTCTGGCATAATTTTGATTTGACAACCTAGCTTGTGTTGTGCTAAACTTGACCCGTTCCTGACGCAAAGACTGGGCGCTATGCTCACTCGATGACCAAGGTGCCCTGATTCTGTGCATTTTATGCGAATTTTAGAGATAATGCAGGATTTGTGCGCCTTGCGAGGCGCACGTTTTATTTTTATAAAGAAGGAGGATAACATGGAGACGAGGGTAGCCGTGGTCGCAATCATCGTAGAAAACCGCGAAAGCGCATCTGAAATAAACAACATTTTGCATGACTACGCAAACTGCATAATTGGCCGCATGGGGCTTCCATATCGGGAAAAGAAAGTAAGTATCATCAGCGTAGTGATGGACGCTCCGCACGATACCATCAGCGCGTTGTCGGGAAAAATCGGACGCCTCAGCGGCGTAATAGCAAAAACCATTTATTCTAAATGAGGTTGAAAAACAGCTCTTACCGTGCTAGAATGGCACGGTCTCAAGAAGAAAGGACAACATTAACATGAGGCTCAACAAATATTTTGCAGTACTATTAATCTGCATCCTGTCGCTGGGAATGCTCTCAGCGTGCGGCGATTCTGAAATTGCGGCGCCTGCGGCTTCGACGGAGCCCCCGCCCACCGAGGCTCCTGGCGTTGCCAGCGAACCTGGATATGCAGACGAAGCCAATGCGACGGACGAACCCGATGATGCAGGCTTGACAGACTCGCATGAGCTCGTCGGCACGTACGTCAGGGTCGGTGCCTTGAGGGGACCTACCGGAATGGGCATGGCTCCACTAATGGAATGGGCCAGTGACGGCACAACCGCCAACACCTACCATTTTACAATAGGCGGCTCGCCCGATGAAATGGCGGCCGGGCTCATAACCGGGGAGCTTGACATCGCAGCGGTTCCCCCAAACTTGGCATCGGTGCTTTACAATAGGACAGAAGGGGAGATAAGGGCAATCGCCATCAGCACCCTTGGCAACCTAGCCATTTTGGACAGCACAGATGAAATTAACGATATTGAGGACTTGCGCGGGCAAACCATAAACATAACGGGGCAAGGCGGGATTCCACAGTTTGCGTTTGAGCACATCCTGCGCCAAAATGGCATAGAGCCGGGCGTTGACATAGAAATCGTGTTTAATGTAGAGCATGCGGAGCTCGCCTCCCTCATCGTAGCCGGCAACGTAAGCCTCGGAATGCTGCCGCAGCCCTTTATAACAACGGTGCTAAACAACAGCGAGGACGTGCGCATAGCCATTGACCTCACGGAAGCATGGGTAGCGGCAAACCCCGGCTCGCAGTTTATCCAAGGCGTCCTTGTCGCGCGCGCGGCGTTTTTGGAAGAGCATCCCGACGCAGTGGAGTTATTCCTGCGCGACCATGAGGAGTCTGTCGCATCCGTCAATGCGTCCCCCAATGAAGCGGCGGAGCTTATAGGCTTTTTTGACATTATCCCGGCGCCGATCGCCAGGCAGGCGATTCCAAAGAGCAACTTAGTCCATATTGACGGCGCTGAAATAATGCCGTTGATAATGGCAAACTTGTCGGTTTTGTATGACGCAAACCCGCAGACAGTGGGAGGGGCGATGCCGAGTGAGGATTTCTTCTTCTTTGAGTAGTCGGCAAAAGAAGCTAGGCATCAAAATCATCGCAATTATATTTTGGCTCCTAGTGTGGGAGGCTGTATATAGATACGTCGGGCGGGAGATACTTGTTGTATCTCCTGTCCGTGCTGCGAGCCGCCTGTTAGAATTGGCGGGAACCGCCAGATTTTGGGGCGCAGTGCTCGGCACCTGCATGCGGGTGCTGGAGGGATTTGGGCTCGCCATCTTGCTTGGAAGCGTCCTCGCTGTGCTTACCAGCCGTTCAGCCTTTTTAAAGCACCTGTTCCAGCCCTTCCTGGGCGTAGTCCGCGCAACGCCGGTAGCTTCAATCATCATCTTGGCGCTTGTATGGCTGGCGACATCGCGCATTCCGGTGTTTGTTGTTTTCCTTATGGTGATGCCCATTGTCTGGACAAATGTATTTGCAGGGCTTGAAGTCATTGATGTTGGACTCATTGAGATGGGCAAAGTTTTCAAATTCGGGCGCTGGAAAAGAGTTCGGTACATTTATATGCCTTCGCTGATGCCATATATCGTCTCTGCGCTAACCAATGGACTGGGGGCAGCCTGGAAGTCCGCCATAGCTGCCGAGGTCATAGCCCGCCCGGCAGGCGCGATGGGCAGCCATGTGCATGAAGCAAGGATACACCTGCTTACAGCTGATTTGTTCGCATGGACTATAGCGGTAATCATTATGAGCGTATTGTTAGAAAAGCTGATGGTGCGGCTGCTCGCTCTGCTTAGCAACCGGCTGGCCGGAAAGAAGGGTGGGCGGAGTCTTGGGCATTAAGTTTGAAAATGTTTCAAAATCCTTTGGAGACCACGCCGTTCTCCAGAATTTTTCGCTTGAGCTTCCCGACAGCGGAATAGTCTCGCTTATGGGGCCTTCGGGCTTTGGCAAGACGACGCTTCTGCGGCTATTATCGGGGCTGGAGAAGCCAGACTGCGGGCGGGTAGTTGTCGAATTTAAGCGACTTTCATATGTGTTTCAGGAGGACAGGCTTTTAGGCGGCGTGACCGCCCTGGGCAATGTCTTGGCAGTGCTGGAGAGCAACCAGGAGCCCCTTGCAATGGAGTGGCTCAGCCGCATGGAGCTTAAAGACTCCAGCCACTTGTTGCCCCAGGAACTGAGCGGCGGCATGAGGCGCAGGCTCGCCATTGCAAGGGCTATGGCACATGGCGGAGACTTCATATTGCTCGACGAGCCTTTTGCAGGCCTGGACGACGCCACTCGCGAGCGGATTTACCCATATATTTTTGACAAGGGAAACACAGTGCGCCTTACCATCCTAGTCACCCACGACAGACAAGAAGCTGAGCGGCTTGCAGACAGGCTCATAGTCCTAAAAGGGCCGGTGCTGACCGTTTCAGAAGACATAACGCTAACCCACAATTAACTTATTTAAACATCAGCACCGTTTTGAGGTAAGGTTTTCCCAGAAAAATGCTGGTGCTTGGTTTGAGCGGCAGCGCTTTTTGTGCATATGCCCATTTTATTGCAGCGCACGAGGCACCCTCTCATGCAATAACAGCTATTGCACAGCAGTTTCGACTTATAGTATACACAACCTCTTCAAATATATTAATAGTCTGTTTATAGCCGCTACGAATACCGTTAGTATTGACTTTGTGGAGGGACGCAGACTATGAATGAAATGGCATGCACCATTGGAGAACGGATTAGGGCGTATCGAACGCGCGCAGGCATGACGCAAATGAAATTGGCCGAAAGGGCCGGAGTTCATCATACATACATCGGGCAACTGGAACGTGGGGAAAAAAACGCCTCATTGGAAACCATCGAGAAGGTCGCGCGCGCTCTGAACCTGCCTTTTGAGACGCTCTTTGAAGCACTTGTAGACGGCAACGCCAACAACGATATAGCGCGAGAAATCTATGAACTAATCACTGCCCAGCCAGAGAGGGAACAACTAGCTTTGCTTAACTTGCTAAAAGGAATGGTGGCATATAAGCAAAGCTAGGAACCTGTGTCATCTAAAAATTTACAAGAATTGTTAACGCACCACTAGCCTAGAGGCAAAACTCTTTCTTCACCATCTCAAATGCCTTGACGACGGCGTCGAGGTCTTCCCTTGTGTGCGCCGCTGAGACTTGGCAGCGGATGCGGGCTTTGTCCTTGGGAACTACCGGGAAACTAAAGCCTATGACATAGACGCCAAGCTCCAGCATCCTTGCCGCAACCGCCCCCGTCAGCTTTGCATCTCCGAACATGACAGCGACAATCGGATGCGTGCTCTGCACTATACTAAGCCCGAGCACCGCAAGCTTCTCGCGGAAGTAGGCGGTGTTTTCCATTAGCCTGTCGCGGCGCGAGATGTCGCTCCCCAGCATTTTCAACACTTGCAGCGAAGCCCCTGCTATCATCGGTGCCAGCGTGTTTGAAAATAGGTACGGCCTGCTCTTCTGGCGCAGCAGCTCGACAATCTCCTTCCGGGCCGAGGTATAGCCGCCCGAAGCACCCCCCAGGGCCTTGCCCAGTGTCCCCGTGATTATGTCAACCCGCCCCTGCACCCCGCAGTGCTCCGGCGTGCCGCGTCCCGTAGCCCCGACAAATCCGACGGCATGACTATCGTCAACCATCACAAGCGCCCCATACTTATCAGCCAAATCGCAAATAGACTTCAAGTCAGCAATTATCCCATCCATCGAAAAAACGCCGTCAGTGGCAATCATCTTGATACGGGAGCCTTCGGCCTCCCTAAGGCATTTTTCAAGCTCCTCCATGTTGTTGTTCTTATAACGCATCCGCTTGGCCTTGCACAGCCGCACGCCGTCAATAATACTGGCATGGTTAAGCTCATCGGAGATTATAGCGTCCTGCTCATCGAGCAATGTCTCAAACAACCCTGCGTTGGCGTCAAAGCAGGACGAATACAATATGGTGTCGTCCATACTCAAAAAACCAGATATAGCAGACTCCAGCTCCTTATGGACTGACTGCGTGCCGCAAATAAACCGCACAGAAGAAAGCCCAAACCCCCATTTCTCAACAGCCTCCTTTGCCGCACCAATTATTTCGGCATTGTCGCAAAGCCCCAAATAATTGTTGGCGCACATGTTTATGACATGGCTAACCTGAGTGGTCCCAATATTGCCCGACTGTGGAGTAATGAGAACCCTCTCCCCTTTAAAAGTCCCTGCGGCGCGAATATCAGCTAAAACACCGTCAAAAACCCGAAGCGCAATGCTATCCATAAGAAAACCTCCATAACTGTCAATTGCTAGCCGCCATTGCCCCAATCCAAGACGACCTTGCCTGAATCTCCATTTTGCATAGCCGCAAAGCCTTTTTCAAAGTCTTTTGCATCAAACCTGTGGGTAATCACTTTACTGACGTCCAGGCCTGTTTGGAGCATCGACATCATCTTGTACCATGTGTCAAACATTTCACGGCCGTATATACCCATGATGGTAAGCCCCTTGAACACCACTTTGTCCCAGTTGATTGCTGTTTTTCCGCTGTGGATGCCAAGCAGAGCGATTCTGCCACCATTATTCATATGCTCGACCATATCCTTAAAAGCGCTCTGAGCACCGGACATCTCCAGCCCGATGTCAAAGCCTTCGCAAACGTTCATTTTTTTCCTAAGCTCGCCAAACGCGACCTTGCGGGGGTCTGCGGTCCAAATATCAGGCACAGCCTCCTTTGCAAGCTCAAGCCTGTGCTCGTTGTAGTCGGTGATGGCTATCTTCTTAGCCCCGCAGTGGCGGCAGACTATCGCCGCCATTACGCCTATCGGCCCCGCCCCCGTGATAATGACGTCCTCACCCGTTAGGTCAAACTTCAGCGCCGTGTGCACGGCGTTGCCCAATGCATCGAAAAAGCTTGCCACTTCCAGGGGGATGCCGCTGGCCACCCGTACGACATTCTCGGCTGGGATGACCAAGTATTCGGCAAAGCAGCCGTCCCTGTTCACCCCGACCCCAATGGTATTTGCGCATAGGTGGCGGCGGCCTGCCAAGCAATTGCGGCAGGTGTTGCATATGATATGCCCCTCCCCCGAAACCAGCTCTCCTTCTTTATAGCCAATGACCCCCTCCCCCAGCTTAAAAACCTCTCCCACGAATTCGTGCCCAATGATTTGCGGGGTCTTCACCGTACGCTCGCTCCATGCGTCCCAATTGTAGATATGCAAGTCTGTGCCGCAAATCGCAGTCTTCAGCACCTTTATCATGACTTGCCCCGCACCGACCTCGGGGATTGGAACCTCAGCGTAGGTCAGCCCCGGCCCCGGCTTTTCCTTGACGAGCGCCGACATGGTGTTTTTGCCCATAATGCATTCATCCCTTCCGAGCAAATATCGATGATTTATAATAGCATATTTTAAGGCGGAACACCATAGGAGATGCTGTCCATTTTTTTGCGCACTATTTGCGCACTACCGCTTTATTTGGTTAAATATCACAATTTTTAACTTCGCTACCCCCTATATTTTCATATTATTAATTTTGTTCGAAGCATTGTTTAAAGTTTGTTAACATTTTCCCATTGAATTCAAATTCGTGTCATGGTATGCTCACGTCTACGGTCGCAATCTGTTTGCGCTCTTGCATGGTTAGGTTGCCGCTTGCCGGAGGCTGACAAGATTAATGAGCCCTTGGTTTAGTTGTTTATTTTTGTGTCCCTTGCGGACATGCAAAATAAAAATTTTTAGATGGAAAGAAGGATTGAAATGAAAAAGAGACTTTGCGCAATCATCGTATTTCTGCTCATCGGTGTCCTCGCTCTTACTGCGTGCGGCCCTAATGAAGCAACCCCTGCGCCCGCCGGCGACCCACCTCCGGCGACCGACCCGCCCCCGGCGACTGACCCGCCTCCTGCAACTGATGGCGGCGGCGGCGTAGTAGACGCGCCGGAAGAGACAGCACAAGACACCATCACAATCCTCGCCGCCTCAATGCCGGTTTCCCTGATTCCGTGGGGCAGCAACGACTCTGCATCCTCAGAAGTCAACAAACAGATTTATTCGCACCTTTTCGTGCTCGACTACAACACATTTGAAGTCGTACCCGAGAGGGGCCTTGCCGTATCTTGGAGCCAGCCCGATGCTATGACGACGAACATCGAAATCCGCAGGGGCGTCACATTCCACAACGGCATGCCCATGACTGCGCACGATGTCGCTTTCTCGCTCCGCCTCGGCGGCGAGAGCCCCCATGCCGAAGCTTTCTTGGGCATGATTAGCGATGCTGTGGCGCATGATGATTACAACCTCACCGTTTACACTGCGATGCCATTTGCGCCAATCATCCGCCACCTTGCCCACACCGCCGCAGGCATTATCCCGATGGCTCACTACGAAGCAGTCGGCACAGATGCTTTCCGCGATCACCCCATCGGCACAGGGCCGTTCATGTTCGACCTCGAGCTCGCAGGCGACAGGGTCGAGCTGGTCAGGAACCCCAACTACTGGGGCAATGTACCGGTGCTTGAGCGCCTCATCTACAGGGTCGTCCCTGAGGCAAGCGTAAGGCTCATGGAAGTTCAAGCCGGCACCGCTGACGTAGCGCTCGCCATCCTCCCCGTCGACGTACCAATGGCGGAAGCTGACCCCAACGTCCAGATGCTCCGCAGGATGAACCTGTCCACCAACTACGTCGGCTTCAATGCACAGGCTCCGCATATCAGCAACCCGCTGGTGCGCCAGGCTATCAACTACGCTATGGACAACCGCGCAATCGTTGAACACGTGTTCTTGGGCACGGGCGCCCCTGTTGACGGCCCGATTGCACCCATCGTTTGGGGCTTCGCCCAGCAAGAGCCATTCCCGATGAACATGGATAGGTCGAGGGAACTGCTGATTGAAGCAGGCTACAACCCCACCCCCGGCGAACCCGGCGGATTCTCGACGTCAATCTGGTTTAACACGGGCAACCCGCAGCGCGAGCAAATCGCTGAAATGGTCCAGTTTACTCTGGCTCAGCTCAACATCGAGGTAGAGATCGTGGGCATGGAGTGGGCTGCATATCTTGATGAGACCGCAGAAGGCAACCATGACATGTTCCTCCTCGGCTGGGTATCCGTAACCGGCGACGCTGACTATGGCCTGTACCCGCTGTTCCACTCGAACAACTTCGGCCCGGGCGGCAATCGCACATTCTGGTACTATCCCCCGCTCGACGAACTGCTTGAGCGCGGTCGTAGCGAGGTTGATCCTGCCGTGCGCCTGCAGATTTACGCTGATGCTCAGCGCATCATCCGCGACAATGCACCATGGATTTTCATCAACCAAGGCGAGACCCTCATAGCGGCAAACCCGAATTTGAGGGGCTTCGAGATTAACCCGGCCGGACACCACGCATATGCACCGGCTTGGTTTGCCACCAACTAGCGCTATCCGGCATACCCTGCATAGCAAAAACAGTCATACCTTGGGGGCGACAGCGACAAAAACGTCTTGTCGCCCCCTCTTGAATATTCTGAAAAGTAGGTGGCGATTTGCTCAAGTTCATATTAAAGCGGATATTGATGCTAATTCCGGTTCTTATTGGCGTAATGTTCGTTGTCTTTTTATTAGCTTATATAACGCCCGGCTGCCCCGCCCGAGTGATTTTGGGAGAAGCGGCGTCGCTGGAGGCTATAGCGCAGCTCCGTGAGGAAATGGGGCTGGACGAGCCTTTCTTGGTTCAATATTACAACTTCATAATTAATGCCGTGCGCGGTGATTTTGGCAACTCTTACCGTACGCAAAGACCCGTGTTTCAGGAGGTTTTAGATCGTTTCCCAAATACGATGCAACTTGCCGCAATGGGCATCGTCCTTGCGGTGGTCATCGGCATCCCGCTTGGCATTATTTCCGCAGTGAAGCAGTACACGCCTTTCGATTTTGGGGCAACTTTCATCGGGCTGGTAGGGGTATCCATCCCCAATTTCTGGCTGGGTCTGATACTAATTATGTTCTTTACCGTCACATTGCAATGGTTGCCGCCTACGGGCTTTCGGGAGCCGCTGCAGTGGATTATGCCGACCATAGCCATAGGCACGAACTCTTGTGCCATCATAATGCGTATGACTCGCTCCAGCATGCTTGAGTGCATCCGCCAGGACTATATCAGGACAGCCCGAGCAAAGGGGCAAAAGGAAAGCGTGGTCATATTCAGGCATGCCCTGCGCAACGCCCTTATCCCGGTCACCACGGTTGCGGGTCTGCAATTCGGCTTTTTGCTTGGAGGCGCAGTTCTTACCGAGACCATCTTTGCCATACCGGGCCTCGGCTCTTTCCTTGTCAGTTCGATTCTGAACAGGGATTTCGCCATTGTCAGGGGCGGGGTGTTGCTTATTGCCATCACCTTCACCGTAGTGAACTTGGCAGTGGACATCCTGTACGCATTTATTGACCCGCGAATTCGTTCGCAATATAGATAGGGGCGTGATTTTTTATGGACAATACTACAACACCAAGAAAGAAGCAGAGCCAATTCAAAGAAGTTTGGAGGCGCTTCAGGAAAAATCCCCTAGCAATGGTTGGGCTCGTTATCATCATTCTGATGTTAATTTTTGCGGCCTCGGCTTTTCTCATAGCCCCGCGCGACCCCGTTACGGGGCTCCAGGGCTACAACCTGCAGGACTGGACTAATGCCCGCCAATTCCCCTCTTCTGAGAACATTTTCGGAACCGACCACCAGGGGCGCAGCATGCTTGCGAGGTTAGCGCATGGCGCCAGATTCTCTTTGCTCGTAGGCTTCGTTGTCGTCGGCGTCGGCATGACCCTTGGCGTTACACTCGGCTCCCTTGCTGGGTTTTTCAGCGGCACCGTCGACAATATCATCATGAGGGTAGCCGATATAGTACTGGCAATGCCCACCATATTGCTTGCCATCGCCATAGCCGCCGCCTTGGGGCCTGGACTTCGAAACGTTATGATTGCGGTCGGCATCGGGGCAGTACCCTCTTATGCGCGTATTGTCAAGGCTCAAGTGCTGACTGTCAGGGAGCAGGAATTTGTGGAGGCTGCGCGCTCTTGCGGAGCCAGCGATTTCCGCCTAATCACAAAACATGTCCTGCCCAACTGCGCCGCCCCCGTAATAGTCGAAGCTACGATGGGCATGGCGGGGGCGATTTTGTCCGCCGCGGGGTTATCCTTCATCGGCATCGGCCTGCAGTCCCCAACGCCAGAGTGGGGCGCAATGCTCTCGGAAGGCCGTCAATGGATGCTCGCAGGATACTGGCATTTGACACTTTTCCCCGGTCTTTTCATCGCCCTGCTTATCTTTGCGCTCAACATGATGGGCGACGGCCTGCGTGACGCATTCGACCCGAGGCTGCGGGGCGCAGGGGGTTCGGCAAGGCGGTTTAAAAAAATGCAGCTTGCCAGGCTAAAAGCTGAGTCTGAAAGCGGAGGGCGGTAAAATGGCAGTAACTACCGGAAATAGCGAATACTTGCTGGACATATCCGATTTGTCCATACATTATCTGTTAGAAAACGGCACTGTGCACGCCGTCAACGATTTGGGTTTCCACCTCAAGGCGGGCGAAACCATCGGCCTCGTTGGTGAGACGGGCGCAGGCAAAACAACGGCGGCTTTGGGCATCATGCAGCTGGTGCAAAGCCCACCCGGTTTGGTCGTGAGCGGCAAAATCGAGTTTGAAGGGCAAAATCTGCTTGAAGCGACTGAAGCCGAGATGCGCAAGGTGCGGGGAAAGAGGATTGCGATGATTTTCCAAGATCCGATGACGAGCCTCAACCCCGTTATGCCCGTACGCGACCAAATTGCCGAGGTCTTGCTCCTCCATGAGAAGCTCAGCTCCGCCGAAGCCTTGGATAAGGCGGAAAACATGCTCGACAAAGTGGGCATCCGCAAGGAGCGGGTCAGGAATTACCCGCATCAGTTCTCCGGCGGAATGAAACAGAGGGTCGGCATAGCCATCGCCCTAGCATGCAACCCCGCCTTGCTGATAGCGGACGAGCCCACCACGGCGCTGGACGTCACTATCCAAGCGCAGGTGCTTGAACTGATGAACAACCTAAAGACCGAATTTAACACCTCCATGATAATGATAACCCACGATTTGGGCATCGTGGCGGAGATTTGCGACAAGGTGGCCATCATGTACGCAGGCAGCGTCGTTGAGTATGCGGACAAATTCGAGCTCTTCAAAAACCCCACGCACCCATACACGATTGGGCTGTTCAACTCCATTCCCGACATTTACAGCGACGTGGATAGCCTAAAGCCCATCAAAGGCCTCATGCCCGACCCGACGGACTTGCCTTCGGGCTGCCCTTTCCACCCTCGTTGCGACAATGCCAAGCCGGAGTGCTCAAAAACCGTGCCAAAAAGTATAGACATTGGAAATAACCATATAGTGAAATGTCTGCAAGTAAATAATCAAGCGGGGTGAATGACGTGGCTGAAAAATTACTCGAAGTAAAAAATCTAAAGAAATATTTCAAAGTAGGCAAACGCTGGCTTCACGCCGTCGATGATGTGGGCTTTACAATTAACAAGGGCGAGACCTTGGGTCTTGTCGGCGAATCGGGGTGCGGCAAGACCACGGCGGGCCGGGTTGTATTGCGGCTAATCGAGGCTACAGAAGGGGAAATTATTTTCGAAGGCGAGGATGTCCTCACCTACAACAAAAGACAATTGCGCAAGTTCCGCCAGAGGGCTGCGATAGTCTTCCAAGACCCTTTTGCATCGCTCAACCCCCGCATGAGCGTTTCCGAGATTATTGCGGAACCGCTGATCATAAATAATGCCTATAACAACAGTGCATACCGCTACAAGAGGGTGCTTGAGCTGATGGACACGGTGGGGCTTGCGCAGCAGCTGGAAAATACCTACCCCCACGAGCTTGACGGCGGGAGGCGGCAGAGAATTGGCGTTGCGAGGGCGCTTTCGCTCAACCCTAAGTTCATCGTCATGGACGAGCCTGTCTCGGCGCTGGACGTTTCGATTCAGGCGCAGATACTCAACCTGATGGACAATCTGCAAAAGGAACTAGACCTCACCTACCTCTTTGTGTCCCACGACCTGAGCGTCATCAAGCATGTGAGCAGCAATATCGCCGTCATGTACTTGGGCAGGATTGTAGAGCTTTCTGATTATGCGTCAATTTTCAAAGAGCCGCTTCACCCATATACAAAGGCGCTCCTGTCTGCCATACCGATCCCGAATGTCGAAATCAAGCGGGAAAGAATCATCCTCGAAGGCGACGTGCCCAGCCCGATAGACCCTCCTCCGGGGTGCAGGTTCTATGGCAGGTGCTACATGCGCCAGGATATCTGCAAAGATCAAGATCCCCTGCTGGTGGAGGTTTCGCCGGGCAGGAAATGCGCTTGCCACCTCGTTTCGCCTTCAAATGCTCAAGGATAAGTGGCCTGACATATGGCAAAAAATATGCAAGATCCTCCGCACTGCCGCAGTAACCCTCGCCATAGTCACCGCTATTGGCGTTATCTACGCATTTGCTGTGCATAGGCAGTTCACGCTCAGATATGCTTTCATGGCTAATTTCATAGTGGCGGGAGTGCTGATGGCGA
>Ga0209755_10000272_pt1 | contig 100905 bp, 92 predicted proteins | sample TergutCo191P1_FD_187301 | JGI IMG/M metagenome (GOLD analysis project Ga0209755, IMG submission 187301) | Cornitermes sp. P1 segment gut microbial communities from Petit-Saut dam, French Guiana - Co191P1 (SPAdes) (version 2) | ecosystem: Host-associated > Arthropoda: Insects > Digestive system... | reverse complement strand
TTGAGTACATCGAGATTTATTACAACAGGTGTCGTAGACACTCAACCTTAGGATATGCTATACCTATAACATATCAAAAAAACTTAACGGCTTAATTTACTGTCCATAAAATCGGGGGAAGTCCAAATGTTACCCAAAAGTTACATTGAAAAAATTAATGAAAGTATAAAATATATTTTTAATGCTTCATAAAACTTTCTTAATAAGAAATTAACCACTGATTTAATTATTAAAAAGCTGATAATTTCTTGCGCCCGACAGGACTCGCCTTCCGTTCGGCAACCTCCTGTTGTCTCACTCCAGGCCGTCTTTTTTGCTAAACCGGCATCCATGCCGGTTTACCCTACGAAGGCTTTCGTCTTCGTAGGGCCGCAAAAAAGTTTCGAGTCCTGCATAACTAAAAGTTATTAAATTATCACGTTTGATTTAATTATTAAAAAGCTGATAATCTTTTGCGCCCGACAGGACTCGAACCTGCAACCTACGGATTCGAAGTCCGTTACTCTATCCAGATGAGCTACAGGCGCTATTATTGGGTCATTAAATTTATCATTCAAAAGCAGTGTGTGTCAATATTACCGTATTATAGCGCTATACTCAGCTCTCTTCCGTACACATGAGCAATTTTTTCAAGTGTTTTTACCGTTGGATTTGCTTTTCTGGGATTTTCCAATCGCTGATACGCCTGCGCAGATATACCCAATTTGTGCGCTATATCGGATTGTTTCTGTTCGCCGCGAAGTTGACGAAGTTGAAATGACAATGCAATATGGTTTGAAACAGTAACAGGATATCCTTTCTTATAAGAAGCAGACGGAATTGGAATTCCGCTTGAAATATCCGCCTCCAGACAGCCATCAAGAGCTTCCCTTGCCAGCAACAGCGCTTCTTCACGACTAAATCCGCATATAATCACATTAGGCAAATCAGGAAAGCTAACAATAAACTCATTTCCTTCTTTTTTTATAATGCAATTATAAACCATAAATAACTCCTAATGCCCATCAGCTCTTTAGTTGTCATAATAATATCATACAACTTATATGTTGTATTGTCAAGCATATAAATTACACAAAAACTGAACCAATAGCTGTTATTAAACCAATCAAAAACTAAAAAAACCAACATGGGCGGCAAGCAAAATGCCCTGCCGGCGACATTCGGCTGGGGCGCACAAAAGTTCCCCGCGCAAGCGGTGCGATTGTAAATAAGTAATAGCGCCTTCAATGAGCCACGCGAAGCGTGCGTTGAATAATGCCAGACCGTCCGGAGCCGGCAGGGCATTTTGCTTGCCGCCTTGGTTCCAATTTTTAGAAACTGATTTTAATAAAACTGTTATAAATTTAAAAAGGGTGGATGACGGGCTTTGCCTTCCGTTCGGCAACCTCCTGTTACCTCACTTCAGGCCGTCTTTTTTGCTAAACCGGCTCCTGCCGGTTTACCCTGCGAAACCTCTCGGTTCCTCCAGGCCGCAAAAAAGTTTCAAAGCCCTAAACTCTATCTGCTGTTTTATTACAACCAATAGAGTTATACACCTCGCCTTATTTGCTGCGAAGGGTGGATGACGGGCTTTGAACCCGCGACAACAAGATCCACAATCTTGGACTCTACCCCTGAGCTACATCCACCATGTCACAATATGTGATTTTAACAATATGGAGAAATTTATCTGTTTTGTCAAGATAACGGCTTGTCAGCTTCCACGGCGGACAAATGCGTCGCGGTAGCCTATGCTCTTGAAACGCGCCAGAATCGCCGCACTCTCACCCTGATTTAACGGGCCTATCAATATGCGGTACATATTGTCGCCGTTCATGTACACAACCGGGTTATAACTTCGGTCTATCGCTCTGATTGCAGGTTCAACATGGTCGGCAGAAAGAGCGGCTACCTGCACATAGTACTGACCAATGTCCAAGCGGCTAATTGTGCGCACGGAGAAGTTCTGCGAAGACTGAACAACAGGCGGCGGCGCAATAGTAGCAGGTGCGGCAGGCGTTTGTAAAACAGCGGCAGGTCTTTCCGGTGTTGCCCTTACAATGCCGGGGATAATGTCGTTAGGATCAATTCCGTAGACATTTGCAGGCGGATTAGGATCTGTTTCGACAGGGACAAATATCTGTACAGGCTGCTGAACAACCTGAACAGGCTCCCGCGACGGCTCTTCAACCACCTGAACAGGCGGCGTGTAATCTACCCATGGAGAAACATCTTTTATTACTTCATCGCGCTGCTTTTCTGCGATAAAAACCGGGGTGTCTTTTTCAAAGTCTTCGGGCGATCTTTCAGGCAGGAACTGAGGGACATCTTTAATAACCGCAATCGGCGCCCTTTCATTTATTTTTTCGGGAACGTCTTTTACAAATTCTCTCTTTGTATTGATGTCTGCAATAACATTAGGTTGTCTCTCGATTACTATTACCGGTTGTTGAACTGCTTCGGCAATTTCAATTACCACAGGCTCATCTTCGGCATCAGCGACATAATACTCATCATCAAAAAATTCAGTTTCACTGATATATGCAGGCTCTTCCTCAGGTTCAATTACTGGTTCAGGTTCAATTCCCCACAGAGACGCCGTGCTTTGTTCCGGGGTTGGCTCAAAAGGATCAACATCGTAACCGGGTAGATCGACAATCTGAAGTCTGCCGCTTCCTCCCCATTCAGGTTCATCTACAACATAGCCAAGGCTCGCGGTTGCAGAAGCCGGCGCTTCCACTGTCTCGATTACAGGTTCTTCAATTACATAAGTATCTTCTTCGTAAACTTCAGCAAGAAGAGCTTCTTCTGTAAACACTTCTTCGGTAAAATTTTCCTCTGTAACAACATTACCTGAATCATATTCTGGAGTTCCTGATGCCATTGTTTCCGTAAAACGCATATAGGCAATTGGGTCTGCTGGCTGCACCATTCGAATCCTGCTTACAGAACCTGCTTTCATTCCAATCAGCTCCGCTGCCTGGCGTGAAACTACAGCTAAAAGACCGGGGCTGTTAATGCCGTTTGAAACAATCGCTCTTGTGCTTTTTCCGCTTTCGATATTTGTAATATCAACTACAGTGTTTCGGGGGAATGAATTTGTAGCTACAAAAAATCCGGTTTCGGGCAGTTCCCCGGCGGGAGCTACCGCTGCGGCTCCTTCCCACGGAGATGATCCCTGAAGAGTAAAAAATGCCAGGATTACACAAACGTAAAAAAGTTTTTTCATAATAGGAGCCCCCTTGCTATTCAATGTAGGGCACAAAAGCCCTTGCTATGGATTTCATATTGTCGTATTGAGCTGTCAGCGTATTATATTGCCTGCCTGCCATTTTCCTCTCCATCAATTTTTGCTTTGTCTGCACGTTGTAAACATACACGGATATTTCTCCGGGCATCATAAGTCCGTTGGCGTAATCGAGCTGAGCTACAAGGATAAAATTCACCCCGCACATTTCTGCTTCTTCAAGATCGATAAACCTTTCAACATTGGCAGGTTTATGTTCAAGGCGCAGAACCGGAGCGTTGCTGACAATGTATCCGGCGTCGAAAAAGACATCCATGAAAGCGCCTTCCCATAACTCCGACTGCCCAATTTTCGCTTCTTCATTAAGCCCTGTTTCGATTATGTAAAAAGAAATCATGGTCGCGCTTGCCGTGAAATTGATAAATAAGCCTGTTATTAAGGCGATAATAATACGTTTTGACATGGACCCTCCGTCCTAATAGTAGTTACCTTATTTATCGGCACTCTTTTCAAAAGACAAAATAGGGATCATACTGCTAAAAATGAATTATTACGCTATTCAGGTGAAGACCCGCTGTGAAGATAAGTTCATTAAGCTCTTTAAAGCCCAGCACCCGGATGTGGGACTGCCCATTCATTTCCCTAAAAGGCAGCTCGATATAAGGCGCGCCGGTAAGATAAAACCCTCTGTCTCGGCTGTTTTTCCGGGGTATTTGTTCATAGAAGCCGAAAGCGACGAGGTTATTCATACCCAAAAGTGGGGTTTCAGAAGAACCGATGGTTTTTACCGTTTTTTAAAGTCAAATCAGAATATTACCCCCCTTGCGGACAGGGACTTGGAACTTGTTCTTCATTTCATAAATAACGCTGGCCCTGTCGCCGGAAGGTCAAAAGTGTACTTTAACGAGAATTCCCGCATTGTTGTTGTCGAAGGTCCGTTAATGGGGCTTGAGGGAAGAATATTAAAGGTCGATAGAAGAAAAGGGAGGGCAAAAATAAAGCTCGACCTTTACGACGATTCATTTACTATCGACCTGGCATTTGAAGTGATTGGCTCCCTGGAGGTTGGCAGGAAATGACGCTTTTACGGAGGGGACAACCATGGAAAAATCAAAGCGTCTTTATATCATTGGAGCGGGTTTCGCAGGCCGCACTCTCGCGAATGAATTAGCCAAGAAAAAAATATTCGGCGAAGTTGTCGCATTTTTGGACGATGACCCTGAAAAAATCGGCAAGAGGATCGACGGTATTCCCGTTCTTGGTCCAATCAGGGATGTCGCCCTGCTTCTCAGAACAAACCCGGCAGATGAAGCAATCATCGCGATTACGAACGCAAGCAGGGAATATTTAAAAGAACTTTATGACATCCTTGTAAAAGCGAATTTTCAAAAGATACGTATCCTTCCGGGTATTTCGCAGATTATCGACGGCGACGCCCACCTTATCCAGACACGTTCAATCGACTTGCAGGACTTGCTTGGGCGAAATCCTGTCACCATCAAACTTAAACAGAGCCTTTCTTATGTGCGCGGAAAGCGCGTTCTTGTAACGGGAGCGGGCGGTTCAATAGGCAGCGAATTGTGCCGTCAGCTTTTATCGGGCGGCGTTTCAAGGCTTTATCTTTTAGGACACGGGGAAAATTCGATCTATCAGATTGACAGGGAACTGCGTCTTTTACAGGACGAAGGTGTCGGCGAAAAAGCCGCGATTGTGCCTGTCATCGGAGACTTAAAAGACGCGCAGTACATGGACTACATTTTAAGCCAGTTAAAAGCAGACGCGATCTTTCACACCGCGGCTTACAAGCATGTCCCCATGATGGAGGAAAACCCTGTCGCCGCAATCGAAAATAATGTACTGGGAACCGAAAATCTTATCAAGTCGGCTATTAAGTACGGTACAAAAAGATTTGTCCACATTTCCACCGACAAGGCCGTAAGCCCTGTTTCTGTCTACGGCGCGTCAAAATTTATCTGCGAGCAGATGGTTTTAAAAGCAAGCGAAGAATCCAGTTCCACCCAATTTGTTGTCGTGCGTTTCGGCAATGTTTTAGGCTCGCGCGGCTCAATCGTGCCATTGTTCCAGCAGCAGATTGAAAAAGGCGGCCCTGTAACTGTAACGCATCCTGACGCAAGGCGCTTTTTTATGACAATCAGCGAAGCGTGTTCGCTGGTTTTAAAAACAGGCGGTGTCGGTGAAAACGGCAAATTATACCTTCTCGATATGGGCGAGCCTGTCAGAATCCGCGATCTTGCCGAACAGTTGATCCGCTTTCACGGTTACGAGCCTGAAACTGAAATCAAAATTGAATACATTGGGCTTCGTCCCGGTGAAAGGCTGGATGAAACTCTCATGAATGATTACGAAGAACAGTCACAAACAGAGCACGACCGCATCCTGGAAATAAGCCGTAAAAAACCGGTAGACATCAACCTGATTCCGCTTCTTGATGAATTAAGACCGGTTTGCCGCTTCGATTCACAAAAGCCCAAAGCTTACCGCGACGCGGCATTATTACGAAGTGTAATTGATAAAATCATCCAAGTATCATAAAATGACTCATTAATGGACAATCTGCCCTTTCTGGAAGATATATACCCTCGTAACGCGTTGTACGCCGTGACAATCAGATCGCCTGTCGCCAAGGGCAGTTTAAAACTTATACAGACTCCTAAAATCCCCGAAGGCTACACAATTATTACTTCTAAAAATATCCCCGGTCTAAACAATCTGGAAGGCACAAAAATGCCCATTCTGGCAGACGCGAATCTTTCGTATATCGGGGAACCTGTCGGCATCCTTTTGGGTCCTGAAAAAACAAAACTGGAAGAACTATCAGCAAGATGCAAAGTAATTTGCGACGAGGAAACCCCTGTTTTTAATTTTGAAAATGATTCTGTAATTACCCGCGAAATTGTCATTGGAGACGCTCTCGGCGCAATGGAAACGGCTAAAAAAATTGTAACCGGGCATTATAAAACCGGTATTCAGGATCATTGGTATGCCGAGCCTGCCGGAGCTGTCACGATGTTTAAGGACGAGCACGGCGGCGCAAAAAGCAAAAAAACGACAAATCTGATTGTCAGAACGGCTACTCAATGGCCGTACCATGTAAAACGCTCCATTATGCGTGTGCTTGGAATTGAGCCTGCGTCAATTTCTGTTGAACCTACAGTACTTAACCTTCATCTGGACGGCAAACTCTGGTATCCTTCGCTTATCGCGTGCCACGCTGCTTTGGGAACATTCGTTACCAAAAAACCTGTCCGTCTTATTCTTAGCAGGGAAGAGGATTTTTTATACACGACAAAAAGGTGCAGTTCTAATATAGCAATCGCCGCGAGCATCGATGAAAACGGTAAAATTGATTCTGCCAAAGTAGATATTTCTGTTAACCTTGGCGCTTATGAGGTTAACGGAGAGGAGATTCTGGACCAAATTTGCCTTGGAACCATTGGTTTTTATAATTTTAACAACATAGCTCTTAGCGCAAGAGCGTATTGCACTAACATTCCGCCGCAGGGACCGTTTTCCGGCTTTGGGCTTGCCCAGGGGATTTTTGCCATCGAAAGGCATGCGTCCCTTATCGCCGATACGCTCAGTCTGGACCCGGCTGTCTGGCGGAAAGATAATATTAATACCACGTTGATTTCATCTATGCCTGCGTCTAAAAATTACATTTCAGGCGAAGATCTGATTAATAAAGCAGCGGCAATGGGTGATTATTACCGCAAATGGGCTTCCTTCGAACTTCTGCGTCAGACTCGTTTCGCTAAAAAAATCGATAAAGGCGACACCTTAAGAGGTATTGGAATTGCCGCAGGGTTTCAGGGGAATAATGTTCTTTATCCCGGCAGCGAACCCTATTCTGTCGAAGTAACATTGACAAAGGACAGTACCCTTGAAATTAAAACAAGTATAACAAGCACGGAAGATTACAGTAAAATCTGGCAAAGGGTCGCGTCATCAATCCTGTCGATTGAAAACACAATGGTTCGCATTGTTTCGGTTAACTCGCCTGACTGCGGCCCCAGCTGCGCTTCCAGGAACATTACCATTCTGACCAAACTTGTAGAAAAATGCTGCCTTGCAATCCGTAAACAACGCTTCCATGATCCTCTTCCGATTACGGTGCGCCGCTCTGTAAAACCGCAGCCTGGCTCTTTGTGGGGCGGGCGCATACAGGTAAAAGACGCAAGCGGCTTTGCAAAACAGGGAATCGCCGCGGCAGTCGTAGAAGTCTCCATCGATTTAATCGACTGCATACCTGTTGTGCGCGGCGTATGGCTGTGCGTTGACGGCGGAAAAATTATTTCCAAAAACAGGGCAAAACGCGCTTTAGGCCGTGCCGCCGCGCAAAGCCTTGGATGGGCTTTCACTGAGATTATTGAGTATATCAACGGTGTTCTTCCAAGATCACAATACGACAATTTCACGATTTTTTCCCCCATGCAAATTCCGCCGATTCATATTGAATTTTTTAACAGCCAGAGCGCGGACCCAAAAGGCATAGGAGATGTCGCGTTTACCTGCATTCCCGCAGCTTTTCATCAGGCTGTCTCTCAGGCGCTGGATCACAGTTTTAAATCGATACCGCTCAAAAGAAAAGAAATCTGGGAAATGATCCGCGCAAGAAATATCGAAACTGCGGAGGGATCAAAATGACAATCAATTTTATCCTGAACGGCGAAGATGTTATTTTCCGGGGCGAAGGCGGAGTCAGGCTGATCGAAATTCTGCGCGGAACGTTTGGGCTCTTCGGCGCGAAACCGGGGTGCCTTGCGGGGCAATGCGGCGCATGTACTGTCATTTTTAACGGACAGGTAAGCCCTGCCTGTTTGATCCCCGCTTTTAAAATCCGTGGAAGCGAGATAATAACCATCGAAGGTTTTTCCCAGACTTATGAATATCAGGAAATAATGAACGCGTTTTCTGAAGCTCATCTTGGAAACTGCGGTTATTGCGAATCGGGAAAAGTTCTTTGCGCTGAAGCGCTTCTGGAAAGAAACCCGACTCCCAAGAAAATAGAAATCTTAAAAGGTTTTTCCGGTATTAAATGCCGCTGCACAAATGTTGAAAGGCTTGTGATGGCGATTGACAGGCTCGCGCAGGAGCGCCAAAGGAGGCTTCATGGAAGCGCCTCTTAATCAGGTAATTTTTCCTTCGTCTTTTCAGGAATTATTCGCGGCATGGAACCGTTTTCCTAACGCGCTGTTATACGCCGGCGGCACGGAAATGACAGGCAGGCAGGAAAAAAATCTTATAACCCTGCCGCATGGAACTCCTTTGGAAGGGCCGCCGGTATTTTTATGCATGGATGCAATCGAAGAACTTCACCGCATAACAAGAACTGAACACTATCTTGAAATTGGCTCGATGGTAAAACTAAACAGGTTAATAAGGCTTGGAAAAACAGTTCCGGAAATTATTACATCATGCCTTGAAAATATCGCTGGCGTTCAGGTGCGAAACCTTGCGACAATAGGCGGTAATATTTGCACCAGCACGCGCCTTCTGGATCTTAGCGCGCCTTTAACAGCTCTGGAAGCGCAATATGAGTTTCGCAACGCGTCAAACGCGACGCGATGGGTATCCGCTTCCCGTTTTCACTCGGAAGATCAGACAACTATGGATAAACACGAGGTATTAACCAGAATCAGGCTGCCTCTTCATCAGTGGGATTATACTGTTTATAAAAAATTCCTTACGGAAGATCATTTGAATACTGAAGCTCTTGTATTTCTCGCAAAAACGCAAAAAAACATGCTTTCTGATATCAGGCTTATTTATAAATCAAGTTCAATTCTACGCAATAAAGACGGCGAGGACATATTGATTGGCAAATACCTGCCTTTAAGCCGTAAAACTGCGGATGATTTTGTCTCAAATTGGATAGGGTTTCTGGCGCAAAGGCCGGAAATAACCAGTTTTTCCAAAAATTCACTGATAAGCAGCATAGAAGACAACGTTTTTAACCTCTCCGAGTGATAATTGCCCTTTAAACGGCTTGAATAACATCTCATTTTCATGGTAAAATACTGGGCAACACTATGGTATAAATCGCCAGTTTTACAGAGCTTGTTTCGGCGGCCTGTTTTGCTGTCGTCCGCCGGCTTTTTTGCTCGCAGGCATCATTTTCCCACCCATTTTGTTCCGGACATATCCGGAAAGGACATTTTTTTGCATTTTTCATTTGGTGAATATAAAACCAGCATCCACATCCGAAAAGAGATTCCCTTAATCGAGAATATTACAGGCGATTTTGGCAATACAATTATTATTGCCGATGAAAACACAGCTTACATAGCTGATAAAGTCCGAAACGGAAGAGACATTACACGCTGTATTTTAAAAAACGGCGAAGAAAATAAAAACTGGCAGTCTGTAGAAACTATTATACGCGCCGCGAATCAGGCGGGACTTGGCAGAGACTGCATTTTTATCGGAATCGGCGGCGGCGTTATCACTGATATAACAGGTTTCGCGGCTTCAATTTATAAACGCGGATGCCGCCTTGTCTTTATTTCTACTACCCTGCTTGGAATGGTAGACGCAAGCATCGGCGGAAAAACAGGTTTTGATTTACTCGGATTAAAAAATCTAGTCGGAAGTTTTTATCCGGCTGAAACTGTTTATATGCCTTTGTTCTCGCTTTCCACTCTTCCGCAAATCGAATGGAAAAGCGGAATGGCGGAACTGATAAAAACGGCGATACTTTCCGGTGATGATTTTTTAGAATTACTCTTCCCGTTAGCCGCAAATTTTGACGACGCGCCTTCGCTGTTAAAATACGACACTTTCAGAAACTGTATAGAAAGAGCCGTTAACTATAAAGACAGCGTTGTTACGGAAGATTTTTACGATTTTGGAAAGCGGATGCTTTTAAATCTTGGACATACTTTCGGCCACGCTCTTGAAAGCGCGGCGGGGCTTGGAAAAATAACTCACGGAGAAGCTGTAGCGTGGGGTGTTGTGCGCGCGTGCGAGCTTGGAGTCACTCTTGGATACACACCGCAGTCAAGAGCCAAAAAAATATGCGCTTTAATTTCTTCTTTTGGATTTGAATGTTCATGCCCTCATCCTCTCGCGCGTGATACGGAAGCGATTTTACACGCGATTAAAGGCGATAAAAAGAAAAAAATCGGAAAATATTCTTTTATTGTACCGGACGAAACAAGCGCCCGCGTCGTGGAAATTGATTCCGATGATACAAAAACGTTAGTTGATATACTAGCCGGCGGCATAAGACTGTGAAGCCTTTATATATTTTATTTCTTCTCTTTCTTGTTTTTTGCTTTCCGGCATTCGCGCAGGAACAGGAAACTGAATCTGAACCGGATTCTGAAATTGATTCAGAATCCAATGAACCTGCGCAGACGCGTATTGCCGATTATGAAAACGAAGATTCAATATTTGTAATAAATTCTTTTAAATATAATGTAACGGGCATAACTCTTCATTTTATGCTCAATACAAAAACAGAGTTAAAAATCGGAGAAGAAATAAAAGGGATAAAAAATCTTGAAAAATTTATCCAGGATAAAAAACAGCTTTTAATCAACGAAAGAGTTTTAAAAGATACAGTTGTAATCGAATATACAATCGGAGAAATTGACGAAGACGGTAAATATCCTGTAGACCTGCAAATATACGTGGAAGATACATGGAATATTATCGCCCTTCCCTATCCGCGCTACAGATCAAGTTACGGTTTTGACATAATAATAAAAGCCAGGGATTACAATTTCCTTGGCACAATGAATCCTTTAAGAATTGATTTAGGATACAGATACGATCATCTTAAAAACCGTTCTCACTTTAACATGATGATTGATTCGGGGTTTCCTTTTGAAGCTTTTGGATTAAAGTGGTCTTTTGATTTTGATAATTATCTTGATTACAGACCGTATCTTGAATCATATCCTTTCTTTTACAAAAACAGAACCGGTATTTCTGTAGACATACCGGTAAAACGCACTACACTTACTTTATGGTTTTCTGAATCGTTTATAGTAAACGAGGAAAACTCTGATTCGGATAAACTAATTTACGGCGATGTTCAGGAAGGGCTTTACATGCAAAGTAATCCGAGCATCTCGTGGCGTATTCCTACATCGCTTGAAATCGGCGACTTTGGGGAATTAATTTATGTTCCAAGCTTTTCTGCGAATATCAACCATGAGTTTCCTGACTGGCCGCTTTCGGAAAACAGGATTGGCACATCTTTAAATTTCAGCCATTACCTGACATTCGGACGGATTGACTGGAAGAATAATTTACGCGAAGGAATTTCATTTAACGCCAGCAATTCATACAGTTTTAATATTCATTATTTAAAAAAGAATGATATGGTTAATTATAATCCCTGGGGATATTCATATTCGCTTAGAGCTATCGGGCATTTTATTTTTATCGAGGATTGGCTTGGGTTGTCTACCCGTCTTTCTCTTCGTCATTGGATAGACAGTTATAACGAAAACGCAGGCGATGTAATTCGCGGCGTTTATGATTATATTTACGATCCTAAAGGAAAGAACATTGCGGCGGAATTGATGTTTTCTGTAAATCTTGATTTGCAGTTTAAGGCAATCAGATTTATGCCGTCAGAATGGTTTCCTGACTCACGGTTTATGCGCGTGTTTGATTTTGATATGCTGATAAATCCAATATTCGACATTGCGTGGTATAAACCAACTTCGCAAAAAGTGTTGTTTAACTCTGATTGTTTTCTTGCCGGAGCCGGAATTGAATTTATTATTTTTCCGCACAGGTTCCGCAGCCTTTACTTTAGAATATCATCTGCATGGGATTTTTCTGACATGCCGCGCAGACCGCCTGAATTTATAGGCGATTTAGAACTTGCGCTTGAAATGGGATTTCATTACTAGCGGAGCATTACAATGTTTAGAACAGCTTTGATCGGCTGCGGCAGAATCAGTTTTAAGCACATAGAAGGCTTTATAGATAATGCCGACAGGCTTTCCTTTATTGCAGCCTGCGATCTGAATGAAGATCGGGCAAAAGAAAAAGAAAAAGAATATAAAAATAAATTCCCAAGCTGTAATATTTCCATATTTACAGATTACAAAGAAATGCTTTCAAAATTAAAACCGGACATTGTAACGATTGCGGCAGAATCAGGAAAACACCCGCAAATAACGATTGACTGCCTTAACGCGGGATGTCACGTAATTTGCGAAAAACCTATGGCGCTTTCTTCTAAAGACGCCGACAGCATGATCGCGGCAGCGAAAAAAAATAATAAAAAACTTGCCGTTTGTTTTCAGAATCGCTTTAACGCGCCGATTCAAAAACTTCGCGCCGCTCTTGATGCCGGCCGTTTTGGAAAAATATTGCACGGCATGATTCAAATTCGCTGGAACAGAAATGATGCCTATTACGCCGAAGCTCCGTGGCGCGGCACATGGGAACAGGACGGCGGCACTTTGATGAACCAGTGCACTCACGGTATTGATCTCCTGCAGTGGATGATGGGTGACGCTGTGCGCGTACAAGCGCAGACACGCCGCCATCTTCGCCCGATAGAAGCTGAAGATTTTGGAGCTGCTATTGTTGAATTTAAAAACGGTTCTGTCGGAATAATCGAAGGCAGCGCCGATGTTTTTCCAAAAAATATAAATGAAACCCTTTCCATATTTGGAGAAAAAGGCTCTGTTGTAGTCGGCGGACTTGCGGTAAACAAAATTGAAACATGGCGTTTTTCCGATGCCGCTGCCGCAGGCGATTTAGAAGAAAAAGTTTTAAATCCAAACGAAAAAGATCCGCCGACTGTTTACGGTTTCGGCCACAGCGCCCTCTTTAAAGATTTTATCGAATCAATCGAAGAAGATCGCGATCCTGTAATTGACGGCGAAAAAGGAAAAAAATCACTTGATTTGATCCTTGCAATTTACAAATCGCAGAAAACCGGATTGCCAGTAAATCTTCCATGCGATTTTTCAACCCTTGATATGAAAGGTTATTTTGACTAATGAAAGTTCCGTTTTACGACGCAACCCGTGAATATAAAAATTACAAAAATGAATTCGACAGCGCGATTTCTGAAGTATTGGAATCCGGCGCTTTTATACTCGGCAGACAGGTACAGGATTTTGAAGAAGCGATCTGCAAATACACACAGGCGAGATACGCTGTTGGAACCGCTAACGGAAGCGACGCGCTTGTAATCGCTTCTGACATTCTTGGTTACAAACACGGCGCAGAAGTTCTAACCCCTGTTTTTACTTTTTTCGCTTCCGCTTCCTGCATCGCGCGCCTTGGCGGAAAACCTGTTTTCTGCGATGTCGACGAAGACACCTTCTGCATGGATATGAATGACGCGCAAAATCGCATAACGGCAAAAACAAAAGGCATTCTTCCTGTACATCTTTTTTTGCAGACTGCGGATATGACATCCTGCATGGAACTTGCAAAGAAGCATCATCTTACAGTCCTTGAAGACGCCGCCGAAGCGTTTGGTATGAGGGCAAATGGCAGCAAGGAACAGCACGCGGGCACAATCGGTGATTTCGGCGTCTTTTCTTTTTTTCCGACAAAGACGCTGGGCGGTTACGGCGACGGCGGCATGATTGTTACTAATAACGAAGAGCTATATAAAAAAGCAAAAAGTTACAGAACACACGGCTCTGTAAAAAAGTATCATCATGACTTTATCGGATACAATTCGCGCCTTGACACCTTACAAGCCGCTGTTTTAAATGTTAAATTAAAACACATTGATAACGCGATTCAAAAACGCGCCGAACATGCCGCCCGGTACCGTGAAATGTTAAAAGATGTCGCAGAAATAAAACTTCCTGTTGTAAAAAACGTCTGTAAAGAAGTTTATTATGTATTCTGCATAAAAGCGGAAAACCGCGGCAAACTGGAAGAATATTTAAAATCCAAAGAAGTAGGAACGTCAGTTTACTACCCTATTGCGCTTCATTTGCAAAAATGTTTTGAGCATTACAGCTATAAAAAAGGAGACTTTCCGGTTTCCGAGAAGTTATGCGAAACTGTAATCGCTCTTCCGATGTTCCCAGAACTGACAGAAGACGAAATAAGTTTTGTCTGCGAAAGCATAAAAGAGTTTTATAAACGATGAACCAGCCTTATTTTATTCATGAATCAAGTTACGCGGACGAAGGCGCGCAAATCGGGGATGATACAAAAATATGGCATTTTTGCCATATCATGAGCGGCGCGCAAATCGGAAGCAGATGTTCCATTGGACAAAATGTAAACGTTGGTTCACGCGCTGTTATCGGGAACGGAGTAAAAATTCAAAATAATGTTTCCGTTTATGATGATGTAATAATTGAAGACGATGTTTTTTGCGGACCTAGCTGCGTTTTTACAAATGTAATAAATCCGCGCGCATTTGTAGAAAGAAAAAACGAATACAAAAAAACAATCGTTAAAAAAGGCGCATCTATCGGCGCGAACGCCACGATTATTTGCGGTGTTACCATAGGAGAATACGCACTTGTAGGAGCCGGCAGTGTAGTGACAAAAGATGTTCCTGCCTACGCTGTTGTTTACGGAAATCCCGCAAGAGTGCATGGAAAAGTTGATAAAGACTGTGAAAAAAGAAACTGAAACGAACAACGAAGAAAAATGGTCTTTGGTTATAACGCCAAAACGTAAACTTCTTGATTTACAAATACGCGAAATAATCCGTTACAGAGATTTAATTTTACTTTTTGTAAAACGCGACTTTGTAATTCAATATAAGCAGACAATACTTGGACCTTTATGGTTTGTAATAAACCCTCTTCTTTCGACAATTATTTACACTTTTATTTTCGGCAGACTCGCCAACATCGGCACAGACGGCATCCCTCATACTTTATTTTATTTTTCAGGCACAATCCTTTGGTCATTTTTTGCAGCGTGTTTTCAGGAAGCAAGCAATGTTTTTATAAGTAACGCAAATATTTTCGGTAAGGTTTATTTCCCCCGCCTTGTTATTCCAATTAATTATGTTTTAAGTAACAGCATCAAAACATTAATTCAGTTTGCCATGCTTGTTATAATATTTGTTTATTTTATAATAAACGGCTCCGCAGTGCGCTGTACATGGCAAATCGCTTTCCTTCCCTTTGTTTTAATTTGGTTAGCAGCTATTGGGATAGGCGGCGGAATTATAATTTCTTCGATAACCACAAAGTACCGTGATTTACGGCAGTTAGTTACATTCGGTTTAAGCCTTGCAATGTACGCAACCCCGGTTGTCTACCCTATCTCCGAAATCCCGCAGCGTTTTCAATGGCTGGCATTTGCGAACCCCGTGTCCGCTCCCATCGAACTCTTCCGCAAATGGTTTTTCGGCACAGCAACAGTTGACACTACGATGATACTCGTAAGCATTGGCATTACAGCAGTCATTCTTTTTATTGGCCTTATACTGTTCAATCAGAATGAACAGAACTTTATTGATGTTATTTAGGGATTGATGAAATGATTAGACTTTATCATGGAAGCAATCAAGTAATTAAAACTCCCGAATTATCAAGAAGCCGCAAATTTCTTGATTTTGGTAGCGGTTTTTACTTATCTACCGGAATTAAACAAGCAGAAAACAGAGCAAAATCAGCGCAATTATTTTTTAAAACCGGTAAACCAACAATTAATGTTTTCGAATATAATAATTCCGCAAAAGGATTAAATATTTTATTATTTAAAAAGGCTGATGTTTCCTGGCTTGATTTTATTGCATCAAACAGAAAAGGTAAAGCAGTTGAAAAATATGATATTATTATAGGTCCAACTGCAAATGATAAAACAATATTAACTATTGACCAGTATATGCAGGGGATGTATGACCATATAAAAAATCCTCAAAAATTTGTGATTAAATTATTACGTCCTGAAAAATTAGATACTCAATATCTTTTTGCTACAGAAAATTCTTTAAAGCATCTTTCTTTTTTAGAAGCAAATGAATTATGATTACTTATATAAAAATAAGCCTAATTACTATGATTGTCCGCTTGATTGTAGAAAAACACAATATGGATGAACAGGAAGCAATATTTAAATTTTATAATTCAAATATATCTGATGTACTTTCTGATAAATCGACAGGGTTATATCTTTTATCTCCATATTTAATATATGAATTATGGAAATCTGAGTATCAAACAGGAGATTACAAGGAATCACCATATTATTGGTGTATGTTATGAATAATATTTCTGATAAATCAGAATTTTTCATATTTTTGCTTGAAAAATATTCAGAAGTAAAAAATCAATCAACTAAAAATGTTTTAAACTTATGGAAAGAGAAAAATATTATTGATTATATTAACAGTATGTATGAACAATATCATACAGAACGTATAGAAAACGCGATACAGGATATTGACAGGTTTTTATAATATATGTCTAACATAGCTGTAAAAGTTGAACACCTCTCTAAAATGTACCGTCTCGGCGTGATTAATAATGGTACTCTATTTAGAGATATACAAACATGGATAGCCCTTAAGCGCGGTAAAGAAGACCCGCATTCTAAAATTGACTCCAATAGATACAATGGCGATAAAGATCATTTTTGGGCATTAAAGGATATTAGTTTTGATGTTAAACAGGGAGACAGATTAGGTATTATCGGAAAAAATGGCGCCGGAAAAAGTACACTATTAAAAATCCTTTCACGCATTACTACACCAACAGAAGGCAGCATTAAAATAAAAGGAAAAGTCGCAAGCTTATTAGAAGTAGGTACAGGTTTTCATGGTGAATTAACAGGCAGAGAAAACATTTTTCTGAACGGCGCAATTCTTGGCATGAAAAAGCGAAGGATTGCGCAAAAACTGGACAGCATTATTGATTTTAGCGGCATAGAGCATCATATAGACACTCCTGTTAAACGCTACTCTAACGGAATGTATGTTCGTCTTGCTTTTGCTGTTGCAGCCCATTTAGACAGTGATATTTTAATTGCCGATGAAGTGCTGGCAGTTGGTGACGCTGAATTTCAGGATAAAGCATTAGGAAAGATGCAGGATCTAAGTACAGGTGAAGGGAGAACAGTATTTTTTGTTAGTCATAATATGTTATCTGTAAGAAAATTATGTAATATAGGTCTGCTATTTGACAAAGGGAGTATTACATATAACGGAAATCTTAATGATTGTATAAATAAATACATCGGTAAAGCTGAAGTTAAAATTAATGATGTACCAGTTAAAATATTTAATATTGATTGTTCAAAACCATTTCAGGTTGAAAAAATAGAAATTTTAAACAAAGCCAAAGAGCAAACTATTGTTTTTGAAAGAACAGAAGAAATTATTATTTTATTATATTGCACATCCTATGCTCCAATTCCGAATATGTATGGATATTTTTGTTTAAAAAATAATAATGGATTACCAATAATTATTTGTGACAGCCGAGAAGATGGAAATGATATTTTCAACAGCATGAGCAACAAGAATTATTTAATTAGTTTAACTATTCCTTCTTGTATTTTAGCTTCAGGTACATATACAATAGATGTTGTATTTGGCAGCGGTAATTATAAAGATTTTTATATAGATAATCATGAAGCTTGTATGAAAATAAATATATTTGATTCAATTTCTATACGTAGTAACGAAAGAAATGCTTTAACATCTGTAATTTTAAATTGGGAAATCAATTAATATATGAATAAAATAAAAAATATTATAAAATTTCCTTTTAAAGTAATTAGATTTATAATAAAAATACTATTCGAGTCTATTAAGGATCCTGCGTTCTTTAATCTCATAATGAAATATAAGAATAGTATAAATGTTCATCCTGTAATTGATTCTTTTAAGCAAAGATATTTTTTTGATTATTTAAAGAAGTACTATTTTGATAATAAATCTGAACTTAATTTTTTAAAACTTTTAGAACAGCCTTCTGTGGATATTAAAAAACCTGTTATTTGGACTTGCTGGTTTCAAGGTCTTGAAAACGCTAATGATATTGTAAAATCATGTATAAAATCAATGAAAAATTATTCTGGTGATTATGAAGTCATTGTTATAACCGAAGATAATATGTATAATTATGTTAGATTTCCTGATTATATAATTAAAAAATACAAAGCAGGAATAATATCAAAAACATATTTTTCAGATTTAATAAGACTGCAGGTATTAATAAATTTTGGCGGTGTATGGGCAGATTCCACGGTTCTCTTTTCCGATAAAATTCCTGATTATATACTTGATTCTGAATTGTTTTTCTTTAAATCTTCAAATGTAGATTTAATTACTTTTTTACCGGGCTCCAGTTGGTTTATTTCTGCCAGGAAGAATAATCCTCTTTTAATTAAATTGCTCAATCTTTTAATTAGATATAGTGAAAAAGAAAACAAATTATTACATTATTATATTTTTCACATATCTTTGTTAATATTAATAAAGCATGATGATGAATCAAGAACAATATGGAACAAGATATACTATAAAAATAATTCAGATCCTCATGTTTTGCAATTTACTCTTTTTGAAGAATTTAATAATGAACTATTAAATCATATTTTTGCTCTCTCTTTTGCTCATAAATTATCATATTATTTTTCTAATAACGATAATGAATTATTTACAAAAGAGAATACATTTTATAAATATATAACGGAAGTATTATTTAATTGATTAAAAAATATTTTAGAATATTAATAAAAGAGATATATTATTTATTAATACTATTACCAAAAATTAATATATTAAATAAAAGAATTGCAAAAAATAATAAAAATAATATAATACCAATTATAATTGATTGCGAACTTTCAACATTAAATCAATATCTCGAACCAGTAGTAGAAGAACTACTTAAATTAAATTATTGTAAATTTGAATTTTATTTTGGAGAAATAATAAAAGGAGCAGGAAGCAGTTACTCTGGTTATAATAAAAATAATATTTTTTCTGTTAAACTTTATAAATATTTGAAAGGAGATATGATATTTTTATCTCCGCATATATATCCAAAAGGACCTTTATCTGCGTTAAAAATTATTTTCGATCATGCAATTTGTTCTGCAAAATTTTCCCATCATCCTATAGAATATTATTTAAATTATAATATATATTGCATCACTGGCAAATTATATGAAGAAAAGATAAAAAACATTCTTAATAACTTTTCTATTAACAACTTAAAATTAAGAAATGTTGGTTATCCAAAATCAGACAAATTATTCAATAATAAAACTTTATCAAGAAATAATATACTTTCTAAGTTAAATTTAGATCCTAATAAAAAAAATATATTATACGCGCCTTCATGGGAAGAGGGATTATCTGCAAGAGAATTTGGTTTACAATTAACTGAAATAATATTAAATAATAAAGATATAAATTTAATTATTAAATTTCATCCATGTTTTTTTGTTTCAAAAATAGATAAAAACTATCAATTTTATACAGGTAATATAAATTGGGATTTAATATTTTCTAAATTTAATAAATATAGTAATTATAAATTTATCAAAGATTTTAAAATAGACGATTTGTTATTTATTTCTGATATAATGATAACTGATTTAAGTTCAGTTGCTTTAGAATTTCTAGCATTAGAAAAACCAGTTATATATTTAGATTGTCCAAAATTTGAAACGACTTTTTCCAGTCTGTATAAAAGCTATAATGATTTATCTTATTCTGAATTACTATTAGATCCAAAAAGTAATGCAGGACGTCATGTTGGTCATGTAAATTATGATTATAATACAATTAATGATGATATAAATTTTATCATTAATAATCCTGATTATAAAATTAATGAAAGAAAAGAATATTCTGAACTGCTTTTATCTAATAAAGGAATTTCGTCAAAAACATGTGCTGACATGATTGTTGAAGAATTTAATAATTATATAATTAAGAAAAATAATTAGAATATGAAAAGAATTATTACATACGGTACATTTGACTTGTTACATTATGGCCATATTAATTTATTACACAGAGCAAAACAATTAGGAGATTATTTAATTGTTTGTCTTTCTACAGATGATTTTAATAATATAGAGAAGAAAAAAGAGACATATTTTTCATTTAACGAACGTAAGCAATTATTAGAAGCAATTAGATACGTTGATCTTGTAATTCCTGAAGAATCATGGGAACAAAAAGAATCTGATATAACAAAATATCAAATTGATATATTTGTTATGGGTGATGATTGGAAAGACAAATTTGATTTTTTAAAAAAAAGTTGTGAAGTAATTTATCTTCCTAGAACTGTTGAAATATCTACAACAAAAATAAAAGAAGATTTATTATTAAATAAGTATAACTAAAATGATTAAATACACAATAATAATTCCAACATGCAACAAAGACCTTACAGAAAAATGTTTAAATTATATTTCTCTTTTGAATAAGCCAAAACACGATTACGAAGTGCTTGTTATTCATAATGTGTCAAAAGATGATATTAAGAGTGTTACAGATTCGTATAAAAATTATATTCCAAACCTTAAATATATATATGTTGAAATGTACGGACAAATGTCTTCTCGTCATCGCGGAGCGGTTGAAGCGAAAGGAGAAATACTCTGCTACCTGGATGATGATAGTTTTGTTAATAAAAACTGGCTTATTGCAATTGAAAATACTTTTAATAATAATGATGTTGTATTATCAGGCGGTAATAATTTACCATTATATGAATCAAAACCTCCAAAATGGCTTAAATATTTTTGGTCTAATAATAATTATGGAAAATGTATGGGAGAACTTAGTTTAATCAATTTTCATAATAAACTGATGAATCTTCCTGCTTGGTATGCATTTGGCTGTAATTTTATAATTAGAAAAGATATCTTTTTAAAAATGGGTGGTACTAATCCTGATGTAGTACCTAAAGATAAACAAAGATTTCAAGGAGACGGTGAAACAGCACTATCATTAAAATTAAATTTTAATGGTTATTTTTTAGTATTCAATCCAAAAATAAAAATTCAACATTATGTTCCTAAAACAAGAATGACACTTGAATATTTCCAAAAAAGGGCTTTTTATCAGGGTGTATGTAATTCATATTCAAATTTAAGAAAGGAAAACGGATTTATTTATTATAATAATATTATTAATAATAATTTAATTAAAAAAGAAAAGAAAATACATTTTACTTTAATTAGAATATTTATTAAAATAATTAACAAGATGCAATATTATATTAATAAAATCAATAAAAATTATATTCAATACTCACATATAAGAGATGAATATAAAAAATCATATCAGGATGGTTTTAATTTTCATCAAAATGAAGTTAAAAATGATCCGGAACTTTTGAAATGGGTTCTAAAAGATAATTATTTGGACATCTAAAACATGAAAGATACAATATCATTATTTGTTCCCGGCAGGCTTTGCTTATTTGGTGAACACAGCGACTGGGCAGGTTTGCATAGAATTTTTAATGCTCAAATCACGCCCGGGGCCGCTGTTGTTACAGGCATAGAGCAGGGAATCTATGCTGATGTAAAAAAATCCGATAAATTCATTTTAAGAAATACATCATTGGAATTAAGTGAAGTTTGGCAAGATTTTCAGGCAGATATGAAAACAGATAATTTAAGAGAAATAGCTTCCAAAGATGGATATTTTTCTTATGTTGCAGGCGTTGCTTCTTACATTAATGAACATCATTTTGTCGGCGGTTTGGATATAACAATTACAAAGATGACTCTTCCTGTCGGCAGCGGACTTTCTTCAAGCGCGGCAATTTGTGTGTTAGTAGCAAGAGCGTTTAATTTACTGTACGGTTTAAATTTGAATACAATCGGTGAAATGGTGGCAGCATACCGCGGAGAGAGAAAAACAAGTTCTCGCTGCGGACGGCTGGATCAGGCATGCGCGTTCGGCAGCACACCTGTTTTATTAACATTTGACGGCGAGGATATTTTTGTTAAAAGACTTATTGTAAAAGAGCCGTTACATTGGGTCTTTGCCAATTTAAAATCAGAAAAAAATACAATTAAAATATTATCTGATTTAAATAAAAGTTATCCGTTTCCTGAAACCGATATTGATAAAAATGTTCATGAAGCATTAGGAAAAGATAATCAAAAAATAACTGACAGCGCTTTGCAATTTATTAAAGAAGGCGATAAAAAATCGCTTGGCGTTCTAATGACAGAAGCGCAGAATATTTTTGATCAAAAAGTTGCTCCTGCTTCTTTTGAACAGTTAAAAGCGCCAAAGCTTCATCAATTCTTAAATGATAATAAAGTTAAAAGTTTGTCTTTTGGAGGAAAAGGAGTAGGTTCTCAGGGAGACGGCTCGGTTCAATTTTTGGCCAAAGATGAAGATTCTCAGACACAGCTAATTGAATATTTAAATAATTCCGGTCTGGAAGCGTACTCATTTACAATACCAAGATGCCATCAGGTTAGAAAAGCGATTATTCCTGTCGCGGGATTCGGCACCCGGCTCTACCCTACTACCAGAATGTTAAGAAAAGAATTTATTCCAGTTGTCGATAAAGACGGTTTATTAAAACCAGTTATCTTAATTCTACTTGAAGAACTTTATAACGGCGGCATCGAAGAGATATGTTTGATCGTTGGCAGTGAATCTGATGTAGAATTATATAAAAAATATCTTCATGAACCGTTATCTGAAGAACATTTAAGCAAACTTGGACCTGACGCGAGAAGTTATGAAGAAAAAATATTAGAAATAAGCAAAAGAATTGTTTATCGTATTCAAAAAGAAAAATTGGGATTCGGACACGCTATTTTTCAAAGCAGCGATTTTTGTATGAATGAGCCTGTTTTACTGCTTCTTGGCGATACAATTTATAGTTCAAATACAGACAAACCATGCTGTACACAGCTTATCGAAGCTTATGAAGATATAAACAAACCCATTGTATCTATATGCGAAGTCCCTTTACAGGATGTTCAAAATTTTGGAATTATCAGCGGTGAATGGATTGATAAATCACAAAAACTAATGCAGGTTACGCAGTTTAATGAAAAACCAGATTCAACATTTGTAAAAAATAATCTTCCTAATTATTACTCTGTTTTTGGGCAATATATATTAACACCTGAAATTTTTAAAGGTATCGAAAAAAATATACGTAATGGAAAAACTGTTAACGGTGAATATCAACTAACAGATGTTCTCGCTTCATTTATAACTTCAGGGCTATACGCATTTAAAACAGACGGAAAAATGTTCGATATCGGCAACGTTGACGCATTACGTAACTTAATGAAACTGGAGAATCAGTATTAATGAAAGATATTTTAGTCGTCGGCGGTGCGGGTTATATTGGCTCTCATGTTGTTCTTGATTTAAAGAATAATGGATATAACCCCATTATTTTTGACAATTTATCAGAAGGTCATAAAGAAGCGGTAACCGGCAATGAATTTGTTCTTGGTGATATTATTAACACTAATGCTTTAAATAATGTATTTAAAAAATACAAAATAGAAGCTGTTATGCACTTTTCAGCATTTGCTTATGTTGGAGAATCAGTAGAAAACCCGGAAAAGTATTATCAAAATAATGTATCAGCTACAATAAATCTTTTATCTTCAATGCTTAAATATAATATTAAAAAATTTATATTTTCTTCATCCTGCGCAACTTATGGAATTCCAGAATATATTCCTATTGATGAAAAACATCCGCAAAAACCAATTAATCCTTATGGGAACACAAAATTAATTGTAGAAAATATCCTTAAAGATTATAGCAACGCTTATAATTTAAAATACATTGCATTGCGTTATTTTAATGCTGCGGGCGCTCATCCTAATGCGCAAATTGGAGAAAGCCACAGAATAGAAACGCATTTAATACCTTTAGTGTTAAAAACTTTAACAAAAGAAAAAGAATCTGTCAGCATTTTAGGAACTGATTACAACACGCCGGACGGCACATGTATCCGCGATTACATTCATGTCTGCGATTTAGCCAGAGCGCATAGAAATGCTTTAGAACTTATTTTATCCGGCAGTGACAGTATTAATTTAAATCTTGGAACAGGCGTGGGAGTTTCTGTACAGGAAATAATTTCTGTCTGCGAAAAAGTTACAGGTTTAAAAGTTCCTGTAATAAAAGCCGGACGAAGAACAGGCGATCCGCCGTCTCTCGTTGCCGCCAATGATTATGCTAAAAAAATTATTAATTTTAATCCTGAATTCGATATTTGTGAAACTATAAAAACCGCATGGGAATGGGAAAAAAATAAAAAATATTAATATGCAGGAACAAATAACCTACAACAATCAGATCCTCGCAATTATTGTAAAAAATAATTATAAAAATAACGGTATAACTTTTTTTACTCCTGATGATTTCTCCCAGCAGCTTGCCTATATGAATCATCCCAAAGGCAAAACAATTCAACCGCATGTTCACAATATAGTTAAACGCGAAGTCTTATACACAAAAGAGGTTTTATTTATAAAAAAAGGTAAATTAAAATGTGATTTCTATTCAGATGATAAAGAATATGTTTGTTCAAGAGAATTAGAAAGCGGAGACATTATTTTACTCGCGGCAGGCGGTCACGGATTTGAAATGCTTGAAGACACAGAAATGTTTGAGATTAAACAGGGACCTTATGCAGGCGAGAATGATAAAACAAGGTTTGAAGGGATAGAAAAAAATGGAAAATAATTTTATTCCTGTCTGCTCTCCCCTGCTCTCTGGTAACGAACTAAAATATATAACAGACGCCGTATCTACAGGCTGGATTTCATCTTCCGGTACATACCTTCAAAAGTTTGAAGATAGTTTTTCAAATTATTGCGGTGTAAAGTACGGTGTTGGTGTCTGTAATGGAACTGTAGCATTGCATCTTGCATTGAAAGCGCTTGGAATTGGAAAAGATGACGAAGTAATTATTCCAAACTTTACTATGATTGCTTCTGCTTTTGCAGTGTGCTATACAGGAGCAAAACCAGTATTTGTAGACGCGGATAAAGATACATGGAATATTGATATAACAAAAATCGAAGAAAAAATTACATCGAAAACAAAAGCAATAATGCCTGTTCACATTTTTGGTAATATGTGCAACATGGACGCGATTATAAATATAGCTAAGAAAAATAAGCTTTTTATTATTGAAGATGCCGCAGAAGCTCACGGAGCCGAATATAAAAATAAGAAATCAGGCAGCTTTTCTGACATTTCCGCTTTCAGTTTTTACGCAAATAAAAATCTTACAACAGGCGAAGGCGGCATGGTTATTACAGATAATGAAGTATTGTATAAACAGGCAAAATATTATAAAAACCTCTGTTTCCCTCTTGACGGTCCAAGAAATTATCTTCATGAAGATATTGGTTTTAATTACAGAATGAGCAATCTTCATGCCGCTATTGGTCTTGCGCAAGTTGAAAAAGCCGATTACTACAGAGATATACGCATTAAAAATAATAAACTTTATAAAAAATATCTTTCTGACTGCGAAGGCATCCAATTCCAAATAGATGAGCCAAACAGTATTAACTGCAGTTGGATGAATGCCATTTTGGTACAACCTGAAAAATACGGCAAATCGCGCAATGCGCTTATTAATTTCTTAAAAGAAAATAATATTGATACACGTCTTGTTTTTAATGGCATGAATAAACAAAACTCTCTTTTAAAATTCGGCTGCGATTGCGGTGGAGATTATCCAATAACCGACAGGCTTTCCGAAAATGGTTTTTATCTGCCATCAGGCAGTGAATTATCAGAAAGCGATATTTCCAGAATTTGCGAATTAATAATTCATTTTAAGAAAGAATAAAAAATATGAGCACTCTTCCTAAAAAAGAAAGTATATCTGTAGAATTCAAAACATCATTTAGTGATAATGTTATTGAAACATTGGTAGCATTTTCAAATGCAAAAGGCGGAACTGTCTATGTCGGAGTTACAGATGAAGGAAAAGCACAGGGAATTACTTTAGGAAAAGAGACTATACAAAGCCTGATAAATGAAATAAAAAGTAAAACTAATCCTCAAATAATACCTGATGTTGATGTTCTCGAAATTAAAAATAAAACAATTTTATTATTATACGCGCCGGAATATCCAATAAAACCTGTTTCTATAAAAGGAAAATTTTATAAGCGTGCAGGAGATTCAAATCATTTATTAGGTGTCGATGAAATAGCAAATGAACATTTAAAAACAATAAATTCAAGTTGGGATATGTTTCCTGATGTAATACATTCACTTGAAGAAATTTCTCTTTCTAAAGTACAAAAATGTATTAAGCTAATGAAAAACAACGGAATATCTGTTAAAGAAACCAATATTTCATTTTTAGAAAAATATAATTTAATAAAAGATAACAAAATAACAAATGCCGCTTTTCTTATGTTCAAGAAAAATAATGAAGTAACCACAACTATTGAATTAGGCAGATTCCAGGATGATATAACAATTAAGGATTCTGATAGAACTAAATCTGATATTCTTACTCAGATTGATGAAGTTTTAAATTTTGTTAAGAAACATATTAATCTTGAAATTATAATAACAGGTGAGCCAAGAAATATTCAAAGATGGCAATATCCAATGGAAGCTATACGGGAAATTGTATTAAACATGATTATTCACCGGGATTATCGATCTTCTTCAGATTCCATTGTGAAAGTTTTTGATGATAGAATAGAATTTTATAATCCGGGACGTTTACCTGATAATATTACTGTAGATGATTTATTATCCAACAATTATCGTTCTACTCCGCGTAATAAAAAAATCGCGGAGACCTTTAAAGACATGGGATTAATTGAAAAATATGGTTCCGGCATTCGAAGAATAATAGATTACTTTAAAGATGAAAATCGCCGCTTACCCCAATTTACGAATATTTCTGACGGTTTTATGGTCACAGTTTTTGTAGATGATAATAAGGCAAAATCTATGAAGAAATACACAGAAAAGGGGACAGAAAAGGGGACAGAAAAGGGGACAGAAAAGGGGACAGAAAAATTAACTAAGAACCAGCAAATGATTTTAGATTATATAACAAGTAATCCGCAAATAACTATTGTTGAACTTACGTCAACTGTTAATATATCAGCCAGCAAAATAAAAGAAAATATTTCAAAACTCAAAATAAAGGGATATTTAAAACGAATAGGTCCGGATAAAGGCGGTTATTGGGAAATAATAAAATGAGCACTTTCGGCGAAACATATTCAAAATATTACGATCTACTTTACAAAGATAAAAATTATCAGGAAGAATTTGATTATATACAAAAAATAATATCTAAACATGGTTCACCCGGAAAAAATATTTTAGATATTGGCTGCGGAACCGGTAAGCATTTAAACCATTTTAAAGATGCTGGATACAATATTGCCGGTGTAGATTTATCTGAAAATATGATTATTGAAGCAAAGAAACATTTGAATCAGGAAGAAGATTTAATATGTTCAAAAGCTTCTGAATTTAAATTTAATAAAAAGTTTGACATTATTATTTCTTTGTTTCATGTTATGAGCTATCAGACCAGTAATGATGAAATAGAAAAAGTTTTTTATAATGTTGCGGAACATCTTAACAATGGCGGCTTGTTTATTTTCGATTTCTGGTATGGTCCCGGTGTCTTAACTGATCCACCAACTGTGCGTCAAAAGACGCTTGAAAATGATGAAATCAAAGTTATCCGTAATGCGAATCCAGTTCATCGGTTTAATGACAATATCGTAGATGTCCATTATGATATAAAAATAAAAAATAAAGTTTTAAATAATGAAAATTCATTTAATGAATGTCATTCAATGCGATATTTATTTTTCCCTGAATTAAGATATTTAGCAAAACAATCAGGATTTTCTGTTGTTCTTGAAGCCGAATGGATGAATGATAATTCACCTGATATTAATACATGGTACGCATGTGTTTGTTTAATAAAATAATTAGATGAATAAACGAATTGCTTTAATAATAGGATTCTACCCGCTTGGAACATCATCTGTACTTATTAATTTAATAGAGATGCTTGTTCGTAATAATTTTTATGTAGACATATATATAGATAGTTTTAGTATGATTATTCCTTTTTCTCATCCTTCTGATAAAGTAAATATATTAATTGAGTCACGTCCATTTTATATAAAATTATTAAATAGATTATATTATTATTTCTTAAAATTATTCCAAAAAAATAATATTCTTATTAAAATTAAGAATGCGTCAATTAATTATTTTCATTTCTCAATCTGGACTAATAATATTATTAAAAGAAAACCTACTTATAATATAATATTATTTGCAAATTTTTCTTCAATTTATGTATCATCTTCTATTAAAAAACAACCAGAAACATCAATATATTATAATCTTGAAATTCTTGATAATGAAATGGCTGGTGAAACTCATTGGAATGAAATAAGAGAAATTGAACGAATACATTTAAAGTATATGGATTGGGTTTTTGCGACAAGCCAAAAAAGAGGAGAATGTTTTCAAAAATTAACCGATTTTCCGTCTGATCGTATACGTATTTTACCTGTTCTTTCTATATCTGGTGATAAACCACAACCTAGTGATTATTTTTATAAAAAATTTAATATTTCAAAAATAAAAAAAATTATTATTATTACAGGCAGTATTAGCAAACGATTACTTCAATTAGAAATAATAAATACTGTTAAATATTGGCCTAAAGATATTGTTTTAGTAATTCATACTTGGAGAGAAGGAACTTTTAATAATGGTTATGGACTCTTATTAAAAGAAGCTGCAAATGGACTTCCTGTATTTTTTTCTACAGAATCACTTGATTATAATGATATAATATCAGCAATAGCGTCGGCTTATATTGGTCTTGCTTTTTACGATGATTTTGACACTAATATGAAAGAAATATTATTATCTTCAAATAAAATAATTGAATATTTAAGATGTGGAATTCCAGTTATAACATCTTATAATTTTGATCTTTATACATTTTTTAAAAATAATAAATGTGGTCTTTCTGTTAATCCTAATGATATACCAAATGCAATTAATACTATTTCTAATGATTATATGACGTATAAAAATGCTTCAATTATTACTTCAAATAATAATTTTTCATTCGAGAAATATTTTTATAATGCATTTAATGGTATTAATAATATCAATTTTAATTAAATATAGAATATGAAAAATATTTTTAAATTATTATTACCTTATGGCATAATTATTTTATATAATAAATTAAAACAATCTAAATATGTCCGAAAACAAAATATAGAAGTTCAGAGATGGTTTAATGACAATGGAGATGAAACATTAAGATTAAATTATGAACAATTAGATTCAAATAGTATTGTTTTCGATTTAGGCGGATATAAAGGCGATTTTGCTAGTGATATTTTTTCAAAATATTGTTGTAACATTTATATTTTTGAACCAGTAAGACAGTATTCTACAAATATAATAAACAGATTTAATAAAAATTTAAAAATAAAAATATTTTCTTTTGGATTAGGAGCAAAAAGAGAGACATTATCCATTTCTATTAATAAAGATGCATCATCTATTTATAATTCAAGTTATAAAAAAGAAATAATTGAGATATTTCCTTTCAAGGAATTTATTTTTAACAACCACATTGAATATATTAATTTATTAAAAATTAATATAGAAGGAGGAGAATATGATTTAATAAATCATATTCTTGAAACTAATTTAATATCATGTATAGAAAATATACAAATACAATTTCATATTTTTATTCCTAATGCAGAAACATTAAGAAAGAGTATTCATGAAAAATTAAAATTAACTCACTATCTTACTTACAATTATAATTTTGTATGGGAAAATTGGAGAAAAAGATAATTAATTATGTCTATTATAATGAAAATAATGGGAGGGCTCGGCAATCAAATGTTTCAATATGCTGCAGGTCGTGCTCTTTCTGTTCGTTTAAACGATATTTTAAAATTAGATAATTCTTGGTTTTCAATATCAGGGAGTGATACTTCCCGGCCTTCTTTGCTTCATTACTTTCCAATATCAATACTAGAAGCAAATCAGGAAGAAATACACAACATAATATACCAAAAACAAAACATTTTTCAAAAAATATTAAATAAAAAAGGTAAACATACAAGTTATTATAAATCTGAGCCATCTTATGATTTCTGGCAAGATTTTAATACATTTACATCTCCAATTTATTTAAATGGTTACTGGCAAAATGAAAAATATTTTTTAAATATTGAATCCATTATTAGAAAAGACTTTGAATTCCCTTCATTTTCAAATATTGAAGCAGAAAATATATCAAAAAATATTTTAAATTCACTAAATTCTGTAAGCATTCATATTCGAAGAGGTGATTATATAAATAACCCTTCAGCAAATCAATTTCATGGCACATGCCCTATTGATTATTATAAAAAGGCATTACAAATATTATATGAAAAATATAATTCTCTTGAATTATATTTTTTTTCTGATGATCCACAGTGGGTAAGGCAAAATTTTGATACAAATGGTTGTAAATCTAACTTTATAAATATTACAGAACACAATAATGCACCATACCACGATATGCATTTAATGTCTTTATGTAAACATCATATAATTGCAAATAGCTCATTTTCATGGTGGAGCGCTTGGCTTTCAAATAAAAATGGCATTATTATTGCTCCAAGTCAATGGTTTGCTAATGAAAAAATGAAAGAATTTAATCCTTCATTATCATCTTGGATTAAAATATGATTTCAAATCCATTTTTTTCAATAATTGTTCCTGCATATAATGTTGATAAATATATAAGTAGAACCATTACATCAATATTAAATAATACATTTAATGATATAGAAATCATTATAGTTAATGATGGATCAACAGATAACACAATAAATATTATTAATAATTTTGCAAAAATACATGAAAATATATCAATTATTAATCATTCAAAAAATGAATCTTTACATATGGCTCGTATGTCAGGTATTAATAATGCCAAAGGCAAATACATTTTATTCTTAGATGGTGATGATTATTTTGAGAATAATGCATTACCCTCTTTATATAATTTTATAAAAAATAATCCCAATTTTAATATTTGTGAATTTGGCTATAAAAGAATTCCTTCTAATAAAATTGTTTTACCAGATTATTTCAAAGAAAATAGATTTACTGCATATATATCAGATAATAATTGTCCGGCTTATACAATGTGGAATAAGGCGTATGAAAATAATTTTATAAAAAATGCATTTTCTAATATGCAAAATATTTATTTTAATAATATAGAAGATATTTATGAATCTATAATAATTTCATATTATACAAATAATATTATATATTTTAATGAAGTTATTACTATTTATTCTATTGGAACAGGGATATCTACAATTATAAAAAATTATAATCAAATAATTGAATATATAAAATCAATTAAAATATTATATGAAAATTTAAATATTTTCTTTAAAAATAATAATTTATGTATAAATTTAAATAATCTTATTTTTAAATTGTTCAGTAATGTATATATTTATATTAATTATTTAAAAAATGATGATGATAAAAAGAACGCTTTTGTTTTTTTTATTAATTATTTTAATATTGAATTAATTCAAGAGTATTTGTATAGTAAAGATATTTTAAAAATAGATGAAATGAGGAACCATTATTATAATATAATTAAATCTAAAGATTATTTAATAGGCAGATTAATATTATCTCCTCTTCGAAATATTAAAAAATTATTCTTTAAAAAATAATAAGGATATAAAATGAAAAAAGCAATTATAACCGGTGTAACAGGACAAGATGGAGCATATCTTTCTGAATTTCTACTTAAAAAAGGTTATGAAGTACATGGCATTAAACGCCGCGCGTCAAGTTTCAATACGCAGCGTATAGACCATCTTTATCAGGATCCTCATATTGAAAATAAAAATTTTATTTTACATTATGGTGATTTAACTGATACCTCCAATTTAATCAGAGTAATTCAATCAGTTCAACCTGATGAAATATATAATCTTGGAGCGCAAAGTCATGTTCAAGTTTCTTTTGAAGTCCCAGAATATACCGCGGATACTGATGGTATTGGCACATTACGCTTGCTTGAAGCAATTAGAATTCTTGGTATGGAAAAAAAAGTACGATTTTATCAGGCTTCTACGTCAGAACTTTATGGGAAAGTTCAGGAAATCCCTCAAAAGGAGACTACTCCCTTCTACCCTCGCAGCCCTTACGCAGCAGCAAAACTTTATGCTTACTGGATTGTGGTCAATTACCGTGAAAGCTATGGTTTGCATGCAAGTAATGGTATTCTTTTTAATCATGAAAGCCCTCTTCGCGGTGAAACATTTGTTACACGCAAAGTTACAAGAGCTGCTGCTCGTATTAGTCTTGGAATACAGGAAAAACTATTTATGGGTAATATTGACGCTAAACGTGACTGGGGATTTGCCGGAGATTATGTCGAACTAATGTGGCTTATGCTGCAGCAAGATCAACCTGATGATTATGTCATGGCAACAGGAGTAACAGTAACTGTTCGTGATTTTATAAATATGGCATTTGCTGAAGCCGGAATCACATTAAAATGGGAAGGTAAAGGCGTTAATGAAAAAGGCATAAATCAGACTGATGGAAAAGTGCTGGTTGAAATTGATTCAAGATATTTTCGTCCTGCAGAAGTTGATATACTTATAGGAGACCCGTCAAAAGCAAAAGGTAAACTTGGATGGGAACCTAAAGTACAGTTACCTGAACTTGTTAAAATGATGATGAAACATGACTTAGAACAGGCAAGACGTGAAGTACATTTAAAAGACGGCGGTTATAAAACAGAAAATTTTTATGAATAAAGATGCAAAAATATATATAGCAGGTCATAATGGTTTAGTTGGAAGCGCTATTTATAGAAAATTGCAATCCGAAGGTTATACAAATCTTATTGTAAAAACACATTCAGAACTTGATCTTATTAATCAAAATGATGTTAATTCATTTTTTGAATATGAAAAACCTGAATATGTATTTCTTGCTGCAGCTAAAGTAGGCGGTATAGGTGCAAATTCAACATATCCTGCTGATTTTATTTATGATAACACAATTATTGGCTTTAATGTTATTCATGCTTCATATAAAGCTAAAGTAAAAAAATTATTAAATTTAGGTTCTTCTTGCATATATCCAAAAAATACTCCTCAGCCAATAAAAGAAGAATATTTATTATCAGGAAATCTTGAACCAACAAATGATGCATACGCTATTTCAAAAATTAGTGTTATTAAATTATGTACATCTTATAACAAACAATATGGTACAGAATATCTATCAGTAATGCCAACTAATTTATTTGGTATTGGTGATAATTATAATTTGGAGAATTCACATGTTCTTCCTGCTCTTATTCGTAAATTCCATGATGCAAAAATTTCCGGTTCTGATAAAGTTCTTTTATGGGGAGATGGCACTCCAAGACGTGAATTTCTATTCAGTTCTGATTTAGCGGATTCTCTTATCATGTTAATGCAAAATAATTCCGTCATTGATATATCAAATTCTTGCGGTGATTTTATTAATATAGGAAGCGGCAAGGATATAACGATTAAGGAATTGGCAGAAATTATACGCGATATTGTATATGAAGGTTTGTCCCGAACCTGCCATATAGAATGGGATACTTCTAAACCTAATGGTACTTTTCAAAAATTACTCGATATTTCTCGTATTACAAACCTTGGTTTTTCTCCGAAAATTAATTTAAAACAAGGTATAAAACTAACATATCAAGATTTTACAAAAAATAATTATTAACATGGAACTTCTTTTTTTAACAAGCTATTTTCCATACAACTATGGTGATACTTTTTTTATTATGCCTGAAACAAAATATTTATCAGAGTCATTTGATAAAATACATGTAATTAATTTACAAATTGATTCTTTAAAATATAATAAAGTTAATTTGAACGAAAAGTTTCAGATTGTACCTTTTAAAACTTATAAACAATATATTCAAGGTAAATTAAAACATATAAAATCAATTATATATTCATTTCCATATTTTATAAAAATTATTACTATTCTTTTATTTGAATTTAAAATTATTAATAATAAATGTAATATTTTTATAATTAAATCATCTGTTGGCTTTTTATTAAATGCTTATTATTTATCATTATTTATTAATAAATATTTATTACAAAATCCTAAAATTAAACTGATCTATACTTATTGGTATAAATATGAAACTCTTGCATCACTTTTATGTAAATATATTCATAATATTGATATAAAATGCATTACTCGAACACATGGAGCTGATTTATACGAGCACACACAAAAATATAATTATCAACCATATAAAATATGGATGGATAAATATATAGACAAAGTATTTTTTGTAAGCAGAGCCGGATATGATTATTATATTTCAAAGTTTGCAGGATTAATTAATAATAAATATATCATTTCTAAATTAGGAATAGAAAATATATTCTTTCAAAATAAAAAATATAATAAAAACAATTCATTATTAAATATTATTAGCTGCTCATACATGGTTCCAGGAAAACGAATCTTTTTGATTATAAAAGCACTTTCAAAAATTGATAGTATTATTATTAATTGGACGCATATTGGAGATGGTCCTGAAAAATATAATATTTTAAAACTTTCAAAAAATATTTTATCTATTAAAAATAATATTACTACTAATTTTATTGGTTATTTAAATAACTATGATGTTAAACAATATTATTTTAATAATAATATAGATTGTTTTATTTCAACTACTGCTTCTGAAGGCGGGAACCCTGTATCTATGATGGAAGCTATTTCCTTTGGTATACCTGTTATTGCAAGCGCAGTTGGCGGCGTTCCAGAAATAGTAAATGGAAAAACCGGAATCCTTCTTAATCCTGATAATTGTGTTAATGAACTTGTAAATGCATTATATAAAATATCGTCAATGTCATTGTCAGAAACAGAAGCATTACATAAATCATGCCGTGAATATTGGGAAAATAATTACAAAGCAGAAACACAATATCCTATATTTATTAATCATCTAAAAGAATTAATTTTATAAATTAATATCAAATTAATAGTTTAATTAGGTATTTAGTTAGTTATTTTGATATTTATAAATATTCAAACAGCAGATGGCTAGCCAGATAATTTGAAACAATTAATTAATAAATTATTAAATAAATGAGTAAATAATAAATGAATAAAATAAAATTAATTCATCATGGTGGTGCGATTAAATCACGTAGATTAGATTTAATGATTAATATGATGAATTATTTAGATAAGAATAAATATGAATTAACATTCATGTTAATAAAAAATGATATAAAATATTATAATTACCTATTAAAATTATCTAAAAATATAAGTAATATAAATTTTATTGAACCTGTCTCTTTTTTTGAAATTATTAAAACATTAAATAAATATGATATTGGTATATATATTTTGCAACCTCACAATTTTAATAATAAATATGCACTTCCTAATAAAATATTTGAATATGTACAAGCAAGACTTGCTATCGCTATTTGCCCTTCAATAGAAATGTCAAAAATAATCAAGCAATATAACATTGGAATATGTTCTGATAATTTTACTCCTAAATCACTTGCAAACGCTATTTCTAGTTTATCTATAGAAAAAATCATGGAATATAAAAATAACTCTCATAAGTATGCAAAAGAATTAAGCTCAGACGAAAATCTAATCAAAATTAGAAATATTATTTCTGACTTGGAAATATGAAAACTATATTAATTATATCTTATTCACAATTACATAAAGATCCAAGAATTTTAAGACAAATACAAGCGTTAAATAATGATTATAAAATAATTACTGCTGGATACACACCAGCTAATATTTTTAATCTTCAACATTATGATATTAATATCTTAGCAAAAGAAAATATCAGAAAAACAAACGATAAAATTATTTTATTTTTTTATTTATTTTTGAATTTATTAAGATTCCATTCAAAGTATCTGGATTATAAATATAATCTAAAAAATGTTCTCTCTTATAATATTAATACACCTGATTTTATTATAGCAAATGACTGGGATGGTCTTTATCTGGCTTCAAAATTAAAAAAAATAAAAAAATGGAATTCAAATATTTATTTTGATGCTCATGAATATGCTCCTTTAATGTTTAATAATTCATTTAAATGGAAAATATTTAATAAACCATTAATAAAATGGTCATTAATGCAATGTAAAAATGACATAAAAATAATGTCTACTGTATGCAGCGGAATAGCAAGAGAATACGAACGTTTTTTCAAATTTCCAGAAGGTTTTATCAGAATAATAACAAATTCTACAGAGTATATCAGCGATTTAAAGCCAACAAATATTATTTAAGGAATTACAATTAAATGTGCGGTATAATAGGTATCTCCTATAACGATTGTTTTCATGATACTAATGATATAAAAATGATGTCAGATGCGATTTCACACAGAGGCCCTGATGGAGAAGGTTTTCTTGCTATAAATTCAATTACAGGAGTTGTTACAGAACTTTGCGGAGATAAAACTCCTGTAAAACGCACCCCTCTATCCAACTTTGGCATAAATGCAGACATTTATTTAGCTCACAGACGACTTTCTATAATTGATCTTTCAAATCTTGGTCATCAACCAATGTCTAATAAAAATAAAGATATTTGGATAACATTCAATGGTGAAATATATAATTATAAAGTATTAAAAAATGAATTATCAGATTATAATTTTAAATCAAATACAGATACTGAAGTATTATTATATGCTTATGAAAAATGGGGTATTGACTTCTTGCATAAACTTAATGGTATGTGGGCATTTGTTATATATGATGCAAAAAAAAATATACTTTTTGGATCTAGAGACAGATTTGGAATAAAACCATTATATTATTCAAATACAAAAGAGTATTTTACATTTAATTCGGAAATAAAAGGAATACTTTCAAAACAGGGATTTATAAGAAAAGCAAATTTAAATGTTTCAAATAATTTTTTAAATACTGGTAATACTTTATATGATAATGAAACTTTTTTTGAAAATATTTTTGAATTGCCGCCTGCTCATTATTTCATTTATAATTTAAAAGAAAAAAAATTAATTATTAATCGTTATTATGAATTAAAATATAATAATAAATATGAAATATTTAATGAAAAGAAAAGTATTGAATATATTAATAAAACTAAAGCAATGATAATAAATGCCATTGATTTGCGTTTAAATGCTGATGTTTCTATTGGATCATGTTTAAGCGGTGGAATTGATTCATCTTCCATTGTGTGTATAATTAATAATTTATTAAAAATTAGTACCTATAATTCAATAAAGTATAAACAAGGCGTTGTAACTGCCTGTTATGATAATCCTGATATAGATGAAAGTAAATGGGCAAAAATAACTGCTGAACATGTTTCAGCTGACTGGTATAAAGTTTTTCCAAAAAAAAATGAACTTGAAGAAGATCTTTTTGATTTAATATATACTCAAGATTACCCTTTTAATTCTACATCTATTTATTCTCAATATCGTGTTTTTAAAACTGCTAAAGAAAATGGATTGAAAGTAATGCTTGATGGCCAAGGAGGTGATGAATTATTTACTGGATATATACAGCATTACCAAACATTTTATAGTGAGATTCAAAAAAATTCTGATTATAATTTATTAAAAAATGAACAATTAAATATAAATAATAAATCTATGGCTTTAAATAATAATATATATTCAAGTACTAAAAATATTAAAAAATTAAATGTATATACTTCAATAAAAAGATTAATACCATTGAAATTAATACGAATAATAAAAAAAGTATTAAAGATTTCTGAACCTTCGCAAAATCGAATCTATATTAAATATAAAGACTCAGCAAAAAAACAAAAGTCTAATTATTCATATACAACATTAAATCAAATGTTATTTTCACAAATGACACAAAATTCACTGCCAATTCTATTAAGGTATGAAGATAGAAATTCAATGAGGTTTTCAATTGAATCTCGTACACCATTTGCCGATGATATTGATTTAATTAATTTTGTATTCTCTATCCCATCAGTATATAAGATACATAATGGCTGGAGTAAATATCTATTACGTGAATCTGTATCTGGAATTATTCCAGATATTATTAAAAAACGTACAGATAAAATTGGTTTTGAGACACCCGAATATGATTGGCTCCAATCAATAAAACCTTATATATTCAATAACGGTAATAGTCCCTATCTTAATGAAATTATTAATATGCCATTATTGGAAAAAAATTGGGATAATTTATTTGCAAAGCAAAATAGAAAAGGTAATACAAGTATTTGGATATTAATAAATTATATTTTATGGTTTAATATTTTCAAGGTAACAATTTAAAATGCAAATCCTAACCATTATTGGCGCACGCCCTCAATTTATAAAAGCTGCGGTTCTTAGCCGCTATATCCGCGATAATCCCGCTTACGGAATTAAAGAAACGCTTTTACACACAGGACAGCATTATGACCAAAATATGAGCGATGTCTTCTTTAAAGAAATGGATATACCGCAGCCTGAGATTAATCTTCATACAGGTTCAGGCAGTCATGGAAAAACCACAGGAGTTATGCTAGAAAAAATTGAAAATGTCATTTTGGAAAAAAAGCCAGATGCTGTTTTGGTTTATGGTGACACTAACTCTACCCTTGCAGGCGCTCTTGCCGCAAGTAAACTTAACGTACCTGTAGCGCATGTAGAAGCCGGTCTTCGCTCATTCATGATGGTAATGCCGGAAGAGCAAAATCGCCGTTTAACAGATCATCTTTCAACTTGGCTTTTTTGTCCGACAAAAACAGCAATTGATAATCTGACTAAAGAAGGTATTACCAGTAATATTAATTCTACTCTTCCCACTTCTGATAATAAACTCATCACTTTAACAGGCGATATAATGTACGACGCTTCGATTTACTATAGACAAAAAAGTAATTTTCAAATAAATGAAAATGATTTTATTTTAATGACTATTCACCGCGCCGAAAATACTGATGATCCAGTCAGGCTTAAATCAATAGTAGACGCAGTTAATAGCTTAACAGGTAATAAATTTATTTTTCCAATTCATCCCAGAACAAGAAAAATCCTTAAACAGCAAAATCTTATATTTGCATCTCATATTAAAATGATCGATCCTGTAGGATACCTCGAAATGATCGCTTATGAGTCATCCTGCTCAGCGGTTTTAACAGATTCCGGCGGAGTTCAAAAAGAAGCCTTCTTTTTCCACAAACCCTGTATCACAATGCGTGATTCTACTGAATGGGTTGAACTTGTAGATTCAGGCTGGAATACCCTTACCGGTGCTGACACTCAAAATATTATAAATGCTGTATATAACCTCAATTCTCCCGGTGAATACCCGTCCCTTTATGGCGATGGCACTTGCGCAGAGAAAATATGTAAATTTTTAAGATAAATCTAATTCCAGTATTCTATAATTTTTTATTACAATGGTAAGTCAGACGGAGAATTTGATTTTATTATATAAAAACGCAGTAAAATACAACTTGTATTCAAATTTATGTAAAAAGATAAATGTTATCCCTGTTTGGAAGCATTTTGCAAATTAACTAATTATCTTAGGAGAAATAAATTGTCCAACTACGAACAAATACTTAAAAAAATTTCCGATAAAACTGTTAAGATCGGCGTTATCGGGCTTGGTTATGTAGGCCTTCCTCTTGCTGTTACATTCGCGCGTAACAATATAGATGTTCTTGGTTTTGAAAAAAGCGAAGATAAAACTAAAGCAGTTAATACGGCGCAAAATTATATCGGCGACATTACAGATTCCGATCTTATTAAAGCTGTAAAAGAGTTAAAAAAACTTTCAGCAACTGTTGATTTTGCAAGAATAAAAGAATGTGATGCGATAATTATTTGCGTTCCAACTCCTTTAGATAAATTTAAAAAACCGGATATGAGTTTTATAGAACAATCCTGTATCGATATTGGCAAAAATATTAATAGCGGAACTTTTATCAGTCTTGAAAGCACAACATACCCTACCACCACAGAAGATTTTATGAAACCAATTATTGAACGGGAATCAGGCATGAAAGAAGGCAAAGATTTTTGGCTATGTTTCAGTCCTGAACGCGTTGATCCGGGTAACAAAGATTTTAAAACAGATAATACTCCTAAAGTAGTCGGCGCTCTCGGCGAAGAAGCCAAAAAAATTGCTTTTGAACTTTACAGCCTTGCTATTAAACATTTGCACATGGTTTCTTCGCCGCGTATCGCCGAAATGGTAAAAATTCTGGAAAACACTTATAGACTCGTAAACATTTCCTTAATAAATGAACTTGCTCTTCTTTCCGGTAAAATGAATATTGATATTTGGGAGGTAATAGAAGCGGCAAAAACAAAACCTTATGGTTTTCAGGCATTCTATCCAGGGCCAGGAATTGGCGGCCATTGTATTCCTTTAGATCCATTTTATCTTGAGCACATTGCTAAAAATTATAATTTCGATTTATCGATGATACATACCGCAGGCGCTGTCAATAATATGATGCCCCATCGTATGATGAATAAAATTTCTTTTGCTTTGAATCGTTATAAAAAATCAATCAATGGTTCTACTATACTATTTTTAGGCATTGCTTACAAACCGGATATTAATGATGCAAGAGAAAGCCCCGCTCTTTTTGTTATGGAGCAAGTTGCAAGAAAAGGAGGTAAAGTGTTATATCATGATCCTTACATTACAGAAGTCACCGATGATCATGGTAATAAATATATTAATTGTGAATTATCAGATAAATTGCTTTCAGACGCCGACTGTGTTGTTTTAACTACAAATCATAGCTGTTTTGATCCTAAATATATTATGGATAAAGCAAAATTAATTGTTGATTTACGTAATGTTGTAAAAAGCGTTGCGATAGAGGATGGTAAAGTTTTTAAATTATGAAATTTCTTATTGTAAGTGATCGTGAATACAGAAAAACCAGCCGCGGTATTGATATTATAACTGCATATCTTTCCGATAAAGGTCATTCTATAGATCACCTGGTTTTTTTCACACGAAAAAAGTTACAAGATAAGCAAGTATCAGAAAATATCAAACAGTTATATATCTACGATTTTATAAAACTTTTTTATATAAAATTGCAATTCCTTCTTCCGTCATTCATTATCACATCATATTTTAATCATATAATAAAAAAATCCGGTATTAATTTTAAACAATATGACTATGTTATTCTTGAATCCGGTAAACCTTTATTTTTAGCTTCTGTAATTGATAATAAAATTATTTATCGTCAATCTGATCCTATTTTTACAGCTCTTAATTCTAATAGAAGATTCTATAAAAATCTGGAATTAAATGTAATAAAAAGATCAGTTTTTATTTCCAGCGCTCTTGATAAAAAATATTTTATTCCTGATTTTAAAGAAAAAACATTTTATTGGCATTCAGGGTTTGTACCATGTAAAACAGATAATGTTAATATAAATATAAATAAATCTTTTATTATATTAGGCGGAAAGATTGATTGGCCGCTTATAATTAAATTTGCTAATAAATATAAAGATTACAAATTTAATATTATCGGTTTTTATAATAAAATACCCATACAAAAAAATATAATTATTAATGGTTATCTTGAATATAAAGATTATCAGAACATTTTATTATCTTCCTCTGCCGCTATCATTCCTTTTACAAAACGATATACCTATAAACTTAAACAAATATCTTTTACCGCAAAATTACTCGTCTCGATGCATCTTGGTTTGCCAATACTGGTTAGAGCTTATTCAGATATTCAAGAATCTGATATAAACAAAAAACTTTCTGTTTATAAAAATCATAAAGAAGCGCTTAGTTTATTTGATTCAATTGTAAAAAAACTGGAAAGCGGCAAACTAACCAGAGATGTTTCAAAGGAAACTACAGAGTTTTTAGAACCTCAGATAATGGAAAACAGATTAAAAGAATTAGACGTTTTATTTTCAAAATGGATTAATTAGGAAATAGATTCAATTGTTTTATAGAAAGGTGATTAAATGCAGGCAATTATTTTAGCCGCCGGTATGGGCAGGCGTCTTGGTGAATTAACAAACGAAAATACAAAATGTATGGTTAATGTTTGCGAAAGAACATTAATTGAGCGGATGTTGGATCAGATATGCGAGCATGATTTTAAACAAATAGTGTTTGTTATTGGCTATTTCGGCGAAAAATTGAAAAAGTTTGTCGGTGATACTTATAAAAATATTCCTGTTAAGTATGTAGAAAATCCTGATTATAAAACAACAAATAATATTTATTCCTTATATCTTGCAAAAGATTATTTATTAAAAGACGATACTGTTTTATTTGAAAGCGATCTTATTATTGACAATTCAATTTTGAATGATTTGATTGCCAATCCCTATCCAAACCTTACATTGGTAGCAAAATATGAAAACTGGATGGACGGGACTGTTGTAACAATCGATGAAGAGAATAATATTTTAAGTTTTATCCCCAAAAAAGAATTTATTTTTTCAAACACAAGCAATTATTATAAAACCATTAATATTTATAAATTCAGCGCTTCTTTTTCTGAAAACCATTATCTGCCATTTCTTGAAGCATATTCCCGTACAATGGGAAAAAATGAATATTATGAAGACGTACTAAGAGTTATTGCGTTTTTAAACCACTCTACTCTAAAAGCGCATGTTATAAACGCTGCACAAAAATGGTACGAGATTGACGATATTCAGGATGTAGATATTGCAGAAACATTATTTTCCAATAAAGAAAATATACTTTTAAATTATCAAAAACGTTATGGCGGTTATTGGCGTTTTCCAAAACTTTTGGATTTTTGTTATCTTGTAAATCCGTATTTTCCAACCGCAAAAATGAAAGATGAACTAAAATCATATTTTGATACTCTGCTTTGTGAGTATCCTTCAAGCCTTGATGTAAATTGCCTTTTGGCTTCTAAATTTTTTGGAATTAAACACAATTATTTGGCAGTTGGAAACGGCGCCGCCGAGTTAATAAAAGAGTTAATGTATTGTGTTCCCGGCAAAGCTGGTATCATACTTCCTACATTTGAAGAATACTACGCAAGAAAAGATTCTGAATGTTTTGTTGCGTATAATGTAAACAATGATTCATATCAATATAACGCAAAAGATTTAATATCTTTTTTCTCTGACAAAGATATTAATATACTTTTGTTAATAAATCCTGATAATCCTTCCGGAAACTTTATTCCAATTAATGATGTACTTGAAATCGCTTCTTGGGCATTTAAGAAAAATATTACCTTTATTTTAGATGAATCCTTTGTTGATTTCTCCGAAGGTTCTGTATTAAATTCATTATTAAAAAATGAAATATTGGATAAATATCCCAATCTAATCATCATTAAAAGCATTTCAAAATCTTATGGAGTTCCCGGTTTAAGACTTGGAATAATGGCATCAAATAATATGCAATTAGTAAATCAAATAAAAAAGAAATTACCTATTTGGAACATCAATTCTTTCGCTGAATATTTTATGCAAATATTTAATAAATATGAAAAAGACTATATAATTGCCTGCGATAAAATTATTTCTGTCAGAGCAAAATTGTTAAATGAAATTTCTAATATTAAATATTTGCGCGTAATTCCATCTATGGCAAATTATTTTCTATGTGAAGTTCTGTCTCCTTTCACGTCTAAAGAACTTACATTTCAATTATTGGAAAAATACGATATATTAATTAAAGATTGCAGTAAAAAATGGGGATTTAAAAATAAAGAATTTGTTCGTATCGCAGTAAGATCAGAAGAAGACAATAATAAATTGCTGGATGCCTTAAAAAATCTGGTATAGAAAGGAAATACAATAATGATTATTTTACCTCTGTATATTGATCCCGGTACAGGAAGCGCCTTATTTTCTATTTTAATCGGCGCGGCGGCAGCGTTATATTTTGGAATAAGAGCGCTTTCATTAAAATTAAAAACTGTGTTTTCAGGCGGCAGAATATTATCAAAAACCGACAACTCATATAAATATGTAATTTACAGCGAAGGCAGGCAATACTGGAATTTATTTAAACCGGTAGTTGAAGAGTTTGAAAAAAATAAAACAGAAATTCATTTTCTTACTTCTTCATCTGATGATCCTGTCTTTAATAATTCATGGGAATATGTGAAATTTGAATTTATAGGCGAAGGCAATAAAGCATACGCATATCTTAATTTTTTAAATGCTGAAATATTACTTATGACCACTCCCGGCTTAAATGTTTATCAATTGAAACGTACCAAAAGAATTAAACATTATTCACATGTTCTTCATATGACTTCTGATGCTACATTATATCGCTTATTCGGTCTTGACTATTTTGATTCAGTTCTTTTAACAGGAGATTATCAGGGTGAAGATATACGCTTTCTTGAAAAGAAAAGAAAAACTCCTGAAAAACAGCTTGTTACAGTCGGCTGCTCTTATCTTGATACATATTCAGAAAAAATAAAACAGATTCCAAATGAAGATAACCATATTTATACAGTTTTGGTCTCTCCTTCTTGGGGAACTTCAGGTTTATTGTCACTATACGGAGAAGAATTGCTTGACCCATTAAGTCTTTCATCGTTGAAGATAATAATCAGACCGCATCCTCAATCTATCATGTCCGAGAAGAGTATGTTAGAAAAATTACAAGCGCGTTATATAAATAATCAGAATATAATATGGGATTTTGAAAGAGAAAATATTTATTCTCTTAAAAAAGCGGATATAATGATTTCTGACTTTTCTGGAATTATGTTTGACTATATGTTTTTACAGGATAAACCGTTATTATATGTCAGCCAAAATTTTGATGTACGCCCTTATGACGCGGATGATCTTGATCATGAATTATGGCAGTTTAAAACAATAAAAAAAGCCGGTATTGAATTACTTCCGCAGGATTTTTCTAAAATAGCAGAAATTATAAATAATGCAAAAGATAATGAGACTCTTACTGCCGCCAGAAGGAGTGCCTGTAAAGAAGCATGGTTTTATCCCGGTGAAGCCGGAAAACGTATTTATGATTTTATGATTTCCACAGTTAACAAAAATGATTAATTTCCTGTACAACATTTTTATTTTCCCCCTTGTTCAAATAATAGAAATTGCGTTTGTAATTGTAGATCGTATATTTTTTAATAAAGTTTTATCTATAATCGGAGTCAGTGCTGTAATTTCTGTTTGTACTATGCCGCTTTATTTTATTGCTGAAAAATGGCAGATTGCCGAAAGAGAACTTTTTAAAAAATTAAAACCAAAGATTGATAAAATAAAAGCCGTCTTTAAAGGCGATGAGCAATATATGATTCTTTCCGCTTATTACAGCCAGAATCATTATCATCCTGTTTACGCTCTTCGCAACTCATTCAGTATATTAATTCAAATACCTTTTTTTATAGCGGCATATACATATTTATCACATCTTGATTATATTAAAAACACTTCATTTCTTTTTATAAGAGATCTTGGCTCGCCTGACAATCTTTTTTCTATCGGTAATTTAAGTATTAATATTCTTCCAATTTTAATGCTTTTAATTAACTGCACATCCGGGTTATTGTATTCAAAAGGTTTTCTGCTTCGCGAGAAAATTCAAATATACGGTATTGCTTTTATATTTTTTATTCTTCTTTATAATTCTCCATCCGGCCTTGTTCTATACTGGACAACCAACAATGTATTTTCATTATTAAAAAATATATTCTCAAAAACAAAACATTCATTAAAAATAATATATGTTATATTATGCGCTTTAGCTCTTTCTTTAATTATTTATTTTATACCTTATGGATTTTCTCCAAAACGGTTATTTGTTATTTGGTTATTTTCATTAGTATTTTTCACTCCTTTAATATATAAATTTATCATTTTTATTAAAAATAAACTTCAAAAAATAATCACAATAGAAAAATGTTCTCTGTATGAAAATAAAACATATTTTCTTTCCTGTTTTATTTTATTTATCCTTTGCGGTCTCGTTATCCCCTGCTCTCTTATCGTCTCTTCTGTACAGGAATTTTCTTTTCTTGAATCATATACAACACCCATTCCCTTTATCTTCACAGTTTTAGTACAATCAGCAGGACTTTTTCTTTTTTGGCCGCTTTGTATTTATTTTTTATTTTCAAAAAAAGTAAAATATGTTCTTGCTTATATAATATCAATGTTAAGTATAACCGCTCTAGTAAATACTTTTATATTCCCTGGAAATTTTGGGTTTGTAACTACCACTTTTAAATTTTCCGCACCTGATACATTTGAATCAAATTATAAATATATTATTATTAGCGCCATTGTTACATTATTAATTATTTTATTTTTTTCCTTTATTCTGTTAATAAAAAGGAAAATATTTATATACGCTTTTCAATTAATTATTCTTACCGCTCTTATACTCTTTGGCATAGTTAATCTATTTAAAATTAATAAAGATTTTATTACATTTGACGATCTGCGAAAATCAATATCTTCAGAATCTGTATTTACAGAAAGTTTAGAACCTGTATTTAATTTTTCTAAAAACGGAAAAAATGTTCTTGTGCTAATGCTTGATTCCGCAATTTCCGGTTATATTCCTTATATTTTTGAGGAAAGACCCGAACTTTATAATAATTTTTTCGGTTTTACATGGTATCCGAACTGCATTGCGTTCGGTCCTCATACACGGATCGGCGCTCCCGCAATTTTCGGCGGTTATGAATATGAACCTAAAAATATACAGAAGGGCAGATCTTATGCGATGCAAAGGCATAATGAAGCGCTTATTATGATGCCAAAAATATTTTCAGATAATGGGTTTAATACAACAGTTACCGATCCTTCATTTGCAAATTACAGTCTTACAGCTGATATAAGCATATTTAAACCTTATCCAAAAATTAACGCCAGCAATATTATCGGTAAATATACAAGTTTATATCTTCGATCTCATCCTGAACTTAAAATTGTTTCTATCCCGGAATTATTAAATGATTTATTATTACGATTTTCCATTTTTAGAATTTCTCATCAGGCATTCAGGGTTTTTATTTATGATAAGGGGAGATGGCTTAAACCCGGAGACGGTCCCTCTAAAAGCCAGTTATCACTTGAAACTCTTGATAATTATACTTCCCTTGATTACCTGCCGCTTATAACTTCATTTTCAGATGATTCTATAGATACATACACTGTCATAGTCAACGACCTTCCTCATTCTCCTACAATGTTTCAATATCCCGATTATGTTCCTGTAATGGAAGTTACTAATAAGGGAGTAGGAAATTTTGCAAATGAAAATAGTTATCACTCAATAATCTGTGCAATGCTGCTTACTGGAAAATATTTGAAGCATCTTCAGGAGAATAATGTTTATAATAATACGCGTATTATTATAGTTTCAGATCATGGAAGAGGAGCCGGAAATTATGAAGGCAATATCTCACTTCCCTTAGGTCAAAAATTGTCAAGTTATCATGCGCTTCTTTTGTTTAAAGATTTTAATGATAGCGGTGATTTATCAACTGTTGATACTTTTATGACTCATGCTGATGTTCCTTCTATTGTTATGAAAGATTTAATACATAATCCTATTAATCCTTTTACAGGAAATGCAGTAATCGAAAATAAAGAAAATGGCGTAACTATTACTACAGCAACAGCGCTTCAATTTATTATTTCTGATAATCAGTGGCTTCATGTAAAGGATAATATTTTTGATGTAAATAACTGGACAATTAAATAACAATGACTGAAATTCTTTTTAATATTATTATTTTTCCAATCATACAGATACTTGAATTTTCATTTACTTTCTCACAAAAATTGTTCAGAGAAACCGGTTTTTCCGTTATTTTTATCGGTATTGTTATCAGTGTTCTCTGCCTGCCATTGTATGTTGTCGCTGAAAAATGGCAGCAAATTGAACGTGATACTGTAAAAAGATTAAAACCAAAAACAGATAAAATAAAAGCGGTTTTTAAAGGCGATGAACAATACATGATTTTATCAGCATATTATAAACAAAATCATTATCATCCAATTTACGCGCTAAGAAGCAGTTTTGGTCTGTTAGTTCAGATACCTTTTTTTATCGCGGCATATTATTATCTTTCTCATTTGCAGCTTTTAAAAGGTTTGTCTTTTTTATTTATTAAAGATCTCGGCGCTCCTGACGCGTTGTATTCTATAGGCAGTTTTTCGATTAATATTCTTCCTATAGCAATGACCCTTATTACGTGTATTTCAAGTTTTATATATACAAAAGGTCTTCTTGCAAGGGATAAAATCCAGTTATATGGAATGGCAGTGCTTTTTTTGATACTGCTCTACAATGCTCCATCCGCTCTTGTTTTATACTGGACAATGAATATTCTATTTTCTTTATTAAAGAATATTTATTATAAGGTTCAATATAAATATAAATCATATATTTTAATCGCTTTTTTTTCATTAATTTTAGTGATAATATCTGTGTTTAGTTATATTAAATTTGGATATATTTATAAGACAAAAATACTTTCTCCGCTTTTATTATTTCTAGCGGCATCTCCATGGATATTATTAATATTAAAAAAACATATATCAAAAATAACTAATAAATTTTTATTAGAAAAATCTACTCTTGTATTTATTTTATCCTGTTTTTTAATATGGGCTCTTTTCGGTTTGCTTGTCCCAACTCAGTTAATTTATGCTTCTCCCCAGGAGTTTTCTTTTATAGATAGTTATACGAGTCCTTTGTATTTTATATCTATTACAGCGCTTCAATTTTTTGGCTTGTTTATATTTTTTCCTGTTTGTCTTTATTTTCTTTTTTCTGAAAATATAAAAAAGTATTTTTCCTATATATTCCTTGCTATTTCATTATATATGCTAATAAATGTTTTCTTATTTGCTGGTAATTACGGTATTATATCCATTAACTTTGTATACGATGGATCGATGTCTCATTCATATAAAGAATCTTTAATTAATATAATTATTTTAATTTTTTTATTTATTGTTTCATACATTATATTTATTACAAAGATAAGAAAATTTGTACCTGCAATTCTTATAATTTTAATTATGTCTCTTTTGGGTGTATCTTTTTTTAACATACATATTATAAATTCATCTTTTAAGCAATTAAAAAGTTTTTATGTAAAAGAAGAAAAGATATACGATAAAGTATCTCCAATTTTCTCTTTATCCCGTAACGGTAAAAATGTTGTTGTAATGATGTTGGATCGCGCCTTTAGCGGTTTTATTCCTTCCATTTTGGAAGAATCGCCTGAATTATTAAATATTTATTCAGGTTTCATTTTTTATCCTAACACTGTTACTTTTGGACAGGATACTGCAGTCGGTTCTCCTTCTTTTTTCGGAGGTTATGAATATACTCCGCAGGAGATAGACAAGCGTGATACAATTCCGCTTGTAGAAAAACATAATCAGGCTTTACTGATGCTGCCACGCATATTCAGCGAAAATAATTTTAATGTTACCGCTACTGATCCTCCGTTTGCAAATTATAATATTAAATATGATCTAAGCATTTATAATGATTATCCTGAAATTAACGCGTTAATAACCGATGGCAAGTATACAGACATTTGGCTTAGTGAAAATAATATCCAGCTTCAAAGTACGAGCGATGTTATAAAACGCAATATGTTCTGGTACAGTTTTATAAAAGGAATGCCTTTATTTCTTCGTTATCCGTTATATATGGATGGCACATGGTGTTCTCCTGTTTCAGGTCACAGGCTTCGTCTAACATTAAACGGTTATTCAGTTCTTGATTATCTGTCTCAATTAACCAATATTACATCTGATTCTGATAATAATGCTTTGATTATGACAAATAATACAACTCACGAGGGTTCATATTTACAAGCTCCTGATTATATCCCTGCTATTCCTGTAACAAATTTCGGCAATTCTCCGTTTCCTAAAGATCATGGTTATCATGTAACGGCAGCCGCGATTATTCTCATTTCAAAATGGATTAATTTTTTAAAAGAAAACAATGTATATGATAATACCAGAATTATTATTTCATCTGATCATGGACCGTATAATAATCTGGTAACAAAAATAGGTTTGCCTTTTAATGTTGATCGTTTTAACCCCATGTTATTTTATAAAGATTTTAATTCAGAAGGTATGTTAAAAACAGACACTGCTTTTATGTCTAACGCAGACGTTCCATATCTATCTTTGCATAATTTGATCGAAAATCCGGTTAATCCGTTTACAGGAAATGAAATTACCATTGATCGCAAAAAAGAACCTTTATATATTGCAATTTCACTTAGTAACAGGGTTATGGGTTATTCTACTCAATATGGATTAAATCCTGATATTGATTACTATGTACATACAAACATTTTTAAACATGAGAACTGGACCAGAGTCAAACAATAAAAAAATATTAAATGATTACAGGAGTAATTTAATGAAGCAAATCAGTTTGGGAATTGTTATTCCCTGCTATAATGAAGAAGAAGTATTACCGGAAACTTCTAAAAGATTATATGATAAATTCCAAAAATATAATAACGATAATATTATAGATGAAAAATCAAAAATAATTTTTGTTGATGACGGCTCAAATGATAATACATGGAACTTAATTGAAAAATATAATACTGAATACCCTGATATCTTCAGCGGTATTAAATTGTCCTGCAATAGAGGGCATCAGAACGCTCTCTTATGCGGTTTATTAACAGGTAAAGATCATTTTGACGCATTAATCTCTGTCGACGCTGATTTACAGGATGATCTTGAAGTAATTGATAAAATGCTTGAAAGATTTTCTGAAGGTTACGAAATTGTTTTCGGTGTTCGTTCCAGCCGAAAAAAAGACAGTTTTTTTAAACGATCAACCGCGCAGGGATTTTATAAAACAATGAATTCTTTAGGCGTAAATTTGGTATATAACCATGCCGATTTCAGACTAATGGGTAAAAACTCGCTTTGTGCTCTTTCAGAATACGGCGAAGTAAATCTTTTTTTGAGAGGGATTATACCTCTATTAGGATTTAAAACATGTATTGAATATTATTCGCGCAGTGAAAGATTCGCCGGCACAAGCAAATACCCGTTAAATAAAATGATAAAATTCGCAATGGAAGGCATTACATCTTTTTCTACCAAGCCAATGCGTATGATTACAACGCTTGGAATATTTATTTTTACAATAAGCATTGGAATGATTATTTACTTTATTGTAAGATATTTTACAGGTCATACTATTATAGGCTGGCCAAGCATAGTTTGTTCATTATGGGGTATTGGCGGTTTAATTCTTTTTTCATTGGGAGTTGTAGGCGAATACATTGGAAAGATATATCTTGAAACAAAACAACGGCCTAAATATCATATCGAAAAATCATTATTAAATTTAGAGTAATTATATGAACGAACAGGAATTATTAATTAACAAAATTGAAACATCCTCAAAACTAAAAAAAATTGCGGTAATTATTATATTAGCATGTCTTGTAATATGCTTTATACCCTTGCTTCCCTTTGTTCAAAATCTAATATTTTCATTTATTGATTCAAATATATCAAGGAAGGGCGCAGATGGAGGTTTAAGGAATCGCCTTCTTTCACTTTTAACATTGCCGTTTTTTGGATTACTAGTCTGTTTATTAGCGTTAGGATGTCTTTTCTCTAATGAAGTGAATTTATTATTATCAGATAATAAATCATCAAAAATGATAATTATTTTATCTTTAATTTTATTAATACTTGCCTTATTTATTAATTCAAATTATTCATATAATTTTGGACATCAATTCCTTCACAGCGATCATTCTTCGGAGATGGTTCTTGGAAAAATCCTTTCAGAAGAAAATACATTTGTAAGCAGGAATTGGCATTATTCCACAGAATTGCGCATTATCTATCAAACCATTTTTACTATGCCGTTATTCAAAATATTAGGGAATTTAAATAATTGGGCAATGATCCGCTCGCTGGTTATCCTGTTTAACTGTTTAGCTTTAATATTGTCTTATATCTTTTTTGCCAAACAGTTAAAAATACAATTTAAATGGATTCTACTAACATCTACTCTCCTGCTTCTTCCTGTATCAACATTTTACTGGGATATTGTTATATTCGGAGGTTATTACGCTTTCTTAGTAATACAGATATTTTTATCTCTTGGATTATTTATTAAAATTATTAATTATGAAGGTTCCTTTAAATCTATTCATCCTTTGTTTATACTTTTAACATTACTTACATTTCTTCTTGGATTACAGGGTATACGCGCTCTTTTCAGCATTTATATTCCGCTGTTAATAACCGCTATTATTATATCGAATTCTTCAAAAAAACGTTTTCCTTTGTTTTTAGGAATCTTTAATTTTTTGATTTGCTGTATCGGCTTTTCTTTTAATTATCTTTTGCATTTTGTTTATAGTTTCCATTCCTTCGATAACATGCTGCTCGCGAATATTTCTAATGAACTTTTCCAAAAAATTGGACAATGTATTAATTCTCTTATCGGATATTTTGGTTTCTCGCCAGGGTATTCTCTTTTCTCAGCGTCAGGCTTATTCGGCATAATTTCTATAATTGCAGCATTTTTGTTTTTTTATTATGTAATTAAAGTAAAAAACTTTGTTACCATCTATTTAACAGTTTCTTTAATTACAAATGTACTAATTTTTATTATCGCTGATGAACGAGTAACAAACAGATATTTTATTCCATTTATGGTTTTATATATCCCTCTGCTTGCAATGTTCTTTGAATATTCACAAAATCATTTTACTCATTTAAAAAGAATTGCTGCAATTATGGGCATTGTTCTTTTTCTTTTTGGACAAAGTTATTTAAATTATCAGAATATGTCAAAAGTTAATATAAATATTCCAAGACAAGGGTATATAAAATTCCTTCTTGATAATGATTTAAATTTTGGTTTTGCTACATTCCTTAATGCTAACGTGACAACAGAATTGACTGATGGCAAAGTTGAGATTCTTGGGCTGCAATTAAAAGAAACAAATTATAATGAAAATAATGCGTTTTATATTAATAATTGGCTGATTGCGAATAAACATTTAAATCCATTATATCACAATGGTAAATCATTTTTACTATTAACACATTCTGAATGGGAAAAGGCAATGGTAAATTTTGTAGGGACAACATTAACTGACAACACAAATCCTGTTTATTTTCAACCTGATTATATAGATAATGACTATGTTTTAATTGTATACCCGTCTTCAAACATCATTTTTAACGAACTTATTAACAAATAACCATGAACATAACCATAGATTGTAGAATGATTAACTCAAGCGGTATTGGGGTATACCTTAGAGGTGTTCTCCCTATCTTAATTAAATCCTGTAATAATTTTATTCTTATCGGCAATCAGGAACTTTTACAATCTTATTTATCAGAAAATGTTAAAATAATTGATTGCAATGTTAAACCATTTTCTGTTAAAGATACTTTTATTTTTCCATCTGTTATATTAAAACAAATCAATAAAACAGATACTTATTTTACACCTTTTTTTAATGTTCCAAATGGAATAAAAATCCCTGTTTACACCGCTATTCATGATATTGTTTTTCCCGATATACCGGAGCTGCTTTCTAAAACCGGACTTGCTGCTCGTATGTGGTTTTTTAAAAGGGCTTATAATAAATCAAAAAAAATATTTACTGTCTCGCAGTTTTCTAAATCAAGAATTGAATATCATCTTGGAACATCCAAACCTGTAATTGTTACTCTTAACGCAATTCAGCAGATATATCTTGATTATCATGAAAAATTAAAAAATATTCAAAAAAAAGAAACTATTGTTTTTATCGGAAATATAAAAAAACATAAGGGGTTAATTTACCTGTTGGATGCGTTTCACCTTGCAAGGAAAGAGGGGTTACCGCATAAACTTATTATAATTGGTTCCAAAGAAAACTTTAGAACTTCTGATATGAACATCATGAATAAAATTGAATCTATTGATGCGGACGCTGTTTCTTTTACAGGTTTTATTTCAGATGATACGTTAATTGAGCATCTTGCAAGCGCAAGCCTTCTTGTTCAGCCTTCGCTCTACGAAGGATTTTGCCTTCCGCCTTTGGAAGCGCTTGTTCTTGGTACCAATGTTTTATTATCAGATATTCCCGTTTTAAAAGAAATATATGCTGATTTTCCTGTCTCTTTTTTCCATGCAGGTGATTCAAACGATTTAAAGAAAAAATTAATGGAACTTCTTTATAAAAAGGAAGCTTCAACTGCAGTATTGTCCAATGAACTGTTATTGAAGTATACTTTTGAAAAAACAACATCTTGTATTTTAAAGGAATTTGAATGAAGGTTGCGATAATTCATTATTGGCTTGTAAGCATTCGCGGCGGTGAAAAAGTAATAGAAGCATTATTAGAAATGTTCCCGCAAGCCGATATTTATACTCATGTTTATAATCCAGCCGCGTTATCAGATATTATCAACAGTAAACGCGTTTTTACATCGAGGATAAACAAATTGCCTTTTTCTAAAAAACTTTATCCAATTTATATGCCGCTAATGCCCAATGCTCTGATGGATTTTAATCTGCAGGATTACGATTTAATTATTTCAAGCGAAGCGGGACCTGCGAAGGGAGTTGTTCCCAATCCAAACGCGTACCATTTGTGTTATTGCCACAGCCCGATGCGCTATTTATGGGATATGTATCATCAATATTTTAAGGAAAAGAACGGCATTGTCAGGTTTTTTATGAAACGTCTAATACCTTCTCTTCGTTTATGGGATATTGCTTCCGCGAATCTGGTAGACAGATTTGTTACTAACTCAAATTATGTCGCAAAACGTGTTCGAAGGTATTATAACAGAGATGCGCAAGTTGTTTACGCTCCTGTTTTAATCGAAAAATATTTAAAGGTAATCAGAAATCCGTCTGATTATTATTTATTTTTCGGACAAATAACAGGTTATAAACGCGCGGATATTGCGATAGATGCCTGTTTAAAAACAGGAAGAAAATTAATAATTGCCGGATCAGGCGCGTCAAAAAAAGATATAAAAAAATACAAAGGAAATAGTCTTATTACATTTAAAGGACGGGTTTCCAATGAAGAAGCCGCGTCTCTTTATGCCGGAGCGCGCGCCCTGCTCTACCCCGGTATCGAAGATATGGGAATTATTCCCATAGAAGCGAATGCCGCAGGGTGCCCTGTAATAGCTTACAGAGACGGCGGAGTCACAGAAACTGTTAAAGAAAATGTTACCGGCATATTTTTTAATGAACAAACGCCGGAATCATTAATTTCCGCTTTAGACCGTTTTGAAAAAGAAACGATGTTTCACAACCGCGAAGTATTTAACGAGCATGTTCAGCAATTCTCAAAAGAAAAGTTCAAAGACCATATTCAGCGCATTTTAGAAGAAAGAAAAAGAATTTGAAGTATTTATTATCAATATTTATTTTATTTGCTTTACTCTCGTGTTCAACAGCACCGGTTACGCCGTATAAAGCGCCTAATCCGGTTATAATTCCGCAGGATTATTTTGGTGTCGTGCATGCGGGTTTGGAAGGAACAGACGAGGAATTTCAACTATTAAACGAAATGAACGTTGTCTGGATTCTTTATACCTTCTACTGGAATAGTATTGAAAGAGAAAAGGGAACATTTGATTTTTCAAGATATGACTCTTTTGTGGATAAGGCGCTGCAGGAAGGAAAAAAAATTGTTGTTGTTCTGGCTTATGCCAGCCAGTGGATAACAGAAGAATTTGGAAATGATATCTATATTCCCGGCAGGTATATTCCGCAATATTTAAATTATGTCGAAGCTCTTGTTACGCATTATAAAGGAAAAATTGACGCTTGGAATATTTGGAATGAACCTAATTTAAATATGTTCTGGAAAGGTACAGATCAAGAATATATTGAATTGGCAAGACAAGCAGCGCAAAAAATCAGAGAAACAGATCCTGACGCGTATATTATAGGCGGCAGTTTCTCGCGCACACCAAGATCTTTAATTTTAAAAATGAATAAAGAAGGCGCAATGGAAAATCTTGACGCTCTTTCTTTCCACCCCTATGCGCTTAGTCCAAGATGGACAATGAAAGTTTGTGATAATTTTATAAAAACAATGTCGGACATTAATTTTACCGGAGACATATTAGTAACAGAAATGGGTTTTCCTACAGGCGGCTATTATCCGACAAGAGTATCATTAAAAAATATGCCTTCTTATGTTGTTAAAACAATCGCAGGCTGCGCGGCAAGAGGCACAAGGATGTTTTTATGGTACCAATTTAAAGATCGTTATAACTACAATGAAGTACAGAATAAACATAATTCAGGAAATTTCTTTGGGCTTGTTTACCCGGATCTTTCCAGAAAAGACGGCGCATGGGCTTATGAACTATGCGCCCGCTATTTACCGGCTTCGCGTTATACACCTGAACTGCCTGTAAGAGAAAATGTCCCTTCCGCTATTGCTTCTTTCTGTTTTATAGACGGAGTATCGGGCAATACTTTAATATTGTGGAATGATATAAACGGCAAACGAAAAGTAAAAATATCCCTTTCTGCTTCTTTTAATCTGCATGATATATCAACAGGCGAAAGTACCAGGTTTACAGACGAAATAACCCTGGAAATTACAAATAAACCTGTATTTATAACATGGCAGGATTCAACTGTACCCCGAATATCAGGCAATTAATAAAAAACCCTCCTTATACTTCGAAATATTCTCTAATTTTTATAAATATTCCAATATAATCCTCCGCTACTTTATCCTGTCTTTGTCTTGAAAATATCATTTTTTTTTGTTATATTAATTTAAATGACTCTTAGCGAATTTGACGCCTGGTACAAAAGCAGGCATCGGCGAACCAGTTCTGCTCTAACCTCTACCGCGTTTGTGTTCTCTGATCTTTTTGCCATAATGCTGTCATTCGCCTGGGGGTTTTTTTGCGTTAGAATCTACGGTTTTATTATCGATGACGGCGGCGTAATCAGTTTCAGATCCTTCATAACCTACTGGCCTTACCTGCCTGCATTTATTATTATCTTTTTATTTCACAGGCTTTATCCAGGAGTTTCGCTCGCGCCTTCGGAAGAAATGCGAAGATTCTTTGTCGGCTCGTTAATCGTATACGGCGGAATATTTTTGTCGCGCCTTGTCGCTCAGGAAAAATGGGATTCGATAAATACAGCATTCCTTATCAGTTTTATTTTTACAACGATTATTCTTTTAATCGCAAGAAGCGTAACCCACTGGGTATTGCATAAAACAAAACTGGGCGGTATTCCTACAGTAATTTTTGGAACCGGAGATATTGGAAAAAAAGTCGCCGATTGCCTTATCAGAAGCGTCAGATCCGGTTATGTGCCTGTCCTGTTTTTGGATGACAATCCGCTTGGAGATGATAATTATAAAGATATCCCGATAATACACGATATTAACGCAGGTCCGCAAATTGTAGAAAAGTACAGAATCAAAATGGCAATTCTTGCCATGCCCTCCCTTGAACCTAAAAAATTAAAACATTTACTCAGCACTTCTGTCTCTGCCTTCCGTTACAACATTATTATACCCAATTTTTTCGATATATCCAGTATCTGGATGTCTGTCCGCGATTTCAATGGAATTCTTGGTATCGACACAAGTAATAAATTAAAACTTACATGGAACCTTGCAATTAAAAGAATGATGGACTTGGCGATTGTAACATTCGGATGCATTCTTTTTCTGCCTTTTCTTCCCTTTGCCGCACTTGCGATTAAAATCAGCTCTCCGGGACCTTTATTCCACAAATGCAGAAGGCTTGGAAAAGACGGACAAGTTTTTTATGTGTACAAATTCCGCACAATGGTCGCTGACGCTGAACAGAAATTGCAGGAAGTGCTGCAAAGCGATCCGGAATTAAAAAAACAATGGGATGAAACGAGCAAACTTCAAAATGACCCAAGAATTACCAGCGTTGGAAAATTTTTAAGGCGAACCAGTATCGATGAGATTCCGCAGTTTATAAATATTTTAAAAGGTGAAATGTCTTTAATAGGTCCGCGTCCTTTTGAGAATGATGATTTATCAAAATATGGAGAAGACGATTACAACCGGATATTTTCTTTAAAACCAGGATTATCCGGCTTATGGCAGGTATCAGGAAGGTCTGACGCCAATTTTAACGAACGTGTCGCCTACGATGCCTACTATCTTCAAAGCTGGTCTGTGTGGCTTGATTTATGGATTATTTTTAAAACATTCGGTGTTCTGATTAACGGTAAGGGCGCTTATTAGATGAAGAAACTGCTCATCACAGTTATTTTTGCCGCATGCGCATCGGTATCATTTGCGCAGTTAAGATCGTTTGATGAAATTTTTCCGAATGCCGGACAGAATATCAAGACAGCGGCTTTCAGCGAAACCGGTTATATTAAATCAAGCAGAAAAACAAGCGGCTTTATTATCGTCGGCAACGAAAACGGCGCAAATCTTGATCCGCAGATTATAAATATTGTACTGTCAAAAAATCCGGGGTATCTTGTTGAATCCATATTGATTCTTCCTGTAACTCCCGGTACTGTAAGCCTTCTTGACGTATATAACGCGATTTCCAATGTCCGCGATCTTAAAGGCAGGCTCTACGATTCATACACAAAAAAACAAGCCGTTCCTCTTTTTGAGGAAGCGACCCGTATTATCAGCGAAAAACAGACAACCGCGGTTGCAGACCCTGCGCCTGCGAGAATACTGCCGCAATCTGAAACTGTTTATATAAAATTAAAAGATTCCAATTTTGGAAATACTTTTTACCGCGCGGAGATGGCTCTTGTTCAAAAAGGGCTTCGTTACACTCTCTCCAATTTCAGGAACATGAGTTATTTATTTGTCCCGGTAATTAAAGAGGACAAATTTATAGCTCAGCTCTATTTTGAGCCGGTACAGGAAGGCATATTAATTTACAGTATAGCCGGCGCTGATATATCCGATTTTCTCGCTTCAAGGATCAGCATTGATTCCGCCATTTCCAAACGCCTTGCCGTTATCACCGCCTGGGCTGCTGACGGAATTATTTACAAAAATCGTTAAATACCCACTTGCCTAAAAACCCGCTTTTTTATACAATGCAGACAAGTTATTAATATTTGGGGAGTTTCCAGAGTGGTCAAATGGGGCAGACTGTAAATCTGTTGGCTCAGCCTTCGAAGGTTCAAATCCTCCACTCCCCACTAAAAGCAATGTAGTGAACACTACATTGCTTTTTTTATGTGCTAATGAATTATTAGATTTTTCAAGATTGTGGGGAGTGGAGGATTTGAAACATTTTTGCGACCTGAAGAAGCCGAAAGGCTTCGCAGGGCAAACCGGCAGGAGGCCGGTTTAGCAAAAAAGGCGGCCTGTAATGAGGTAACAGGATGTTACCGAATGGAAGGCAAATCTTGTACTCCCCACTTTAACAAAATCCCAATTTCTGTTATTCTTTCCAAAAGCAAAAGGAGACAACCAACACCATGAAAAAGCTAGGCGGTGTAAAAGCTCCGCACTTTAAAAACACGGCAAAATGCGCGCCGCAGGCTATTCCTGTGCCTTCAGAGGTGGTTCTTCCAATGTCTATGCATTCTGGCACTCCTGCCAATCCTGTTGTAAAAATGGGCGACAGCGTTAAAGTCGGGCAGTTGATTGGTGAAGCTGTGGGGTTTGTCTCCTCTCCTGTTCATGCAAGCGTCTCCGGTACCATTAAAAGCATTGATAATTTGGATAATTTAACAGGTGCAAAATCTGTCTCCATAACAATTACTTCGGACGGAAAGCAGGAACCCTGGGAAGGCATCGCGCCGCCTGTGGTGACAAATCTTGCTGAATTTCTTGAAGCCGTAAGAAACTCAGGCGTTGTCGGTCTTGGCGGAGCGGGTTATCCCACAGCACCTAAGTTTACGCTGAAAGAAAGTGTTAACCTTGATTATATTCTGGTTAACGGCGCAGAGTGTGAGCCTTTTATCACTTCTGACACCCGTACAATGGTGGATGAAACCGACTATGTTTGGCAGGGTGTTCTGTTAATGAAAGAGTACCTTAAGCCAAAAAATATCATTATCTGCATCGAAAACAATAAACCGGAACCAATAAAAAAATTGCAAGATTTATGCGAGGACAAGGATGGTATCTCTGTCCGGGTACTTCCCTCTTTGTATCCTCAGGGTGAGCGAAAAGTGCTTGTTTACAATGTCACAGGGCGAATTGTTCCCGAAGGAGGAAGGCTCCCCGATGTTGGCTGTATCGTTGTAAACTGCACAACTGTAGCCGTTTTTGCAAAATACATAAAAACCGGAAGCCCGCTTGTTTCAAGATGTGTAACTGTTGACGGCTCCGCTGTAAAAAATCCCCAAAACGTAATCGCGCCGATTGGAACGCGCGTAAAAGAACTGTTTGAATTCTGCGGCGGTTTAAAAGACGATGTAAAAAAGATTACTTTAGGCGGTCCGATGATGGGTATGGCAATTCCCAACACGGATGTTCCAATCGTAAAAATTACAGGCGCCGTTCTTGCCTTCTCTGAAAAAGACGCGAAGCCGCCAGAAATGTCGCCGTGTATTAAATGCGGACGCTGCATTTTTAAATGCCCCATGGATTTAATGCCTCCCAATATCGAAAATGCCTACGAGTTAAAAAATTTCGAGCAGCTTAAAAAGTTTAAAGTAAATATGTGCGCCGAATGCGCCTGCTGCGCGTTTACATGCCCTGCGAAAAGACCTCTTGTTCAAGTGATGATCCTCGCTAAAAATATGTTATGGGAATATGAGAAAGCCCTGAAGGAGACAAAATAATGACAATGATTGTATCCCCTGCCCCTCATATCCGTGATAACGCTTCTGTAAACAGAATTATGCTCGATGTAATTATCGCGCTTCTTCCCGCTCTTGGAATCGGGATATGGGTTTTCGGCATCCGCGCCGCGATTGTAACCGCTGTCTGCGTCGGCTCCTGCGTCTTTTTTGAATGGGGTTTTGAAAAAATTGTAAACAGAAAAAACACAATCGCAGATTTATCGGCAGCTCTTACAGGCGTTCTGCTCGCTTTTAATTTGCCCGTAACGATTCCTTTCTGGCAGGCTGTTGTCGGAAGCTTTGTCGCCATCGTTCTTGTCAAACAGTTATTCGGCGGTCTTGGTAAAAATTTTGCTAACCCTGCCGTAACAGCGCGTATCGTTATGTTCCTTGCCTTCCCCATAACAATGACAACATGGGTGCTGCCTTTCGATTCTGTAACAGGCGCTACGCCGTTAGTTCATCTTTTAAGCGCGTTCAGAGATCAACCCTATTCTCTGCCGGATAAATGGAGCCTGTTTCTTGGAACGCACGGCGGATGTTTTGGCGAGACAAGTGAACTTGCGCTTTTAATCGGCTTTGTGTATCTTTCAATCCGCCGCGTCATTGTGCCGATTATTCCGCTAACATTCATTGGAACCGTTTTTATTTTAATGTGTATCGCAGGCGGATTTGATTTCGGCGTTTTTCACATTTTATCAGGCGGACTATTCCTCGGCGCGATTTTCTGCGCAACAGATTATGTGACATCCCCCATCACCAATTTTGGGCGTTTGATTTTCGGAATCGGCTGCGGAGTTATAACCGTAATTATCCGTCTTTACGGAAGTTATCCCGAAGGCGTGTCGTTTGCGATCCTTTTAATGAATATGCTTGTACCGTTTATTAATAAAGCTTCATACAAAAAAGCGCTGGGAGGAGGGTTAAAGTCATGAAAAAAGATTTTATTATGCCCATTTTGGTTTTAGCGGTTATCTGTCTTGTTGTATCGGGAGCGCTTGCGTTTGTTAATAATTTAACTCTTCCTGTCATTTCGGATGCCGCGAATGAACGTGCTATAAACGCAAGAAGAAGCATCATTCCTCAAGCCGAAGGTTTTGAACTTTTAAGCGTCGAAGGTCTTCCTAAAAGAATTTTAGAAGTTTACAAGGCGACTCACAACACAGGTTTTATTTTTACAATTTCAACTCATGGCTACTCGCCTGAAGATATCGTAATGATCTGCGGAATCAGCCCCGACGGATTAGTTATTAAAACCGCCGTTCTTTATCAGAATGAAACACAGGGTTTAGGCACTCCGATTTTTGAAGAGGCGCACGCCGGTCAATATTGGGGACGCGGCAGAAACGAAATCGAAGGCGTTGCGGCGATTTCAGGGGCAACAATTACATCTAACGCTTTTAAAAACAGTATAAGAGACGCGTTTACCGCGTTCGAAATTGTAAAAAATTATCTTGATCTTGGCGAGGAGGCGGAATAATGAAGAGACTTCCCATTCTTCTTAAAGGTTTAATTAAAGAAAACCCTGTTCTTGTATCTGTGCTTGGCATCTGCCCGATGTTAGCGGTTTCTACCCAGGTTTCAAGCGCGTTAGGCATGGGAGTTGCCACTACCTTTGTTTTGCTTTGCTCAAACATGTTGATATCGGTACTAAAAAACGTAATTCCAGATAAAGTGCGTATCCCCTGCTACATTGTTTTTATCGCCGGGTTTGTCACGGTTGTAAAAATGATAATAGAAGCATATGCATACCCTTTGTACATGGCGCTTGGCATTTTCCTTCCCCTCATTACCGTTAACTGCATTATCTTCGCGCGCGCGGAAATATTCGCGAAAAAGAACAGCGTTTTGAATTCCGCGCTTGACGCAATCGGCATGGGAGCGGGCTTTACACTTGCGTTAGTTGCAATGGCTTCAATCCGCGAAATAATAGGAAGCGGAAAATGGTTCGGAATAGAAATTCCAGTTTTAATCAATTTTAACGTTCCAATTCTGACCCTTGCCCCCGGCGGATTTGCCGCCTTTGGAATTCTAATCGCCATTGTAAACAAGGTAACAAAAGGCAGGGCAATTAAGAAAAAAGAGTTTGGCTGCGAAGGATGCCCATCTGCCGCCGCTTGTAATAAACTTTCAAGTGAAGGAGGTGCGGCATAATGGATATTAAAGCGTTAGTTGTCATATTAATGAGCACAGTTCTTGTAAACAATTATGTTCTGTGCCAATTCCTTGGTATCTGCCCATTTTTGGGAGTGTCAAAAGTTTTTAAAAACGCTGTCGGTATGGGGCTTGCCGTTACGTTTGTAATGGTTCTCGCCACCGCCGTTACATGGCCTGTTCAGATTTATCTCCTGGATAAAAACGGCATGGGCTATATGCAGATAATTGTTTTCATTTTAATGATTGGCGCTCTAGTCCAGTTTGTGGAAATCGTGCTTAAAAAATACATACCTTCCCTTTACAAGGCGTTAGGTGTATATTTACCTCTTATTACCGTTAACTGCGGGCTTCTTGGCGTTACAATCGTTAATATTTCCAAAGAATACAAGTTTATCGAATCTTTGGTAAATGCGCTTGGCGCAGGGCTTGGATTTCTTCTTGCCATGGTTATTTTTTCCGGTATCCGCGAATATACCGAAAACGCGGATCCGCCAAAATCTTTTAAAGGACTTCCTTTAACTTTATTATCTGTGGCAATACTTTCCATGTCTTTTTTTGGATTTTCCGGCGTTATAGAAAACCTGTTCGGATAAAGGATTATACATTATGGATGCTATTTATACTGCGGTTTTTTCGGTAACAACAATCGGCGTTATTTGCGCCGCGGTTCTCTGCGTAGCGTCAAAATTGATGCATGTAAAAACGGATGAGCGCGTAGCGAAACTGGAAGAAAGCCTGCCCGGAGTTAATTGCGGCGCATGCGGATATCCGGGGTGTTCAGGCTACGCGTCCGCTCTTCTTGCAGATAACAGTATTGCTTCCAATCTTTGCTCTCCGGGCGGTCCTGAAGTCCTTTCAAAAATAAGCGCTATCCTCGGCGTTGACGCCGCAAGCATAGAAAAGAAAACCGCGGTTGTCAGGTGTTCTGGCGATTGTGACGCGCAAAGAAAAAAAATGGAATACATGGGTATTCAGACATGTTCAGCGGCTAAATCTCTTTTCAGCGGAGAGAGCGCCTGCGCGTTCGGCTGCCTTGGTTACGGCGACTGCCGGACAATATGCCCAAGCGAAGCTGTCTGCATTGACTCAAACCTCGCAAGAATTATGCCGCATCTTTGCACTGGCTGCGGATTATGTGTAAAAGCCTGCCCAAATAAAATAATTTCGATAGAAAACGTCGCAATACCTGTATACATCGCTTGCAAAAATATCGAAAAAGGCGCTGTTACAAGAAAAAAATGCGATTCTGGCTGTATCGCCTGCGGTAAATGCGTACGCGAATGTACGGCAGGCGCCATTGCGCTTACAGATAACATCGCCGTTATCGATTACTCAAAATGCAGCGCCTGCGGCAGATGCGCCGAAGTATGCGTAGTAAAGTGCATAAAAAAAATCAATTAAAAAACATCATACAGAAGTTTACTTCCCGGCTGTTTCGTAAATAATCTGCAGAGTGCGCTCTGCGCATTTGTCCCATGTAAAGGCCTGGGCTCTTTCAAGGCCAAGCGTGCGGCATTCGTTGTAGATGGCGCTGTCTGTGCTTACCGTGATCATGCGGTCTGCCATATCTTCCACATCCAATGGATCGAAATAAAGTGCTGCGTGTTCTCCCGCTTCCGGCTGCGATGCCGCCCGGGCGCAAAGCACCGGCACTCCGCACGCCATCGCTTCCACCACCCCCATTCCAAAACCTTCGTACATTGAAGGATTAACGACGAAATCCGCGCCGGCGTAAAGTTCAGGAAGGCTCTTAGGCGGAAAATGCCCTGTAAAGAAAATATCGCTTCGCCATTCGGATGACGCCGCGGCGTCTTTAACAACACCGGCGTTCTTGCTGTCGCCGCCCGCAAGGACAAGCCTGTGCGGATATTTTGTTCTCTCTTTAAATATGTTAAACGCTTTAATTAACCTGACGTGATTTTTTACCGGGTGATCTATGCGCGATACGCAAAGCACATACGGGCGGCGGAAACTGAACGGCTGGATCAAAACCACGCTTTCCTCGTTTCGCTGGCGCGGATAAAAAGCGCTGTGATCGATTCCGTTAGGCACAACATCAATTCTGTTTTCTTTTACATGAACACGCTCAATAAGTTCCTGTTTTACAAACTCGCTGACCGCGATAATTCTGTCCAGATGGCGCAGAGAGTTTGGCAGTATCATTCTTAAGACTGCGCCCAGCTGCACTCTTGTTTTACGATCTCCCCAGTAAGCCGCCATATCATGAACAACACCGATTGTCGGGCACGGCGATTTAAACGGAAGATTTCTGTGAGCGGCGGGGAAAAAGCAGGCGTCAAATTTCCGCTGCAAAGCAAATTTGGGGTATTTAAAAATATGCCACAATGAATTCGCGGTTCTTCCGTGAACCGAACATTTTGGCAGGAACTCAAAATTGGGCGCAACATCATTGTAAGCATAACGGTCATATTCCCATCCAAACAATTCAAAAAGCGCTTCCTGCGAAGGTTTAATGCGCTTTAGAATCTGGATTAGATACATACCTATTCCGGACTTGCCGCCATTGCAGGCGAAGGTATCCAGTCCTATCTTCATTCGCTTCTCCCAACCTAATAATATCAAAAAAAGGGGTTAAACACCATAAGCGCTTAACCCCTTACTGCTGATCTCCCCGAAATGGGCCCCTCCCCTTGATCGGCAGAAAACCTCAAGCTCCGTTATTCTCTACTTCAACTTGTTTTATTTCTTCGATGAACTCATCCAAATTGTTAAAATGCCTGTAAACTGAAGCAAAACGAATGTAGGCGACTTTATCAATATCCGCAAGTTTTTTAAGCACCAAATCCCCGATCATTGCCGAGGAGATTTCACGGCTGCCCTTGCTGAGAATTGCTGTTTCGTCTTCTATTTCGTTTACCAGGTTTTCTATCTGCATTTGGGAGACAGGGCGCTTTTCCAAAGCCCTTACAACCCCTTTTTCCAGTTTTATATGATCAAATGGCTCTCTTCTGGAGTCTTTTTTAACCACCATAAACTGTCTTTCTTCGATTTTTTCGTAACTTGTGAATCTATAGCTGCAGCTAATACATTCCCTGCGCCGGCGTACAGAGTCGCCGTTTGCCAAAGAACGCGATTCGATTACTTTATCTTCTATGGTCCCGCAATGAGGGCAACGCATATAGTGTACCTTTCCCTAAAAATTGTCATTCCTACGCTATATATAGTGCCATATATATAGCGTATCTGTCAACCCCTGCTACGCTATATTTAGCGGAATCAAGAAAATAAATCCAATAGAGCACAAATAGCAATGAGATGTTTATAGTGACATATACATTCAGTTGTATTAGAATACCTGTATGGTTGACGCGGAAAAGCAGAAAATAGCCGAATTTCTTGATATCGCAGGAGATTTTCTTGGAAACGGGTATAAAAGCGAGCCGAGGGAATATAATTTAAACGACGCTCCGGCTCCTGCTGCGTACAGCGGCGCTGATTCTCTTGAACAAATAGCAATGGAAATTAAATCCTGCCGCAGCTGCCCTCTTTGCCAAAAAAGGCTAAATGCAGCCGCAGGCGAGGGAGTAGCAGAACCTCTGGTTATGGTAATCGGAGAAGGTCCCGGAGAGGATGAAGACAAACAAGGCCGCCCGTTTGTCGGAAAGGCAGGGCAGCTCCTTGATAAAATGCTTGACGCAATCGGTCTTTCCCGCGCCACAAACTGTTTTATCGCAAATGTTGTTAAATGCAGACCACCTGCAAACCGAGACCCTTTCCCGGAAGAAACTCAGGCGTGCGCCCATTTTTTGGATCGTCAGATAACGCTTTTAAAACCTAAATTCATTCTTATCGCGGGAAGAATTGCGGCGCAGACACTGCTTAAAACAAGCGAGCCTGTCGGTAAACTTCGCGGGAAATTTTTTGAACTTGAAAAGGGTGGCATGAGGATACCTGCGCTTGCTACGTATCATCCTGCGGCGCTTTTGCGAAGCGAGGATTACAAACGCCCTGCATGGGAAGATTTAAAACTTTTTAAATCCAAAATTGACAGTTAAAAAACGGAGATTATGATTGGCAGGCACATTCTTTGATTTAATTTTTGATATTCCCGCAGAACAATCATTCACCTACCTTGCGGACGATAAGGGAGAAGCTGCCGCCGGCAAAAGAGCGATGGTGCCTTTTGGCAGAAGGGATTGTCTTGGCTACATTATCGGTAAAAGTGAATATCCTCCGCAAGGCGTAAAAACCGAAGCGTTAAAAAAAATCAGGCGCGTGGTAGACGCTGAGCCTTTATTCGATGATAAAGACATTGAACTTGCTCGCTGGATGGCTGGTTTCTACCTATGCAGTACAGGGCAGGCGTTATGCGCAATGATTCCTTCAGGCAGAAAGATGATTGTCCCTTCCCTTCCCGATACCATCGAAGAAAACGAACTTTCTCTTTCCATTTCCGATGAACAGGCAGCAGCATTAAAAGCGATAACATCACGCGCTGAAGATGAAAACTCCGCTATCGCGAAGATGTTTTATCTATACGGGATTACAGGTTCAGGCAAAACAGAGGTATTTTTGCGCTCTGCACATTTTATGCTTAAAGCAGGAAAATCTGTTATCTATCTTGTGCCTGAAATCTCGCTTACACACCAGACCAGAGAAATAATTAATAACCGTTTCGGTTCTCTTGCCGCGACTTTACATTCGGGAATGAGCCCTTCAGAGCGGCTTTCTGAATGGGTCAGAATAAAACGCGGAGACGCGCCGATTGTTATTGGTCCCAGAAGCGCTGTCTTCGCGCCTGTTAAAAATCTTGGGCTTATTATTATCGATGAAGAACATGACGGCTCCTATAAATCCGGCAACACACCGCGCTACCATGCCCGCCAGATCGCGCTTAGAAGATGCGGCATTGAAAACGCCCGTCTTGTAATGGGTTCGGCGACTCCTTCCGCCGAAGCATGGAAACTAATGCTCGACGGACAGATAAAAAGGCTTGATCTTTCACGCAGGCTTTCAGGCGGAGGAATGCCGGAAGTTAAAGCTGTAAGCCTTGCCGGTACGGAAGGCTGCCTGTCTAAAGAATTAAAAGAAGAAATCAGCATAACGCATCAGATGGGAAGACAGACAATTCTTTTTATGAACCGCAGAGGTTTCGCGCATTTTTATCAGTGCCCGCACTGCGGATGGGAACTTGTCTGCAAACGCTGTTCGGTGTCTCTTACATGGCACAAGAGCCGCGGGCGCTGCATCTGCCATTACTGCGGTTACTCTCAGGCACCGCCTGAAGCCTGCCCTCAGTGCGGCTGCGTTGAAGCCGGTTACCGCGGTTTCGGCACTGAAATGATCGAAGAAGAAGTGAGGCGCACATTTCCCAATCTGCGTCTCCGGCGCATAGACGCTGACACAGCGGCAAAAAAAAGCGGCTCTTCATCAACAAGTCTTGAAGAGACTTTATCTCTTTTCAAAAACGGAGTTATCGACATTCTTCTTGGCACTCAAATGGTTGCAAAGGGATTAAACTTTCCCGGCGTTCGATTAGTCGGCGTAGTTTTCGCGGACACAGGCTTGCACCTGCCGGACTTTCGCGCGGCGGAAAGAACTTTTTCGCTTATTGTGCAGGTAGCAGGCCGTGCCGGCAGGTATTTCCCGGACAGCAAAGTAATAGTTCAAACACTTCGCATGGACGATCCTGTTATAAAGCAATCATGCGCTCTTGATGTGACTGGTTTTTTTAACGCCGAGTTAAAGCAGCGCAAAGCGCTTGGCTTTCCGCCGTACTCAAGATTGATTCGCTTTGTCATCCGCGCCAAAGACGTTAAACGCGCTGATGCCGCCATTAAGCGGCTGGCAAAAATCGCTGAAGATTTATTACCAAAAGACTCCGATATGCTGGGCCCTGCCGAATGTCCGATTGGCATTATTAATGACAACTACCGCAGACAGTTAATTTTACGCAGCTCTTCGATGGGTTCTATACACGCAACGGCGCGTGAAATTACGGCAAAGTATGAGAAGGGCAAAGAAACAAAAGCCTATCTGGAAATTGATGTTGATCCTGTGAGTATGCTATGAAACTGCTTCTTCATTGCTGCTGCGCGCCGTGTTCAACCGCTTGCTCAGACAGCCTAAAAAATGATGATATTGAATTACAGCTCTTCTGGTTTAACCCGAATATACACGGTTTGGCTGAATATAAATCACGGCGTGATTGCCTGATAAATTTTTCTAAGAACGAAAATTTAGAATTAACATTGATTGATGAATACGGTTTAAATAATTTTTTAAAAACGGTGTTACCTGAAAATAATACGCAGCCTGTTCGCTGTGAAATATGTTACAGAATGCGTCTTGAAAAAACCGCTTCGTTCGCTGCGCAGCAAGGATTTGATTCATTTACTACAACATTATTAATAAGCCCATATCAGAATCATGAAACAATAAAGCGTATAGGAGAAGAATGCGCCGCGAAATACAACATTAATTTTTTATACAGGGATTTTCGTCCATTATTCCGCGAAGGTCAAAAAAAAGCCCGCTTAAATAACTTTTACATGCAAAAATACTGCGGATGCATTTTCTCTGAAGAAGAGAAGCATATAGAGAAGATTTCTCGCCAAGGCGCAAAAAGCACAGAGAACGCAAAGGAATATAAAGAAGGTTTTTCTTCTTCTTCCTCCGCGTCCTTCGTTCCTCCGCGCCTCTGCGAGAAATCTTTTGATAGAACCTCCCTGCTTGTGGGTGAAGAAGCCATAAAAAAATTGTCAAAAACTTCCGTTCTTGTTTTCGGCGCAGGCGGCGTTGGAAGCTGGGCATCGGAAGCTCTTGTCCGCAGCGGTATCGGAAAAATCGGCATAATCGACAATGATGTTGTCTGCGCATCTAACATTAACAGGCAGGTAGAAGCTACATCTCTTACGATTGGGCAGCCAAAGGCTTCCATTTTAAGAGAAAGATTACTGGAAATTAATCCTGAATGTGACATAACAGCATGGGATAAAATTTTTTGTAAAGAAGACGCAGCTTTATTTGAAATAGAAAAAGCGGATTATGTAATCGACGCTATTGATTCTTTGAATCATAAACTTGATTTGATAGAAATAACAAAAAAAACCGGTGTTACGCTTTTTTCATCGATGGGGATGGCGTTAAAATTGGATCCGTCTCTTATTCGAACTTCATCTGTGTGGAAAACTGATATTTGCCCATTGGCAAGGCTTGTCAGACAAGGGCTTCGAAAACGGGATTTTCGCGGAGACTTTAAAGTCGTTTACAGCGTTGAACAGCCTGCAAAATGCGAAAAAGCCCGGAATTTCGGAAGCATTGTCACCGTAACGGCAAGCGCAGGGCTAATGCTTGCCAGCCTTGTGATTCAGAATGTTTTAAATAACAACCAAACGGAAATAAAATGAAAAGATTTTTCAGAAAAACAAACGCAGGCGAGATTGTTAAAAAACTCATGGTCAAGATTGTAATGGAAAGATCCCTTATAAACGACGGCGACAGAATCCTGATCGCGGTTTCGGGAGGCAAGGATTCAAGCGTTTTGTCATGGGCGCTTTCGGCGATAAAACCGGCGTTAAAAATCAATTATGAACTTGCGGGGCTTCACATAAGCACCGATTTTTGCGCCTGCTGCAAAAAGCCGGCCCTTTGTAAAAAGCTGGAACAATGGGGAATACCCTTTACGGATTTGTTTGTCCCTGTGATCGGCAGGCTGAAAGAAGGCGAGAAGATGAACTGCTACTGGTGTTCAACCCAAAGACGCACAGAACTTTTAAAATACGCTGTTGAAAATAATTTTAATAAAATCGCGCTTGGACATCATCTTGATGACATTATCGAAACTTTTTTTATGAATCTTTGCTCCAAGGGGACGTTACTCGCAATGCCGATCCTCTTAAATTACCGTAAATACCCTGTAAGCCTTATCCGCCCTCTTGCCCTGCTTGAGGAAAAACAGATCATCTCATGCGCGAATGAGCAGAATATTTTAAAAAACGCATGCACCTGCCCTTATGGGCAGAATTCATCAAGACGCGATATGAGAAACCGTATCGGCGATTTTTTGGGTAAAGACGCAGGCGATATAAAAAGACGTATCTTAAAAGCGCTTGGAGACGGAAAAGCGGATTATTTAACTGAATGACGGCTAATTTGCGTCTAACAGCTCATTGACTATCGAAAGCCCCTGCTCAATCTCACTGTCCTGGATTATATAAGGAGGCAGCATTCTGAGGGTGTTGGAACCCGCGGAAAGCATTAAAAGCCCGCATTGATCCTTTGAAAGATCCGCTCTTGCGATACCCGCTTTAAGTATCATCCATGCTGTGACATCAATATCGAAACCTATCATCAATCCTCTGGCGCGCACTTCTTTAATTTTTGGATTCTGCATCAGGGTGTTTTTAATAATTTCGCCTTTTCGCGCAATTTCCGAGAGAAATGCCGGATCGTTCACAGTTTTTAACACGACAAGCCCGGCAGCAGCCGCGACAGGGTTTCCGCCGAATGTACTTCCGTGATCTCCTTCGGAAAACACATTGCATGCTTTATTTCCCGCGAGCACAGCTCCTACAGGGATTCCGCCTGCCAAACCTTTCGCAAGAGTTATAATGTCGGCTTTAAGAGGATTGCCTTCGGTGTCTTTATACTGTTCCAGCGCTAGGAATGTTCCTGTCCTTCCAATGCCGCACTGTATTTCATCGAACATTAAAAGGATATCTCTTTCTTCACATAACTTCGCTGCTGCCGCGATATATCCGTTATCCTGCGCGACAATGCCGCTTTCACCCTGAACCGCTTCGATTAAAAGCCCGGCGACTGTTTTCGCGTCCAAAGCCCTTTCCAGCGCTTCGATGTCTCCTGATGCTATGTGAACAAAACCATCTGTGAAAGGGCCGAAATCTTTATGAAATTTTTCCTGCCCTGTTGCTGATAACGTTGTAATTGTTCTTCCGTGAAAACTGCCTTTAAGGGTTACAATGGTATGCCTGCCCGAGCCGTATTTTAAAAGCGAGTATTTTCTTGCAAGTTTGCAGGCGCCTTCGTTCGCTTCTGCTCCCGAGTTTCCAAGAAAGACATTTTTCATCCCGGCAGGCGCGCAGGCTTCGACAAGCGCGTCCGCGAACGCCGAGCATGTATCGCTTAAATAATAGTTGCACACATGCAGATATTTCGCGGCCTGCTGCGTAACAGCTCTTACCAGCGGCGGATAATTATGCCCCAGTATATTAACCGCGACGCCGGAACCGAAATCCAGATACTTTTTCCCGTTAATATCAAAAAGCCACGAACCTTCGCCGCTTGCAAAAGTCACAGGCAGTCTGTGATATGTATTCATTAACACATTACTCATTTTAATTCCTCATTTTTTTTTCAATTTCCGATATTTCATTGTCGCTTTTCAGCGCTTCGTAAATTCCTTTTGCTCTTTCGTATGCTTCCAATGCATCCTGTTCTCTTCCCGCTTTTCGGTATACATCACCCATGGCGCGGTAACTGGCGGCAAGCCCCCATGAATTTTCTATACGGCGATCCAATGTTATGGCGGCATTTAACGCTTCAATCGCTCCCTGCGAATTTCCCGCCAATGATCGTATAGATGCAATAGTGTACCAGTCATACGAAGCATTTTCAAGTGTCAATTCCTTCTCGTGGATCGCAAGGCTCTTTTTAAACGCGTCTTCCGCTTCGCGGTAAGAGCCTGTTTCACGAAGAGCAAGCCCTTTAACCTGCCATGAAAAGGCAGTATAAAAAACATCTGTTTTAATGTTCGCGCTCTCTCTGTTTACTTCATCTAACACAGCCTGCGCCGCAACCCTGCCAGAAAGAAGGCTTCCCCTGGCTTTAAATATTCTGCTAACAGATAATAATTCGCTGTTTTTTGATTTCTGCGCTTCCGAGATTGCCTGTTCCCAGTTAAGGAAAGCCTGATCTGTTTCTCCAAGCGAAAAAAGCACATTTCCCATGCTTAAGCAAACACGCGTAATTAAAGAGGGATCGTCGGAAAGAACCGCCATACGTTTATATTCAACTAAAAGCGCATGAGCGCTGATGTAGTTCCCCTGAACCATCTCTTTGTTCGCGGCTTCCAGTCCTTTTTCAGCGTAAGATCGCAGGTTATAAACATCTCCGGTTTTTTTTGCAGCCGAGGAACATGAGCAAAAAGCGAATATTAATAAAAAGACGCATAAATATACAACATTTTTCATTTAATTATCCCTTTTAAAAATTATGATTCCTGCTTCCGCCGCCTGCAGGCCCTGTCTCTGTGTGTTCAGGTATTCCGCCTTTTAAAAGCGGATTATTCGCGATAGCGGTCAAAACATCCTGAACAGATCTAATCGTCATATTCAATTCATTAATTAAAACACCAATCTGCGGAAGCTGCGCGGGAATAAATTGGGATGTCTTGTTCAGGTTTTCTACTACACCCGCAAGAGAGACAATCGCGTTTTCAATATTGGTATAAAGCGGTCCGTTGGCATTCATAAGAGAGCTTATGGCGCTGTTCGGATCCGAAAGCATAAACGTAATTGACTCTATATTTTTGATAAGCGGCTGAAGATTTTCAGATAATGTCAGCGTAACAGATCTTACATCGTCAGTTACACCGACTATATTGCTGATAATTTGATCCAACGGCACTTCGCTGGATTCTTTAGAGCCGGAAATCGAAAGATTGACTGTTTCCAGTATCGAAGTTACCTGATTTAAAATATTCGTTATGCTGTCATCGGCTTTGGCGACTGTCGAAAGCCCGTTATGCATAACCATCCTGCCTTCCCTGGAATTTACTTCCGGGATAATGCTTCCGTCGGGAATTAATTCTGTCCCCTTTCCTGGATGGAACACAAACGCGTTTCCAAAACCGGGAATGGGACTGCTCTGCATTTCAACAAGAGAACCTTCTGTTACCCTCTGTCCGTATTCTTCAAAAATTGTAAAAATAATTTCTACCCTGTCATCTTCGGCAAGAGATATTTTTTTAACATGTCCGATTGTAAAACCTTTGTATTTTATATCCATATTGGGGCTGATTCCAGAAGCCGAAGAAAAATAGGTTCTGTATTGATAATCCTGTATAAACCATCTCTGATTTCTGCCAAGCATAAAAATAACAAAAATAAGTATTGCGAGCGCAAGAATTACAAGAGTACCTACAATTTTATCAGCAAATCTAATGGAAAACTTCATAAAGCCATACCCATCCTTAGATAATTACTCAATTCGGGATCATTTACAACCTGTTCCTTTGTGGAATTAACAGCGATTTTCCCGTCAACTATGACAATTACATAATCAGCCAATATCCTGATAATGCGCATGTCATGGCACACAAAAAGTATTGTTACATCCTCTTTCTGCTTGCGCCTGACTATATTTATAAGCCTGTCAGCCGCAGTCTCGTCCAGCGATTCCGTCCATTCATCAAGATACATCAGATCCGGGCTGCACAATAAAGCCCTTGCAAACGCTATCAATTTCTGCTCCCCCATCGAAAGCCTGGAAGGGCGGATATCCAAATCTTTTCTGTAACCTACAGTTTCGGTTACTTCTTTAATGCGCTGCGCTCTGTCTTTTTTACCCATATCCGGGTAATGAACCTTAAGCGGCAGCTCAAGAATCTGAAACAAATCCTGATTCGCCCAAAGCGCCGAATCCTGAAAAACAAACGCGCTCTGCCTTCTGAAATCAAGATTTTCGGCTCGGTTCATAAGCGCGATATTTTTTCCTCTGTACAAAACTTCCCCGTTATCCGGTAAAAGAAGTCCTGCCGCCATTTTTAAAACAGTGCTTTTGCCGCCTCCTGACGGCCCTACAATGGCTGTAGTTTTTCCCTCAGTAAATAAAACAGAAATTGCCTGAATTATGTTCCTGTCCTGCGCCGAAAAACTGGCTTCTTTTAATTCAAGTATGTTTTCCATCATCACAACACAATGTAGTACAATGCCGATAAAAGAACATTGACTACAATACAAAGCGCAAACGCGCTGCTTACAGCCTGTAATCCGGCAACAGGAACCTCTGTAGAAGCTCTTTCAACCGAAAAACCCTTTATAACAGCAACAATCGAAATAATCGCGCCAAATGTAATACTCTTGATAATCGACATAAGAATGTCTTGAATCGTTAAATACTGCAGCAGGCTTGTAAAGTAATAATCCATCGGCGTAGAACTGAAAAGCTGAGCTACGATGTACGAACCGGCAAGTCCGAATATCGAGAAATAAATATTAAGCAAAATAAGCGAAATGGTAACGCCTAAAAAACGCGGAACGGCAAGATGTTCAATCGGGTTTACTCCGATGGAAATATAAGCTTCCACTTCGTGAGAGATCACCATGCCCGCGATTTCGGTAGCGATGGCTGTCGCAGAACGGGCGATTACGATGAACGCAGTTAAAAGCGGCCCCAGCTCTCTTGTAACGATTAAAATCAGCAATGTGTACATGAGCTGCTGCTGGTTCAGCATTGTCAGAAAAGGAACGCCGATAATATTGACGGCTGCGCCAATGGCAAGAGCGAGAAGCGTAATAATTCCCAGAGCATGAACGCAAGTAAAGAGTATCTGCATTACCAGGATTTTAAAGGAAGCCTGTGAATGGCGGATAAAAAACCCCACCCCTTTCAATGTCTTCGCGAAAAAACCCAAGTTATAAAAAATCCCCTTTAAAGGAGTAATAGGGTTCCACATATCTTACTTTCATTATATACAATTTTTGCCAATCTTGGTATAGTATGCGCATGTTTACCGAAAAACGAATATTAGTCGCGGAAGACATCGAGATAAACAGGGAAATATTACAAAAAATGCTGGAAGGAACAGGGTTAAGCATCGATTTTGCCAGAAATGGCATAGATGCGCTCATAATGTTCGAAGATAATCCTAAAAAATATGACCTTTTCATCACAGATATCAGTATGCCCGAGATAAACGGCTATGAAACAACCAGAAAAATGCGAGCTATGGGCGGTTGGGGGCAGAAAATACCCATTATTGCCATGACTGCCAATGTTTCCAGGGATGATATTGATAAATGCTTCGCGGCAGGAATGAATGACCATCTTGGAAAACCGGTTGAAGTACAGGAATTGCTGAAAAAACTGCAAAAACACTTATATCCCGTTTCTTAACTGTCCGGCGCGTGTTCTACTTGACATTTTTCCTCTCTTTCTTTACCGTATGAGATGTCAAATTTGACGTAAAGAATGTACGTCATGGGGCCTTTAGCTCAGTCGGTTAGAGCTGCGGACTCATAATCCGTAGGTCCGGGGTTCAAGTCCCTGAAGGCCCAATTTTTATTTTTTTAACAATCGGGACTTGAAGGGTGCGAACGCGCGGAGCGGAAGGCGCGCACGACGCGCGCCGCCAGTGAGCACCCCGGCCTGAAAGGAGCAAACAGGGACGTTTGCGACTGGAAGGCAAGTCCCTGAAGGCCCAAAAATTTTAATATACCGCTTGACAATATTTTGATTTCGTGGTACTTTTATCGAAACAGACAATGGCGTCTATTGTTACCGTTGTGTGTTTTACCTTAATCCACAACAGCTATTTATAATCTCGTACAAGAAGACAATGGCGTCTGCTTATTGACGTTGTGTGTTTATTTTTAACCCGCAACAACTATTAACGATCTCGCAGAAAAAGACAATGGCGTCTATTTATTGGCGTTGTGTTTTTTTATTTTAAATCACAACCATTTTTAATGAACTCAGAGGTTTTTATGCTGGATATTGATCGTGATATTGAAATAAAACTGGAACACATTGTCATGACATATTATGACAATAACGGAAAGCCTATAGAGGTTCTCCGCGATGTCAGTATCGATATTTATAAAGGTGAATTTATTTCTCTCTTGGGTCCGTCAGGATGCGGTAAAACCACTCTGCTAAGAATTGTAGCAGACCTTTTAAAACCGACTTCGGGAGAAGTTACCATTGAAGGAATGACGCCTAAAGAAGCGCGGCAGAAGCGAAAATACGGGATTGTTTTTCAAAGTCCTGTATTATACGAATGGCGCACTGTCTGCCGGAATGTAGAGCTGCCGCTTGAAATAATGAAGATTCCAAAACCGCAGCGCAAAGAACGCGCACAAGCGATGTTAGATATTGTTGAGCTTCTCGATTATGCCGGACAATATCCTTCGCAGTTAAGCGGCGGCATGCAGCAGCGTGTTGGAATCGCGCGCGCTCTGGCTATCCAGCCTGATATTCTTCTTATGGACGAACCGTTCTCCGCGCTCGATGAATTTACTCGTGAAAGGCTTCATGAAGACCTTCTAAGAATTTGGAGCAGAACCAGTAAAACAATTATTTTCGTTACTCATAATATTTCTGAAGCCGTATATTTATCCGATAGAATCTGCGTATTATCGCCGCATCCGGGACGCTTGTCTGCGGTTGTGGATGTTGGTTTTCCGCGTCCCAGAATGCCTGAACTCAGGGGAAGCCCAGAATTCGCATCCATGATTCAATTTGTGCGTAACAGCTTTGAGCAGGTGGAGTGATGCGATATGTGTAACATATTAAAGTTTTTTTCCAAGTCTCCTGTTTCAGTCACTTTGGTTTGGCTTTTAGGTGTAATAATAATTTGGGAACTTGGCGCGTCATATATAGAAAGCGTAAAACGCACGCCGGAAAATGTACTGCCGCACATACATCAAATTCTTGCCTCTTTTACAAGCCAAAAGAAAGTCTCACAGGGGCAGACAGCATTTCAAATTGTAGCTTCTAACGCAGGAATGACATTGACACGCGCCGGAATTGGTTTTATCATCGGCGCCGGATTGGGGTTTCTTCTTGCTCTCGCCATGAGATTATCAAGTATTATCGAAAAAACCGCTTTTCCCTATCTCATGCTAATTCAAATGATTCCAATTCTTGGAATGGCGCCGATCGTGCTGGCTGTTACAAAAGATATAGGCGTCAGCAGAATAGTTATCGCTGCCATTCTTACATTTTATCCGGTCTCGACAAGTACGCTTGCGGGCTTTAAAGCTGTAGATAAGGAAAAATACGATCTTATGCGCATCTGCGCGGCTAATAAATTCCAGTTATACACAAAAACATTAATTCCTTCGTGCGTACCGTATTTTTTCACGGGACTTAAAATTTCAGCTCCCATGGCGATAACCGCAAGCATACTTGTTGACACTCTTCAGGGTGACGGCGGTTTGGGATGTATGCTCTCTCAATCATTAAAACTTGCTATGAGTATCTATGTTTTTTGGCAGATTGTTGTGTTTTCGGCTGTCATCGGCATTATGAGCAGCTATCTTATGGGTGTGATCGAAAAGCTGCTTTCCCCGCATAAGTGGAGGGTAAGAGCGTGAACAAAAACCAGAAACTTGATTTAACAGGAATAATATACCCTGTTCTTTTTGGCATATTATTAGCCGTTTTATGGCAGACAAAAATTATTCATTACATCTTGGGCACAGATACGTTTACCCTTCCCCTGCTCAACCGTATCTTTTCGGTTATCGGTGATAATTTACCCAAGATTTTTATTAATGTTAAAGCAACTGTCACTGTCGCAATCATCGGATTATTTTTCGGTTCTGTTTTTGGTTATCTGATCGCGGTTTTCGCAGCCTTAGCGCCCAGATGGGGCGCAGGCGGTTTAAATATAATAGCTGCGTTCAACACGATTCCAATTGTCGCTCTTGCTCCCGTTATCACAAACCTTACGAAAGATGTTTCAAGAGATGCTTCTGTCCGTTCAATGGTTGCGAAAATACTGGTGGTTACTCTGTTTTGCACCGCCGCTATGAGCGTAAACGCTTTCCGCGGGCTTACAGAACTGCGGCCGTTCAGCCAGGATTTATTAAAATCCTATGCCGCCGGGAAAGCAGAAATATTTTTTAAACTGCGTCTGCCGAACAGCTTGCCTTACATTTTTACAGCTCTGAAGGTATCCGTTCCGGCGTCAATTATTTCCGCGCTTGTAAGCGAATATTTTGCCGAATACATAATCGGCGTCGGGCGGCAAATCCGCGAAAATATTGTGCTGGCTCAGTATACCTCCGCATGGGCGTATATTGCAGTTGCATGCATGATTGGCATTATCTTTTTTCTGTTGTTGCTACTCTGCGAAAAGCTGTTTTTAAAACAGCGGGCGCGGTAAGCATAAAAAACCAAACAAAGGAGATTTTTAAAATGAAAAATCAAAAAAACGAATCAACAACAAGGGCTTTTATCAGCGTGTTTGTTGCCGCAAGTTTATCGCTTTTAACAGCGATTTCCATCATGGGATGCGCCAAGAAAGGAGATGTAACATATTTTGATCGCGGTGCCAGTGTCCAGAGCATCGTGACTCGCGCCGCCTCTGAAGGCAAGGTTGGAAACTGGGGACTTGGAAACGAATATGAGATTCAAGCGCTGCTGACCAAGTACGGACAGCCGACAACATACCTCAGCCAGGCGTTTGATATGAACGGCTTTGACGATGACAGTATATTGCTCGCTTCTGCAATGACGTATAACGAACTGGGTCTTGTTAAAAACAGCTACGACGGCGGCTACGGCTACGGCGATTCAGTCGGGTTTATCGATATGAACAGCGAAGGCGTGGCTATGCTTGAAGATAATATTTTCACCACACGCGCTTTCGCGCAAGCCAACCCTAACACCACTTCTGCCTTTGTCCGTGCTTCGCTTAAAGGCTGGGAATACGCAGTGGCAAACCCGGCGGAGGCCGCCGATATCGTTTTCAGTTACGGTTCATCGGTTTCGCCCGAACATCAGTCCTATATGGCGCAGGAAGTAAAAAAGCTTGTAGAGACCGACACAAAGGGTAACAAAGTCACAGCCATTGGCAATATTGATGACACGGCGATGCAGCAAACTCTCGACCTTGCTAAAAAGTATATAAAACTGGACGATTCAATAGCCGCAGCAAAACTACAATCGCTGACCCTTGATGACATCCGCAGCTCATCGTACCTTGCGTCGAACAGAGTATCCGGTTCTCTGGAAAAAACAAATATCTCAATCCAGTTAAAATGGCTTCCTCAAGCGCAGTTTATGGGTTACTACGTAGCTCTCGCGAAAGGCTACTATAGCGAAGCCGGTTTAAATGTAAGAATTGTCCCCGGCGGCGGCGACATAAGCGAAACAACCGCCGTAAATAACGGCATAGTTGATTTTGGCGTAACATGGGTTTCTAACCTTATCGCCGCGAATTCAGGCGGTATGGGACTTTTAGAAGTTGCTCAGATATATCAGCGTTCAGGGCTTGTACTCGTTTATAAGTACAACGATTAATTTTTATTAAAAAGGGGGGGCTTCAGCCCTGCCCTTTTATAAAGGAATGCGTGTTTTATGGATATAGTTATAAAAAACGGCACAGTAGTGAACTCGCATGAAATGTTCAGCGCCGATATTGGAATAAAAGACGGAAAAATCGCGGCAATAGGTCATAACCTGTCAGGAGCGGAAATAGCAGACGCAAAAGGAAAACTTGTTTTGCCGGGCGCGGTTGATGTGCATACTCATCTTGCTCTTCCGTTCGGCGGTACAGTTTCGGCAGACGATTATTTTTCCGGAACGCGCGCCGCGGCGTGCGGCGGTACAACAACGGTTTTCGATTTTGCGCTTCAGGATTCCAACGAAAATATGGTAGACACCATAAAACGCCGCGATGCATTATGCGCGCCACAAGCTGCAGTTGACTACGCTTTTCATGTAGGGGTTAAGGATATAAAAAACGGCTTAATCGACTCCATGAAACAAGCTGTTGATTTCGGCGTTCCTACTTTTAAAGTTTTTATGGTTTACGATTTTGGCGTAACAGACGGAGTGTTTTACAGCGTGCTTGAAAAATCCAAGGAAATAGGAGCTATGATCAGTGTACATGCCGAAAACCGCGATGTACTCGCTCTCTTTACCGAACGTTTAATCGCTGAGGGAAAAACATCCGCATGGTATCACTATATGTCGCGTCCTGAATTTGTGGAAGCGGAAGCGGACCGCCGCGCTATAACACTGGCAAAGTCTCTTAACGCGCCGCTCTACATCGTCCACCTCGCTTGCAAAGAAGGAGTTGACGCGCTCATTCAGGCCAAAAGAGAAGGTTATAAAATTTACGCGGAAACATGCCCTCAGTACCTTGAGTTTACATCTGATGTGTATAAACGCGGCGACGGACGAAATTTCGTATGCTCTCCCCCGATTAAAGGCAAGGAAAGCCAGGACGCGCTTTGGGAAGCCATCAGGCAGGGTTATATTGATACGATAGCAACTGATCACTGTCCCTTCCAGCAATCGGAAAAAGACTGGGGATTAGATGATTTCAGAAAAATACCCAACGGTGTTTCCGCCATAGAAAACATGTATCCATATATGCTATCTGCGGCCAATACCGGAAAAATCAGTTTCTGCCGCGCCGTTGAGCTATGCTGCGAAAAACCGGCTTCGCTTTTCGGCTGCGGGACAAAAGGTTCCATTGTTCCCGGTAAAGACGCCGATATCGTTTTGTACGATCCCACTCTTGAAAAAACTATATCAAAATCAAATATGCATTCAAACGCGGATCATACAATCTGGGAAGGCGTAAAAGTGAAAGGTTATCCCGTATCTACGTATTCAAGAGGCAAATTGGTATATAAAGACGGAGAATTTACAGGGACACAGGGCTGGGGTAAATTTATAAAAAGAAAGCTGAGGCAGCAATGATTAATTCAAAGCGTTCAGCGGCTCAGGAAAGCGCTCGTTGTTTGTTATGCGCACACGCGCCATGCAATTCAGCATGCCAAAAAAATTTAAACCCCGCGGACTTCGTGCGCTCGATTCGGTTTGAAAATTTCCGCTCTCAGATACCCTGCGGAGAATGCGAAGCGCCGTGCGAGAAAGCCTGCCTTCATCCGGATAGACCTGTGCGCATAAAAGAGCTGAATAATATTTGCATAACGCAGTGTCAAAAAAATGACGACATATCGCTGGAAATTGTTTTCTGCGGCGTAAAATGCGAAAATCCGTTTTTTCTTTCATCATCTGTTGTCGCGTCCGGTTACGAAATGTGCGCAAGGGCTCTTTTTATGGGTTGGGGCGGAATAGTTTATAAAACAATCGGCATCTTTCCTGTCGAGGAATCGTCACCGCGTTTTGACGCGGTTTACAAAGACGGCTCGGAATTTTTCGCTTTCCGTAACTGGGAACAAACTTCACAGAAACCTTATACGGAAGATTTTGAAATACTTAAACGGCTAAAACAAAACTTCCCGTCAAAAGTAATTGTTGCTTCGATTATGGGTCAGAATGAAGCCGAGTGGGAACAGCTCGCTATTATGTGCAATGAAGCTAATGTTGATATGATTGAATGTAATTTTAGCTGTCCTCACATGAGCGAAAGCGGGCTTGGATCCGATATAGGAACAGATGAAAAACTGGTAAGCAGTTTTACAGCCGCTGTGCGCCGAAAAACGAATCTTCCTATCCTTGCGAAAATGACACCTAATATAACTAATGTTGAGATTCCGGCTGTTGCGGCGATTAAAGCCGGAGCTGACGCAATAGCGGCTATCAATACGGTTAAAAGTCTGACATCCGCATTAAATACCGATACCTGCGGCGCGGTTTCAGGTCTTTCCGGCAAAGCCGTAAAACCGATTGCGCTTCGTTTTATAAACGATATACGAACGGCTCTTCCGGCGTCTCCCATAAGCGGTATGGGCGGAATTGAAACATGGTATGATGCCGCGGAGTTTATTGCGCTTGGCTGCAGTAATGTTCAGATAACAACAGCGGTTATGCAGTTTGGCTATCGAATCATTGACGATCTTATCGACGGGTTAAAATCATATCTTTGCGAAAACAATATAACTCTTCGCGGACTTGTCGGGCGGACTGTTGCCGTATCTGCCGGTTCAATCGACCGTTCCACAATGGTGATGCCTGTCGTTGACAGGAACAAATGCGTTGGCTGCGGCCGCTGCTTTTTAAGCTGCAAAGACGGAGGACATGATGCAATAACCTTTGAAGAGCGTAAACCGAAACTGACAGGCGGTAATTGCGAAGGGTGTATGCTGTGTATGCTTGTCTGTCCTATGGGAGCGATTTCCCTGTCAAAGCGCATTGCAAGATAATTTAATTTTTAGAAAAGGCGGATTGAATATGAATGGAAAAGAAATTTCAAAACAACAGACATCTTATGTACTGCAGTCATGGTCTAAACAGGGCGGATTAAATCCAATTCCCATAACAAAAGCAGAAGGAATTTATATTTATGACGCTGACGGGAAACGATATACTGATATGTCATCACAGCTTGTCAATTTAAATTTGGGATATGGCAATCAGGAAATAAATGAAGCGATAAAAAAGCAGATAGATATATACAGTTTTGTCGCGCCGTCTTATGCCAGCGAAGTCCGCGGAACGCTCGCAAAAATGCTTATAGACAAATTGCCTGATAATTTTGGTAAAATATTTTTTACAAACGCAGGAGCGGAGGCAAACGAAAACGCGGTAAAAATTGCCAGGATGTTTACAAGGCGCAATAAAATATTTTCACGCTACCGCAGTTACCACGGATCAAGTTTTGGAGCAGGCAATCTTACAGGCGAACCGCGCCGCTACGCTCTTGAACCCGGTATGCCGGGATTTGTAAAATTCTTCGACCCGTATCTATACCGCGCTCCTGTTAAATTTCCATCGCAAAAAGAAGCGGCAGATTACTATACAGCGCAGTTACGCGAACAGATTATTTACGAAAACCCAAAAAGCGTAGCGGCAGTTGTCATGGAAACAATAACGGGAAGCAACGGAATAATTATTCCGCCGCAGGGATATATGCAGGGCGTACGCGAAATATGCGACGAATTCGGCATACTCCTGATTCTAGACGAAGTAATGACAGGCTTTGGGCGTACAGGCAAATTTTTCGCTTTTGAACATTTTAATATAAAACCCGATATTGTGACATTTGCAAAGGGCGTTACCTGCGGTTATGTCCCTCTCGGCGGCGCCGCTGTTTCAAAAGAAATCGCGCAGTATTTTAACGATAATTTCCTTTCCTGCGGATTAACCTACAGCGGACATCCTCTGGGATGCGCCGCCGGTATAGCGGCAATGGATTATTACGAGAAAAATAAAATCCCTGAACATGCCGAAAAAATCGGTAAAACACTGGGAACTATCCTTGAAAAGCTGAAAGATAAACACAAAAATGTAGGCGATGTAAGATACATAGGTCTTTTCGCGGCTGTTGAACTTGTTAAGGATAAAACGACAAAAGAACCTGTATGCCCTTACGGCAGCGATCCGCAAGGCATAATGAATAAAGTAAAAAGCGCTCTTTCAAGCCGCGGTTTTATGACTTATACCCACGAAAATATGTTTTTCATCGCGCCTGCGCTTATCATAACGGAAGATCAGCTTGTTGAAGAGATGGCAAAGGTTGATGAAGCGCTTATTGAATTGGGGATGTGATTATGAAGATCAATTTCTGCGTACCAACCGAAATAATTATGGGTGCGGATTGCATTAAAAATAATTCACAAAAAATCGCCGTGTTTGGAAAATCGGCGTTTATCGTAACAGGCGGAAAATCCGCAAAAATAAACAGCGCGCTGGATGACATTACACAAACGCTTCGCGCCAATAATCAAAAATGGACGCTTTTCGATCAGGTTACGCCTAACCCGGAAAAAGAACAGGCACTTAAAGGAGCGCAGGCGGCAAAAAACGCAGGTTCAGATTTTGTAATTGCTATAGGCGGCGGCTCTCCTTTAGACGCCGGTAAAGCAATCGCGTTTTACGCAAACAGCGATGACAGTGCAAACATTGATGTTCTTCCGATAATCGCGGTGCCGACAACAGCCGGATCAGGTTCTGAGGTTACTCCTTACGCGATTTTAACAGATCACGAAAAACAGACAAAAATGTCAATCTCTTCGCCAAAAATCTTTCCAAAACTCGCGCTGCTTGACGCGAAGTATATGCTCTCTCTTGGCGAAGCCACAACAATAAACACCGCAATTGACGCGCTTTCACACGCGGTTGAAGGCATGCTTTCAAATAAAAAAAACGCTGTTACGGATATGCTCGCTTCTGAAGCGATATGTTTAATCGCGTCACTTTTGCAAAAGTTGGAAAATATTTCTCTTCTTACTCTTGAAGACAGAGAGAAGTTACTTTACTCTTCCATGCTCGCCGGAGCCGTAATCGCAAACACGGGAACCACAGGCATGCACTCAATGGGATACTCGCTGACATATTTTTTAAATATAGACCACGGCAGGGCAAACGGATTATTAATGGCTGACTTTTTACGTTTCGTGGAAAAATCAATGCCTGAACTGACAGAGCCAGTTTTAAGCGCCATAAAACTTGATTCTATTGATTCTTTGGATGTTATATTGAATCGTTTACTTGGTAAACGCGAGCAGATAACAGACGCACAGTTCGAAAAATTTTCGTCTATTGCGATCAAAGCGTGGAATATACAAAACTGCGTTGTTGTTCCATCGGAGAAAGATTTAACAGATATCTATAAGGCATCGTTCAGTAAATAAAAAGAATGGAGAAAATTATGGAACAAAATTTTATAAACCTTTTTGAGTTATTCGATCCCGGCAGGTTGAGAACCGTTATCAATTTCAGAGAAATGCTTAAATGCCCAAAAGACATAACAGTTGAGATTGAATTAAAAAAAGATGTTTGCGCCAAATTATCGTTCCCTTCTCCGTGGGACGGAAAATTTTTCGCGTATTATCTGTCTAATGAGAACAATCAGCCTGATAAATGGTTTATAAACGATTGGGGCAGCGGTAAATGCCAGATAGTTTTAGAACGCAGCAAAAGACAAGTCTCTTCAGATTTTGCTAAAACCGCTGATGTTGTACGTCTGCTTGAATTATGCCGCCGTATCCCGGCGCAGCGCAACTAACATGGAGGTAATTATGTATAAGTGCAGTTATGAGCGTCTTGATGAAAAAATTAAAACTTTTTCAAAATTCGGCGATACAGGCAAAGGCGGAATAACCCGCTTTTCATTATCGGATGAAGCAATTGCGGCAAGAACGGAGCTTGTTAGGCGCTGTAAGGCGCTTGGCATGGATGTTGTCACTGATGATATGGCGAATATTTACGCCACATTAAAAGGCAGCGAAAATCTGCCTGCGATTTTAAGCGGTTCACACATTGACAGCGTACGGCAGGGAGGAAACTATGACGGTGTCCTTGGGGTGCTTTCAGCGCTGGAAATGCTGGAAACTGTTGTTAAGGAAAATATACCTCACAAGCACCCTTTCACCCTTGTTGTCTGGACTAACGAAGAAGGCGCGCTCTTTGAGCCTGCAATGATGAGCAGCGGCGTTATCTGCGGCAAGTTTGAAAAGGAAACCATGCTGAAATCAAAAGACATGAACGGCGTTACATTTGCGCAGGCTCTGGAAAAATCAGGATTCGCTGGAGATATTTCTAACCGTTTAACGCCCGAAAAATACAAAGCGTTAATCGAGCTGCACATTGAGCAGGGACCTGTTTTAGATATCGAAAAAATTGACATAGGCGTGGTTGAAGGCGTTTGCGGCATGATTAATTATGAGTTTTCATTCCGCGGACAGGCTGGTCACGCCGGTACTACACCGATGAAATACCGCAAAGACGCTCTTTACGCCGCAGTAAAAACAATTCAATATCTGCATGACGAACTTGATAAACTTGACAGCGCGCTTGTTTACACTACAGGAAAAATATCCTGCCATCCAAACATACACACAATTATCCCCGATGAGGTAAAATTTACGCTGGACGCGCGGCATTACAAACCGGCGGTGATAACGCAGGTTTTGGAAATTATTAAAAAAATTCCGTCAGAAGTTGAAAAATGCGAAGTCTCTTACACTCAGGCGTGGTCGCGGGCTTCCGTAGCGTTTAACAAACGTTTGATTGATTATGTAGAAACATCCGCGAAAGAACTCGGTTTTTCTTTGATGCGAATATACAGCGGTCCGGGACATGACGCGCAATTTGTATCTGATGTAATTCCAACCACAATGATTTTCGTGCCGTCTGTAGACGGACATAGTCACTGCGAAATTGAATACACACCAACGGAAGCCTGTTTAAAAGGCGTAAATGTCCTGCTTGCGGCAATGTTAAAAGCTGACGCTGAATAATCAGGATTTATTTTATGCACAGCATTCCTTTAATGTACATGATATTGTCGCGCCCGCGTTTGCAAAAAACGCTTCTTTAGGCTGATAACCTAAAAGTGTTTCGCTCGCATATTTGTTAAAGAACATATCAAGCATTTCATTATCGCTCAAATTTTTCTCTTTCATGCTGATAATAAAATCGCGGCAGGCGTTATTGGTTTCCAGCGCTTTTTCAAAAATGCCGTCTGTTTCTTTGCCTGCTGCTCCGCGGTGCGGTATCGATAAATGTTTGTAATTTAACCGGCTGCATTTTTCAATTGATTTTATCGTATCATTGTAACTTGTCAGATAACATGGATACATTTTTCCATCGGGCAATAATACCCCCGGCGTTTCATTTAAAATAAGCAGTTCAAGTTCAGGCACAAAAAAACTTAAAGAATCCCTGGTATGCCCTGGTGTTTCAAGCGTTTGAACTTTTATATCGCCAAGAGAAATAATGTCATTATCTTTAACTGTGATATCCGCTTTAAATAAATCATCGCTGTATTGCGCGTTAAACTCAGCATTGTTTGCTTTCGCCGCGGCAATGGATAACTCACGGATAACTCTTCGCGGAGTGCTTTTTAACAAAACTTCAGCTCCCGCGGCACAAGTCACAACATGCGCATCGTTCCATTCATTTTTAAAAAAAGGCAGCGCGCCGATATGATCGTAATGGGTATGCGTCATGAAGATAAAATCAAGCGACCTGCCTTTAAGCGCGTTTTTTACATTTTGTATAGTCTGCGCGCTGCAGAACATCATGCCGCAGTCAAATAGAGCCGTATATTCAGAGCCTATAAGAAGATTCCCCTCGCTTGATTTATGAGCAATGCAATTAATATATCTGTCCATTTTTATTTCCTTTTGTGGTATTTCTATAACGGATATTACCATAATAAATATGTTTTGTTAATAAATTGACAATATTATGATTTATTTGTAATATTTAATGTAATATTTTGTGAAGACCCAATGCCAGAAAGAATTTTTTTAAAAAGGCTTACAGAAGAGGTTCTGCCTGAAACTTCGATTCTTGACATCTCAAAAGGCGGCAAAGTCCTGATAATGAGCGATTTCCACATGGGAACCGGCACAAGGGATGATCTTTACCATAACGGCGAAATGCTTACCCGCATTCTGGAAGAACATTATTTCAAACAAGGCTGGATACTTGTGCTTAACGGCGATATCGAAGAGCTGCAAAGGTATTCGCTCGATCAAATCAGGGAAAATTGGGCAGGGCTTTACAGGGTTTTCAATCTCTTTTCCAATGAAAAACGCCTTTATAAAATCATCGGTAACCACGATGAAGCGCTCATTTTAAAAAGGCGTATGTCATACCACTACCCCATTCATAATGTTATAAAAATTGAGACAGGAATCGTCCCAGCGTATGTTTTTCATGGGCATCAGCTGTCAGCTTTTTATGTGACATTTAACAGGGTTTTCGGTGTTTTGGTAAAACTATTTCTTAAACCATTCGGCATCAAAAATATTACGGATTCACGCAGCCCGTTTAAGCGTTTCAAAATAGAAAAAATGGCTTACACTTTTTCCATGAAAAACAACTGCCTGTCGATTATCGGGCATACACACCGGGCATTATTTGAATCGTTGGGCAGGTTTGACTACATCAAATTCGAGATCGAACGCCTTTGCAGAGACTACCCTGCTTCTGCAGGCGATGAGCGCAGCAACATTGAAAATGAAGTTACCGCCCTTCGCAAAGAACTGTGCAAACTCAAACGCAAGGAGAGACGCGACGTCCTTCGCCAGAGCCTTTACGGCGATGAACTTCCTGTCCCGTGCCTTTTCAATTCAGGCTGCACCATCGGAAAAAAAGGTTTAACAGCGATTGAAATGACAAATGAGGATATCGCGCTTGTTTACTGGTTCACTGAGGGAAAAAGTAAAAAATTCGTCACACGCGGCGGCTACGAGATCGAAGGCATACCCGGAAGGCCGTATCAACGCGTTGTGTTAAACCAAAACAGGCTGGATTATATTTTCGCGCGGATTAAACTGCTTGGAAATCAATGATCCGCCGCCGATAATGGAAAAGTATGAATAATTTATTAGTATTATACGCCGGAAACCTCCCAAGCCATGCTTTTGAGCCGCTTTTTAACGGAAAAAATGCCGTTGAACTGTCTGTTGAACAGGCTAAAAAGTTTCCCGGAGTGAAAAAAACGGTTTTACTCGCGTCCGGCGGGGATTTTTCCTTTTTAAATGACGTAGAAATCGAGCAAAGGGAATGGACAAAAAGAAGCCTATTAGTAAAAATCTCTGAGCTTCAGTCTGATTTTGACTGCATTTACTTCGCCTTCGCCGACTGCCCCTTCCTTGATCCTGCTCTTGCTCAAATGGTCGCGCAAAGACACCTTAAAAACAGCGCTGAATATTCCTACGCGGACGGATGGCCTTTTGGATTAGCTCCTGAAACCTTATCACCGGGAACCGCCGGCATTCTGGCAAAAATAACAGGTGACGATGACGGCGCTGTGGAAAGAGACATACTTTTTTCGGTTATACAAAAAGATATTAACGCTTTTGATATCGAAGCCGAGATTTCAGCGGTTGATCTTCGCTGCCATAGGATCAGTCTTTGCGCGGACAGCAAACGAAATCTCCTGCTTCTTAAAAAATTCATTGCCGCCGCGGGAAATAAAATACCTGATGTATCAGACATCGAACGCATAATCGAAAACCAGAGTGAGATACTCAGGACGCTTCCATGTTTCTACCCCATCCAGGTTTACGGCGGCTGTCCGCAGAAATGTTCAATCTGCCCGTATCCTGCGTTTACAGATTCGCAGGGACGCAAAGATTTTATGGACAGCGGTAAATTTAATTCACTGCTGGATAAAATCACAGCGTTTTCAGAAGACGCTGTAATCGATCTGTCACTGTGGGGAGAACTCAGCCTTCATCCCGAAAAAATGAAATTAATCGAAGACGTTATTTCGCGTAAAGAACTCGCTCTTATCATTGAAACGTCAGGGCTTGGCTGGAAAGACGATGAACTTGAAAAATGCGCGCAGCTCTGTTCACATAACGCTGGCGGCAGAAAAAACCATCTTGCGGCGCTTTCATGGATTGTATCGCTTGACGCGTCGGATTCAAAAAGGTACACAGAACTCCGCGGCGCCGGTTTTGCGGAAGCTGAAAGCTGCGCTAAAAAACTTTTATCGCTTTTCCCGAAAGACTGTTATGTGCAGGCTGTCCGAATAAAAGACAGCGAAGACGACACAGAAAAATTTTACCGTTATTGGAAGGAAACGGCTCCTAACGGCGAAAGAAATATTATTATTCAAAAGTACGATGATTTCTGCGGCAGCATGGAAAAGAAACAGGCTTCCGACATTTCACCCGTTATACGCCAGCCTTGCTGGCATATCATGAGGGACTTTCCGATCCTGTTAAACGGCGATGTCCCTCTTTGCAGAGAAGATTTGCCGGTACTTAAAGGCGGCAGCAAACGGCTCCTTGGCAACGTATTTACAGATTCACTTGAAAATATCTGGCAAAACGGTGATAAATATTACAGAGAACAATGCAAGAAGAATTATACACAGATATGCGCGGACTGCGATGAATACTATACCTACAATTTTTAATCAAACAATAACCCAGTATACCGCTGTCGGCGGCAAGGAACGCATCGCGTCCACAGGCATTTCCGCCGTTGTTCTGAACAGGCCGGGACAGTACCAGCGCAGATCTTTTTTTACAGATCTTGAAAAAACAGGTTTTGATAATATCATATCGATTGAATCATGCGCCCCGCATTATGATATCGAAGAACTTTCGGGGCGTTTTCCTTTTGTACGTTTTATTCTGCCGGAAAGAGAGTTAAATCTCGGCGAACAGATCAATCTGGCAGCTGCTGAAATTGAAAACCCGCTTTTCTTTGTTATCCGAAGCGACATGAAATTTATCGCGGGCGGGACAGCAAGGCGTATGGCAGAACGATTGATTGTAACAGCGAATGAATCAGGCGAAACAGAAGTCAAAACAGGTTTTAAAAGACTTTGCACAGTCCCGATTATCATGAATGCAAACTACGAAGCCATGCCGTCTTTGGCGATTCCGCTTACACAGCGCAAGAAAATGAAACCCGCGTTTCTTGAACCGCACATCGATGGAGAGTTAAGCCTTTTTCCGTTCGACGCGGTCGGCATTTATGATAAAACGCGTTTTATCCAGACAGGCGGATTTGACATAACAATAAAAAACAGTTACTGGCAGTTAATGGATTTCGGCTTCAGAAGCCATCTTTGGGGCGAAGAAATTGCGTTCAGCCTTCAGCTAAAACTTTCGTACAGCGGAGAGCTGCCTTCGCAGGATGCCACTATCGATCATGATTACAAACGTTTTTACCTTAAGAACCTCGCTCCTGTTTTCAGAAACGATTATGCTCACTTGCCTCTCTACTGCTTTCCCCCATTCGTTACCAGAGCAGGAGAAGACCTTGCTTGTGCCTGGGACGAGTTCAAAGAATGCAGAAGATGGATTGTAAAAAACAAATTCAGGTGGAAAATGGATGCCCGCGCGGTAATAAACCGCTGGGACAAACAGGGAGTATAATTTGACTGCGGTTGTATTACAGGCTCGCCTTGATTCTTCAAGGCTTCCCGGAAAAGCGATGCTTAATCTTGACGGAAAACCTGTAATATTTCGCGTAATGCAGGCTCTTGGCAGCATTCCCTGCGATTTAAAGATCCTCGCGTGTACCGAAGACTCAATTTCCGTTTTTTCACCTATTGCCGAAGAAGCCGGTTTTACGGCTTTTGCCGGTCCCAAAGATGATGTTTTAGAGCGTTACTGTCAGGTTATCCGTAAATATTCAATCGACCGCGTAATCAGGGCAACCGGCGACAATCCCTTCGTTTTCGCCGACGCCGCTCTTGCTATTAACAGCGAAGCCGTTTCTTTAAACGCAGATTACTCAGGATACCTTAATCTCCCCTACGGCGCAGGCGTGGAGTCTGTCGCCTCTTCCGCTCTCCTTCGCGCGGCAAGCGAAGCGCAATTACAGCAGGAACGCGAACATGTCTGCCCGTATTTGTACAATCACCCGGGAATTTTTAAAATTCACCGCCCTCAAGCGCCGGATTGCTGGAATTTCCCGGATATTCGCTTAACAGTTGATACGCAGGAAGATTTTAATAATGCTATAAAACTCTATACGGCTTTAAAAAATGAACCGAAAAGGTATAATGGTTCAACAATCATAAATGTTTATCACAGGAATTTTACATAAGGTCACAATGGCGCGGAGGTAATTAAATGATTTTAATTGTTCCCTGTTGCGGGAAAGGGCGGGGAGGCGGACATTTAACACGCTGTATTTCGCTTGTTAAAGATTTACGCGCAATGGGCCGCGAGACTTTTTTGTATCTTAATGACCAAAATGAAAATATTGTTAAACTGCTTGAAACAATGGAATTTAACGCAACATGGATGCTTACAGATACATCTGCACTGCCTAAAATCGATTTTATAGTTCTGGATCGCTTTCAGACACCGCGCGATGAATTTATATACTGGAAAAAAATCGCGCCTGTCATCGCCCTGGATGAAGGCGGCTCTTCGCGTAAGGATTTTGATTTTTTAATCGATATGCTCATCCCTGATGGTTTTATTAAACCTGCAGCCAATATTTATTCGCCAGGGTTATTAGTAAAGGAAATCACACAAAGAACACAGAGGAACACAGATGGCACAAAGGAAAAAAAAGTTTTAGTTACTTTTGGGCAGGAAGACTCCGCGGGACTTGGATTAAAAACTGTAAATGATTTGGTATTAAAAAATAATATAGAGAAACTTAATATTATTCTTTTAAGAGGAGCGCTGACATCAAACTCAGAAATACCAGAGAATGTAAATGTCATAGAAAATATTCCAAACCTTGCCGAACATTTACATGAATATGATGTTGTTATAACTCATTACGGCATTACAGCTTACGAAGCTGTTTTCGCAGGATGCGAAGTCTTCCTTGCTCACCCTACCCCATACCATAAAAAACTGGCAAAAGCCGCAGGATTTACAACTTTTACACAGATACACGGAGGAATAAAAAGCGAACAAAGCACAAACTCCATGAAACTCCACGGCTTAAAATTTGAAAATCAAACCTTAGCCGGACTAATAAACAGTTATTCGCCTATTGTTAGCCGCTCTTGCCCTGTATGCAACTCGGAGAATACATACGCGGTTGCGCGCTTTACAGATCGAACATACAGGCGCTGTTCAAAAGGAGGGCTTATCTTTATGGAAAGGTTAAATCCTCCGCCTGTAGAATATGAAAACGATTACTTTTTTGAATCATATAAAAAACAATACGGCAAAACATATCTGGATGATTTCGACAACATAAAAAAAGCCGGAAAACAACGCCTAAAAATTATAGACAAAATTCTGTGCAGGAAAGGCGATGATTGTGAACAACCCACTCTGCTGGATATCGGCTGCGCATTCGGACCGTTTCTCGATGCGGCGCGTGAAGAAAACTATTCGGTTTTTGGATTAGATCCCGCGAAAGAAGCGGTTGATTATGTACGTCAGAAACTCGGCATTGAAGCTGTACAGGGTTTGTTCCCTTTTACATATTCCGCACTCAGCGATTCACAGCACTATTCTGTAATAACTCTTTGGTATGTTATCGAACATTTTACAGAATGTAAGATCATACTTAACGAAATTAAAAGAATACTGAAACCGGGCGGCATCATGGCATTTTCCGCTCCATCTTATTCCGGCATCTCAGGCAGCTCAGATTTAAAAAAGTTTTTGTACACAAGCCCAGCCGACCACTTTACAGTCTGGTCGCCAAGAATTGTAAAAAGAGTTCTCTTTCGCGCCGGTTTTAAAGTAAAAAAAATTATTATAACCGGACATCATCCCGAAAGATTCCCCATCCTTGGAAGATTCGCAAAAAGCAAAAAAAGCCCGGTGTATTGGTTACTTTTGGCTATCAGCAAACTTTTCAAACTTGGCGACACCTTCGAAGTCTTCGCGCAGTTGAATTAAAGAATTAATTAATTCTTCCTGTGAACATTCTTCCATATCAATTTGACAATTTATACAAAATGTCCGATTTATAAGTAATATGAAAGAAACAATCATTATCCTTGGCGCAGGCGTCATGCAGGGGCCCGCAATCAATATCGCAAAAGAACTGGGCTTTTTTACAATCGCTCTTGACGGCAGCCGCGCGGCGCCATGCGCTGAACAGGCAGACCAATTTGAACAAATTGATTTAAAAGACAAAGAAAGTATCGAGACTTTTGCCCGATCCATTCAAAGCAAAACGAACCGGCTTGGGATAATGACAGCGGGGACTGATTTTTCCGCAAGTGTCGCATGGACAGCGGAAAAACTTGAGCTTCCCGGCATTCCCTACGAAGCGGCGCTTAACGCTTCCGATAAATCAAGGATGCGCGAATGTTTTAAAAAAGCGTCGCTTCCATCTCCTGAGTTTTTTACAATAACCGAAAAGGACATTTTTGATACCCTGCCGCTTTCATTCCCAGTTGTGATTAAACCTGTCGACAACATGGGAAGCCGCGGCTGCCGCAGAGTGGACAACATGCAGGAGTTTAACGAAGCCGCAAAAACAGCGCTTGGTTTTTCACGTTCCGGCCGCGCGATTGTAGAAAATTATATGGACGGTCCTGAGTTTTCTGTAGACGCGATTGTCTATCACGGCGAAATTACAATCTGCGGATTGGCGGACAGGCATATTTTCTTTCCTCCCTACTTTATCGAAATGGGTCACACAATGCCCACTATTATCGCAAAAGAAAAACAGGATGCCGTTTTAGAAACATTCTGCAAAGGCATTCACGCCCTTGGTCTTGCGCAGAATAAAAACATAGGAGCGGCGAAGGGTGACATTAAACTGACCGCAAAAGGACCCATGATTGGAGAAATCGCCGCGCGGCTTTCAGGCGGCTACATGTCGGGCTGGACATACCCCTATTCATCCGGCGCGCTGCCTATAAAAGCCGCAATCCTTGCCGCGATGGGAAAACAGCCGGAAGGTCTTATACCTCTTAAAAAATGGACATGCGCCGAAAGAGCGTTTATCTCGATACCGGGAACGGTGAAGCAGATTGTCGGCGTAAAAGATCAACAGTTGGGATTTAACGGCAATGGAGCGGAAGACGTTAACAACTTTTTTATGCGTATTAAAGAAGGCGACAAAGTTTCATTCCCGGAAAACAATGTAACAAAATGCGGAAATGTCATCGCATCCGCGCCGGACAGAGAAAACGCGGTTAATGCCGCGGAAAACGCCGCCCGTTCGATCTTAATCAAACTTGATCCTTCAGACCCGCAGACCGGAACTTTCCTTTCTGCAAGCACAGCCTTTCCTCCCGATGCTTTCCAATTAACCGATGAACTAAAACAAACCCTTAACGAAATCCCGGAATTTACCACAAATCACACAAACGAAAGGTTCTGTTCGTGGTTAATCTCTCCATTCCCCGCCTTCGAATCATCAAATTTGACCGATTTTATGGGCAGAACCGTTAAAGAAGCCCTCGACGCGGTGTGGCTTTTAACAGGTTTACCTCTTGCGATGCAGGAAACTTCGTTGCAGACAGGCTATGAAAATGCCGAAAATGTAGTAAGGCTTGGCAGATCCTTCTGGACTGCTTTGATTCGCGGCTCTTATCAGGGAGCGGTCTATTACATCGATAATTTACGCCATTAAAACGGCGCAAATTATCACGGGGAAAAACGTGAAAAATACAGCAAAAATAGTATCATTTCTTTTTATTCTAACAATCATTTTACACGCTCCTCTTTTCGCTCTCACCCTCGATGAAACTATCGATACATTAAAAACCATCTCTGCTAATGAACCTGTGCAATTCCGCTGGGACCCTCTGTTCCGTGACGGTGTTTTTAACATGGGAGACCATTACGGCGCTTTTTCAGTCGCGTCCCGCGAAGGAGAAACAGGTTACCTGGTTTTTGATAACCGCGAACTTTTCAATGTCCCCCTGCCTTATAACAGCAACGGACATTTAATATTCCCGGAAAACTTTGTCATCACTTTGAAAAACACCTTTACGCGCCTTCACGAAAATGACATGTCACGTTTCCGCGTCGCCGTTATTATCATCGATCCCGGACACGGCGGAAGAGACCCAGGCGCTGTTGGAAATATCAGCATTAACGGAAAAACCGTAAAAGTAAACGAAAAAGACATCGTTCTTAGCACAGGTCTTGCGCTAAGGGACAGGCTCAATCAAACCTATCCTGACAAACGCATATTGATGACCCGTGAAACCGATGTCTACCGCACATTGGATCAGCGCTCAGAAATGGCGAACGCTGTAACCGTAAGGGATAACGAAGCTGTTATTTTTATTTCGATTCACGCCAACGCTGCTTTAAATACAAACGCGCGCGGATACGAAGTATGGCACATTACATCGACAACAGGTCAGCGCAGATCTCTTCTTGATACAAAAAGACACAATTATTCTTCCGACATAAACGCGATATTGAACCATCTTTTAAACGAGGAATACACGACAGAAAGCATCATGCTTGCCGATTTAATACTTCAGGGGTTCGGCGAATCATTCGGCTCATCGCTGCCTTCAAGAGGCCGCAAGGCAAACGACTGGTTCGTGGTCAGGAACAGCCGAATGCCCGCAGTTCTTGTCGAACTTGGCTTTGTTTCCAACCGCCAGGACGCCGTCCTTATGACCAGTGATGACGGCTTGCAAAAACTTACCGATTCACTGTACAATGGAATAACTAATTTCATTGGAATTTTTGAACGTTAATGGGAAATAAAGTAAGCGAGATTTATAAACAAACCGTTGGTTTTTTATCCTCAAAATCAAAGCGCCGCCTGCTTCTGCTCGGGATTCTTGCTCTGCTGGCACTGACCGAATTTTTCATTTTGGGGCTTGCACGAAGGACTTTTGTATTCTATACTATAAACGATGGGGTTTTGGTTGTAGAAGATCGGATGCTAAAGCATTCCGGATCGCGGGAGGGCGATATAATCCGTTATACGGAGGAAACGCTTTTAGGGCCGGTTGCCCCGGGATTGCTGTCTCTTTTCCCTCGGGAAACCAGACTGAAGTCCCTATTATACCGGAATGGGGTTGTTTATGCTGATTTTTCGGCTGATGCTGCCCTTCCGCCAGTTGAAGGGGGAAAAACAATAGACAATTTCCGGACTTTTTATGCCGGAATTTTAAGGAATTTTTCGTTTGTAAACGATGTCCGTTTCTTTATCGAAGGAAATGCCATTTTTACCGATGAATTCCTGCAGCGGCCGTTGACGGTCCGGTAAGGATTTCCCGGTATACTAAAAAATCGAGAAATCCTGAAAAAATGAAAATTTTATGTTTTGCCGTTGACAAAACATTATAAATTTTATAAAATTAAATTAAAGAAATTAACTTGAAAGAAGTGTTTTAAAGGAGCTTTACATGAAAAAGTTGCTCATTCTAGTCGTAATTGCGATGATTGCGGTTCCCCTGTTTGCCGAAGAAGGCGTATTAATTGACTTCTCAGTGCTCACAGCGGATATTCATGTCAGTACAGGGCCTAATGATAATGGCGATGAGCCCAACCAGAACAGACAGACCATGATGGATTTTTCCCACGTTGCAGGCGGTAGTTTCACCACTCAACAAAAGTCTTTCATGAGTACCTCCCTTGCCATCCGCAACTGGGAAGTAGTTCTTGCGTCTTCCTCAAGGACAGTTTCCAATGTGTCCTTAAGCTTTACAAGGGAAGCTGCGTCGAAAGAATTTGAAACTGTAATGGGCGTCAGGGTCCGTTTCCCCATTGAACCATTTAATTCATGGGCGCTGATCAAACCCCCGTTCGATATTCCAGCTTATGAAATGTCAACAGTCGGCGACGACGGTAAAATCTCACAGATGGAACACAGCGATGGTATCACCAGCCAGAAGAGCCGTTTCGAATCACAGGAAGACGGCGCTCCTGCTTTCGGCGTAATTAAGAACGTCGGCGTTATCAGAGAAGTAAAGGTCCGCGTATACGGTCTTAACTTCCCCCACGGTCTTTCAACAATTCTTGTTGACGGCATGGGCAACGAAAAAAGCATTTTCATGGGTTACCTTGAATTTGACGGCTGGGGAGAACTCATCTGGAGAAATCCCGCTTACATGCAGGAAGTACGCAACAGAGATTTAAGGATTATTCCTCTTTATCCGTTTAACACTCCCTTTATTAAGTTCGGCGGATTCCTTATCCAGCGCGATGCAGCAAGACCCGGCGGAGATTTCGTCACATACTTCAAAGACGTAGCGATAATCTACGACTTGGCAGTTCTTGATACAGAACGCGACATCAACGATGAAGCCATTTGGAGCATCATCCAGACCCGCGAAGAAGCCCGCAAAGTATGGGAAATGGAACGCTTTGGACAGGCTCAGGTACTTCGCTATCTGGAACAGCAGAGACAAGCAACCGAACTTCCGTTTGGAGATCCTGGCCGCGAACAGGAATAGTATAAAAAGGTCTTAACACAGACCTTTCAATAGAAGCGCTGTCTGGAAACCAGTTTTTCAGACAGCCTTTTTTTTATGAAACATGAGTAAACCAGAAAAAGAAAAAGAAATACCTACTCCCGAGAAAAATATATTATTAGAAGAATATGAAAAATATTCCGAAAGCAGATATTTAATCGTTAATAAACTCAAGGAAAAGGTAGAAATTGTACTGTTAGACCTTGATTCCAGCCCTGTTGTAAACGGAAGAATCAAAAACTTTTCAAGTTACTTCTCCAAATATATACGCTTTTTAAAATCAGGCGAAAAAGAGCCGAAAATTACAGACCTTATGGGTGTAAGAATCATCTGCCCTTTTATCGAGGACTTACAGGCAGCAGAGAATTTAATCAAGAAAAACTTTAAAATCATGGAGCGCGAGGTAAAAGGCCATTACAATTTTAAAGAATTCGGCTACGAATCCACCCACCTTTTAATCAAAATTCCGCCCCAAATAATAAAGAAATACGGTGATCCAGGAACAGACATAGCCGAGATTCAGATACGCACCATCCTTCAGGATGCATGGGCGGAAGTTGAACACGAACTTGTTTACAAAGCCGAGTTCTCCCCCTTCGACGAACCTATGAAGCGAAAACTCGCCGCCGTTAACGCGAGCCTTTCTTTGGCTGACATCATTTTTCAGGAGATCAGAAGTTATCAGAGGAAGTTCACAAAAGAGATGGGAAAAAGGCGGGCAAGTTTTTTCCAGAAAATCGAAGAGTCAACAGACAATCTTTTATTCACCGCCCAGCAGACAAAAACAACTATTCCTACAATCGAAATCGATACCCCATCCTCCGACATCGACGATCTTTTAGTAAATGCCCTGTCTGCTCACAATCAAAACCGTTTTAACGACGCAATCAGCCAGTACACAAATATTCTTGAATTGAACCCGGATAAATTAATAAAATCCATCATATACAAACACCGCGGAATGGCATATTTTGCCTGTTCCCAGTACAAGGAAGCAATCAACGATTTTACATCCTCCCTGGAACTGGATCCCGAATCATACAAAGCCGCCTACTACCGCGGCGTTGTCTACTCGGTACAAAAACAATATTTAAGAGCCATAGACGACTATACCCTGTCTTTAAAAATCCATCCGTATCAGGCATTCTGCCTTTTCAGGCGCGGACAGGCATATTTTCACATAAACGACTTCCCCCAGGCTTTAGCAGACTGCGACAACTCCATCGCCCTGGAGCCGGGTAATCAGGCGACAATTAAATTTAAAAATTTGCTTCATGAAAAATTAAAGATGTAATTTTGATCGAGGCAGGAATCGGACCTGCGACCCACAGCTTAGAAGGCTGTTGCTCTATCCACTGAGCTACTCGACCTATTTGTGATTATATAATTTCACTGGATTATGTCAACACATTAAAAAATAAACAAGTACACAGAGGACACGGAGTAAAGAAGGTTTTATACGAAAACCTCCGTGTAACTCCGTGTCCTCTGTGGTTTCTCTCTTTTCCCCTAGAGACTGATCATCGTGAGAACCATCGCGAAGAGGGCGACGGGTTCTGAAATACCGATAACGCTGATGTATTGGGCAAAGCCTTTTCCGGTTTCCGCTAAGGCATCGCAGGCGAAAGCGCCGGCTTTTCCCTGAACGAAGGCGGTAAAGCCGATGGCCAAACCTGAAGCAACTGAGAACGCCAGATAGAGAAGTCCGTTTTCCGGGTTCTCGAATGCGGCTGTCTTAATCTGCCCCATCAGAATAAATGCGTAGAATGTCTGTGTTAAAGGAAATCCCGCAAATACAAGGAATGTCATGGGAGCTGCTTTATTTGAAATAAAGCACTTTTTCCATGCACCGATAGCCGCATTGGCGCAGGTGCCAATACCAAGGCCGGAACCGCAGGCTGCAATACCTAGTACCAAGCCAGCTCCTAATAATCCTAAATTCATACTCCACTCCTTAGTGTTTTTATTTTATAACTTTTTCCGCAAAAGGCTTGTAGGCAACACCCGACCAGGTAATACCGACATGCCCCGAAAATTC
>Ga0209755_10000271_pt1 | contig 101032 bp, 93 predicted proteins | sample TergutCo191P1_FD_187301 | JGI IMG/M metagenome (GOLD analysis project Ga0209755, IMG submission 187301) | Cornitermes sp. P1 segment gut microbial communities from Petit-Saut dam, French Guiana - Co191P1 (SPAdes) (version 2) | ecosystem: Host-associated > Arthropoda: Insects > Digestive system... | reverse complement strand
TTTTGATTTCCTGTTATTATGCAGTCGTTGCTTACAAAGAAATACAGTATGGTTTCGTTTGTTATTGTAGATGCCGTGCCGTAAATTCTTTGCCTGTCAAGCATGCCCGCCTGCTCTTCATGCTGCGGATCTGTCGATGCCAGCAATAAAATCAAATTGCCCATTGTATCTTCGTTGTCGATTTGTACATCTTTCCAGTAAGTGGAAAAAAAACTTTTAAATTCGTCTCCGTTGTTGTCTTTCCATGGCAAAAGTACGGCTGCGCTTATATCGTTGGGTTGAACTGTAAAATTCAACACTCCGTTTATAATGTCGCCCGAGCCTATATATGCGATATAAGGATAGTTGCCGATGTATTCAATGCCGCTTAGATAATAATTTCCGTTGTACGGAAGGTAGACTTCGCTGATTTTAATTGCCAAACTGTTTCTTGTCCAAACCTGTTCGCCGCTTATTTTCAGCGTATTGCCAAGATACGGACTTACCCTGTTTATGTGCGGCATGTCGTATTCGCAGGTTAAAAGGGCAAAAGACAAAAAAATAAAAACAATTGCAAATGACAATTTGCGTTTCTTTCTCAATTTGTTCTCCATAAAAGTGGGACCTGCCGCCTATTTGCCAAGATCGGGGTTTTTTGGCATGGAACCTGTGCCTTCAGTCGAAACCTTAAACAGTATAGCTTCTACGCGGCGGTTAAGTCCCGCGTAAGTTGTGCTTGAGCCTGCGATGCTCCTTCCGCCGCCGTAACCTCTTGTGGTAATTCTTGCCGCCAAATCATGGGAAGGATCCATTGCACCGATAACCGTTTGCGACGGCGGATTTGCTGGTGTCGGAAGAGATCCCCCGCTATAAACCAGGGCAATCGCATCCCGTACCGATTCTGCGCGGTCATTGCTGATTTCCGTTAGTTCGGAAGCTTCTTGTAATGACCCTGTAACTACGTTTGCATGTCCGTGCAATATCAAAAAATATTCTTCGTTATCGATCAGATCCGCAACAATTTCCTCGACAATTCCATTGTTGGTATTTTGTTCCTGCAAGGTCACGTTGCTGTTAGCCGGCGGTTTGGCAGGCCAGTTGTATTTAACCTGATCTCCCGAGAAAATGATAAATTCGATTGAAATTATTTCGATATACTGGAGTAGTATTTCCGGCGGGAGAGGTCTGTCGATATAAACATATCCGGTTATGATTTCGGGAGGAAGCTGCTGAATAATTGTTTCATATAAAAATTGCTTTTCTATTATAGTTTCATAAATCAACAGGGGAACGTCCTTGATAATTGCCACATAATTATAATCCTGTTCCTGTTCCTCTTCCCACCATTGTCCGATGATCGGGTTTTCAAAATCGCATGTGGAAAAGCATAAGAATGCAAATGCCAAACCGAATATATAAAACGCGTTTTTGATTTTCATGTTTACCTCCTTTTTTATTCAGCGCCAATTTGAATAATCATTAATTCAACATTTACGCCTCTTTCACGCAATCGATGCCAAGGTTGTAAGTTCCGATGTCGGGACCGAACATATGAGGATAACCGTCGCGGACCATGGGTTCGATATGCCATCTCGGCGAAAGCGGAATTGTTATACCTAAGCCTGCATCGGCTAAAATTGAACCCCTCGTTCTAGTTACGTCATCAAACGGATTTTCCCAGCCTCTGTAAGCGGCAAGTATTCCAAGCCTGCTTCCGACCGTCAATGGAGGAGAAAGCCATAGCTTGGGGTCTATCACTATTTGGTATGAATGACCGTCGACAAGAACATTGCTCATTCCGATTCCTGCGTCCAGCGACCAAAAATTACCTGCGGGATATGTAGTCAGAGCGTGTAATGAGCAGGTGAGCGCTAATAATGCCAAAAACAATATTATGCGTTTTTGATTTTTATATTTCATACTAATCCCTTTTTTATTTGCATATATTGCTAAGTATAGATTATAAAGTATTATATTAATTATTCAAGTATATATTATGTTATTTTGTAGTTATTTCATAATAATTTTTGACAATTCTTAATATAATTATATAATTAAAACCAAAATCTAATTATAATTGGTTATTTTAACACCGAAGGCGGTACTCCTCAGCCCAAAGCGTTAAAAATCACATGGGGCGGTGTGGTCGGAAGGCTTCGCCTTGTAAGCCGCGGTAATAATGGTTCTCTCGGCTGGTTTGACGAAAACGGAAATCCCTGGGATGTGGAAACGCGGCAGGTAAAAAATACAGATGACGTTGACGGTGACGGTTTTGTCACGCTTACAGTCAGATGAGAGGAATACGCTTACACTGTAAAATTTGATCCGTATCCGCCGCCGATTATTCCGCCGATCGGCGAGGCAGAAATAAAAAGCCAATTTCTGAATCAATATAAAGCTGTGATGGATTTATCCCATCACAGCTACCCCCGGCAGGGGTTAAATCTTTTTAAACAGCATTTCAAATTGTTTAATCTATATGTGTTGATAATAAGAAATAATAGATATTTTTATTCTGTTTAATCAAATTTCGTTATTTCTTCCTGTTAGCGGAATTTTTTTGTGATGTTGACTCATTTTGAAAACCAGACGGATTTTTAAGAGCATCCCTGATTCTATGATCAATACTTTTACAAAACGCTTCTGTGTCGTATAATATATTCTGACGAAGCTCTATCAATGCTGAAGAAGCGGATGGAGCTATATCTTTTTTACTTGCATGGTAAGGGACAAACAACTGGAATATCTCAACATTTAAGGCTTTTGCAATGCGGGAGATTGATTTATCGCTTATCCACATGCGGCAGCCTTCGATTGTATTTATCGCCTGAACAGATAAATCAGCCGCTTCTGCCAGTTTTTCCTGCGAAAAACCCAAATATTCGCGGCGTTTTTTAATATTTTGAGCAAGGATCATTCTGATTTTTTCCGGTTTCTCTTTCATATTGATAAATTTAGATTATTTTTATATTTAATATTGACAAGTTAATATTATTGTGTTATTTACTTAGTATTACTTTATTAAAACCTCTATGGGAAGTAAGACACTTTAATGGAAGGATATTGTATGAATAATAAAAATATTATATTAACGTTTTTTCTTTTTGCATTTATTATATTTACAGGAGTAACTCAGGAAGCTGCACCTCATGTATATAGAATCGGCGACACCGGCCCGGCTGGCGGAATAATTTTCTATGATAAGGGAAATAATTCAGATGGCTGGCGTTATCTGGAAGCAGCGCCTGTAGAAGTTGAATTTATCGCCAAATACAGCGCGATGAATACATTTGTCGCCAATACCCAAACAACAATCGGAACTGGAAAAACAAATACTCAAATCATTTTAGATACATATATCCGAACTGCGGGAGAATGGGACACAGCCGCTCAGTTATGTGATGAACTTGAATTCGGCGGATTTGAAGACTGGTTTTTACCCAGTATTGATGAATTAAATCTAATATACGGTCAATTAAGTAGAAGAAATCTTGGCAATTTTCAGGACAGGTATTATTGGTCATCTACAGGAAGCAGAACTAATAATGTCTGGGAACCTACCGGCGCTTACGCAATAAATTTCAGCAATGGGAGAGCCGAATTAGGCGCAAGGACCAGCAGTTTATATGTCCGTCCAATTCGTCAGGTTGCGGAGCATAATTGATTTATGGTTCCAGCCAGCGTGTTAGATCATATTGATAATTTTGAAGTGAAATAAAAAGAAGAATTTTCTATTTGGAGGATTAAAATGAATTGTTATGCTCATGAAGACAGGGTAGCTGTCGCGGCATGCGGGAAGTGCGGTGCAGGACTGTGTAAGGAATGCGAGATAAACACTATTTTCAGATTGAAAAAATTTGCTTTATGTAATAAATGTAATAATATTGTTGGAAATGAGAATGACAGTTTTTTTAAATCAATTCTTACAATTAAACAAGCTGTTCTTTTGGTTAATATAATTTCTTGTGTAATAGGTATAATTCTTTTTATTATTTTATTTTTAACCGGAGTTCATTTATTCGGCGCTGTTGCCGTAATGTTGATTTGCTGGTCTATAGGGTTTTTTATCAGCCCGTTTATTGATAAAAATATCAAAATAAAAGAGACTAAAACTGAGAAAGTTACAACTCCTTATCCAATACTTAATACAATTCTTAATATTTTATTTTCTTTAATTTCAATACTTTTTAAAGGAGTACTGTCTCCGTTTATGATTCTTGGTTCTCTTATTGGAATTTACAAGGTAAAGAAACAGATTGCGGAAAATAATGAAAAGATAAGTATGCTTAACACTTAAAAAAAATATTATTTGGAGGATAAATATGAATTGTTTTGAACATGAAGACAGAAGCTCAGTTACAAGGTGTGAAGAATGCGGTGTTGGTATTTGCGAAGAGTGTGAAAAAAAAACATTTTTTACTTTTAATAAAAAACCAATTTGTAAAAGATGCAACCATGATCGCGCCAGAGAGAATAAATATAAATATAATCAAAGATTCAATGCAGAAGTAGTTTCATTAATAATTAATTCAATAGGTTTTATAACAGGAATTATTGTATTTATCGCGATAAGATCATCTAATTATCATATTATTCTAGCTGTTCTTGGTATGCTGCTTTGCTGGGGAGCAGGATTTATTTTAAGTATTGTTATAGAAAAAAATATAAAGAAAATGAGTAATGATGATGATCCTGTGCTGTCAGGATTAAAGGAATCAGATGGTGCTTTTGGAAAAATTATTTTATTTATTATTGCCGGAATATTTTCGCCTTATATGATTTTTAATATTATTAAAACGATCATTAGAATTAATAATGATATTAACGAAAATAATAAAATTTTAAGCAAGCTAAACGCTGTTTAAAGGAGATTTTATTAATGTGGGAAGAAGGAGAATTTACCCGTAATATTCAAAAAAATGATGAATATTGGCGAAAAGAATATGCGTCAAGAGAGCAAGATGCAAAGAGAAGAAGCAGCGGCGGTGGAAGCAGCACTGCTGCCGGAGGCGGAGGCATTCTTGCAGGGGTAATAATATTTGGAGTTATCTGGTTTACGGTAGCTGATTTTCTTGAGAAGAATTGGGTGTCCTTGGTAATAATTTCAGGTATTATAGTTGCTTGTATAATTACATGTCTAATACTAAGAAAAAAAATCTATAAATCAAAAATACCAGTGTTAATAACCATCGCTGTTTCTATCGGTTTAATTGTCGGGGTTATAGCGCTTGGAATGGCTCAAAAAGACGGCAATTTTGAACGATGGAAAAACAACTCCGTACAAATAGAACAGCGATCTTGACAATTACATGAAAACTGCCGTATTGGGGGTTTTAAATATTTTAAGTAAAGGGGTTTTTTATGAAATCGAGATTTTTTGGAGTGTTATTGGTTGTTTTTGTGTTGATGGCGGCGTTTGTTTCATGCAGCAAATCAGAGGGTTCAGGATCGGGAGGGGGAATTTTAGCAAGAGTTGCGGCTGATCCAAGAGCTGTGTATTACGGAAAATGGTATAATGACGAAACAAGCAGATTGCCAAATAATTTAAAGATGGAAATAAGTGAAAATGAGTTTTTATATTACGAAACTACTTCATTCGGAAAAATGGAATATAAGGCAAGAGAATTGCAGTGGGTTGAAGTTGAAAATAAAGTTACAGCTTCAAAAGAAGAGTTTCCAAAAGGTTATACGTTAAAAGGAGTTGGTTCGGGAACTTGGGTAGAAAGGGGAGGGGGATATGAAGACGAAAGTGAAGAATTATTTGCAAGAAGAGTATTTGAAGTATTTATAAGCACTGATGGGAAAAAAATAAAGTTAAGAACTGGTAGAAGTTCAATATCTTGGGTAGATATGTTTAAAGAATAAAACAAGACCCCTTTAGGGGCTTTAAATTTTGTTTGTAAAATACCGTATGGTATTTTAATATTTTAAAAGAGAAGGTTTTTATGAAAAAGGCTACTAAATTTTTATTTATTGTTTTTACGGTTGTTAGCTTATTTTTTGTCTCATGCAGTGATAATAAAGGTTACTTTGGAGAATGGGAAAACAGTGAAATTGTTGATCAGGTAGGCACGATATTTCTTAGTAATATTTCTATAAAAAAAGATAGTGTTATATTGAAAACAGGAAGCGCTACTTTTACTACTACGGATTTTAAATGGGAAAAAGAAAAATCTAGCGATGAAGATTATTCTGACGGTTTTAATATAAAGGGTAAAACTGTAAGAAATCATATCTCATTTGGTACAGACAACTGGGATGCTCAATATTACAGGTTATTTTTAAGTAAAGACGGAAAAAGCCTTAAGGTAATTTCAAGAGAAACTAGCACAAAGATATTCCAGCGTAAATAATAATATTAACCGAAGCTATCAGAAAATTTGTGGATGGTTTATTATGAAAATGAATTTTTAGAAATTATCAACGTTTTATATTATGGCTGTTTTTATAGTCAATCACTATCTATGCAAACAAATTCGCTTTCAGGTAGAAGCTTAGACAAATCAAATAACCCTTCAATAAAAATATCTTCAAATATTTGCTGATTATTCTTTTTCTTTTTCTTCTTGGGAAACGGCGCATAACCACATACATTTTCATAAGGAATTGGTTTTAGCAGGTATTTTTCCGGTATTTCCATATTACCGAATAAAAAATGATCCAAGTCATAATGTTCTTCTTCTATAGATATGTGTTCAGATTTATGATCAAAAAATAATTTTATGAAATTTGCTTTTGGGCCGTTATCGAACTCGAAATCAGCATAAGTTATTTCATCACTCCCATCTTCTTTATAAATACAAAGCGGAGCTATAACAGTTATTTTTTCTTTACCATCACAAAGGATATATCTTTCCTTTTTTATTATATTATTTTTCATGTGAACATTAACATTAATACTATCTGATTCAAAAATATCCATAAACAGTATTATACTTTTTAATTCGATAATTGTCAAATAAATTCATAAATTTTTAAAAAACATTGACAAGTTTTATAAGACATGGTATAATTACCTTATAATGTTATAATTGTTCAAATAGTTATAACCAAATCCTGCATGCTTAACGGTTAATTCCAATATGATTTTGCAGGGTTTCAAGTCAAAAGGAGGAAAAACAACATAGGATTTCTCAAGTCCATATAAATAACAGATAAAAATCTCAAACTGTTATTTAGTTGTTTTTCCTAAAAAAATCATGAAATTTTAATTCTCAGGACATTTTTTATATTTTTGAAGTTATTTAGATATTAATAACTTTGAAAAATCATTCTCAATTAATAGAGTTGTTAGATAACTTCAGTTATTGAACCAAACGAAGTTTGATACTTCCTTAGAAAAAAGAATAATAAAGAGGTTTTCATGGAAAATTATAAAGATTCAGATAAAAGAAACCAAACATATTCTCGCTGGGCATCAAGCGATGAGATAAAAGAATCACTGTATGAATTTTCATTTAACGGTATTAAACCGGAATACGGAGGCATTCCGTTATATAAAGAAAACGGTAATGTTTATATTGAAAAAAATGACGTGCATACACTCATTTTAGGTTCGACAGGCACAAAGAAAACCCGTCTTCTTGGTATGCCGTCTCTTTTAACATACGCGATGGCAGGAGAGTCATTTATCGCAACAGACCCTAAAGCGGAGCTTTATGAAAAGACATACTCTGTATTAAAGAAAGAAGGTTATAATATATTTGTACTTAACTTACGCGATCCTGTTTATAGTAACTGCTGGAATCCTTTATTAATTCCATACAGGCTTTACCATAACAATAAGCGAGATAAAGCAATAGAGCTTGTAAACGATTTAGCGAAAAGTATAACAAAAAACAGCTGTCTTAACAAAGACCCTTATTGGGAAAACAGCGCCTGCGATATACTTGCTGGTCTAATTCTCATACTTTTTGAATGTGCAGAAGAAAATGAAATTAACTTTAAGAGTTTAAGAACTCTTAAAACACAAGCCTTTAAAAGTGTAGATCATGTAAACAAAGAGGATATTCCCTTTATACGTGAAAAATTTTTAAAGCATATCAATCAATCATCTTTTGTGTGTTCTCTTTTAAGCGGTACATCTAATGTTTGCGATGTCACAAGAGGCTGCATCGTTTCAACTTTTGATCAGGCGGTACGGCCGTTTTTTTGTCAGGATGATTTGATCGATACACTTTCTGACCACCACCTTGAAATGGAAAAAATCGGGAAGGAAAAAACAGCGGTGTTTCTCATAATTCCGGATGAAAACAGTCTTTACCATCTACTAGTCAGCGTGCTTATCAAACAGATATACACAGTATTAATTCTAGAAGCTCAAAAACAACCTAAAAAGACATTGCCTTTGCGCGTAAATTACCTGCTTGATGAGTTTGCGAGCCTTCCTACGATAAACGACTTCCCCGCGATGATAACAGCATCCCGCAGCAGGAATATACGTTTTAACTTGTTAATTCAAAGCTTCAGTCAATTATATCAAAGGTATGGCTCTGAGGCTGAAACAATTAAAGGAAACTGCGAGAACTGGGTATTTCTTCACAGCAGGGATAAATCCACGCTTGAAGAATTTTGTCTTTTGTCAGGAACAAAAAATAATGAAGAACCTCTTGTGTCAATGTCACTGCTTCAAAGATTGGATAAAGAAAAAGGCGAAGCTCTAATTTTTCATAAAAGGCAATTTCCTTTTTTGACACATCTTCTTGATATTGACAGTTATCCGAAAATGTTACTTGACGACATAAAGATTGAATACCCTCACAATAACCGTAAAGTACAGAATGTATTTGACTTTGAGAAATTTTGTAATAATAATACTGATTATTTTCTTTCGCAGCTTTTTTCAGGTAAAACTCACAAAGAAATATTAAAAGATCAAGAAGGATTTGAAAATTATCTTATATCAAAACATGAAGATGTAATTCTTGAACCTTTGTTTAAATCTAAATTACCGAAAGAGAAAAAGAAAAAGGATAAACAAAATATTGATATTCATAAAAATCCATACTGGTTACGTGTAAATAAGAAAGTTAGAGTATACGCTATAAGTGATTTACACCTTTCCGGCAAAAATGTTACAAAACCTATGAACATCTTTGAAAGTTATTCTTCAGGGTACATTGAAGATGTAAAAGATAATTGGAACATGACCGTACAGGATGATGATGTAGTACTGATCAGCGGAGATATTAGTTGGGCTTCAAATTTTGATGACGCAAAAGATGATCTTGATTTTATCGGGCAGCTTAAAGGGATAAAAGTAATTATCAGAGGCAACCATGATTACTGGTGGCAAAGCATTTCTAAAGTGCGTTCAGTACTGTGCAATGAAACTTACGCTATACAAAACGACAGTATTAAAATTGGCAATACTGTGATCTGCGGTACGCGGGGCTGGACATTACCTGATTTTTCTAAAGAAACCAAAGAAGAGGATATAAAAATATATTTAAGAGAAATTGAAAGATTGAAATTATCGCTGGAGGACGCATCTGTTAAACGTAATGAGGGAGATGTCTTAATCTGTATGACACACTTTCCGCCGATTAACAGCGCTCCCGAAGATAACGATTTTACCGGTTTATTAAACGATTATAAGGTAAATAAGTTAGTATACGGGCATTTACACGGTTCTGATATTCAAACGCCGCTTTGTTATGAAAACAATGGTATTGAATATTATCTTACAAGCTGTGATTTAACACATAACAAGCTGATACAGATTCTATAAAAGAGGTTATTTATGTCAATTTTATTTTCAGGTGATTTTCACGCTAATGCCAGAGGTGAATTGACCTTATTAACAAATGATACACTGCTTAATAAATTCGGCGCTGAAATTTATAGCAATGTTAATTATCATATTATTCTCGGTGACGGCGGTTTTGGATGGGAGAACAATGAAAAAAGGGATAAATATAACTATAAAAAGCTGGCAGAACGTTCATTTCCAATTCTTGTTGTACAAGGAAATCACGAGCCAATTTACGGAATGAAAAATGTAAAAGAAATAGATATTGGAATTGGCGAAAAAGTATTAGTAATAAATAAAAAGCCCTTTACAGCGTATTTAAAGCGCGGAAATATTTATACAATTGATGGCATCAAATTTCTTGTATTAGGAGGAGCGTTATCTATCGACAAATACCGTAGAACAGAGAATAAGTCATGGTGGAAAAATGAATATTGGAGCGATAAAGAAAAGAAAGATTTGTTTGAGTTATTGGAAAAAAATAACTCTTTTGACTGCATTATTTCTCATACAGGACCTTGGCATATTAATGTTAAACTTTTTCATTATTCATATCCGCTTTCAATAGGTGGAAATTATGAAAAGATTAATGACAAAGTTGCGAAATTAAATGATGAAATACATGAAAAAATATACTTCAATGAATGGTGGTGCGGGCATTTTCATCAAAACCTTTATTATTACGATTCAGATAAAAATCGAGGGTATCAATATTTATATAAATCAACAAAAATCCTTGAGAAAAATCTAGACAGGATTACTGTTTTTAATGAACATGGGATGATGAAAAGGTAATGTTGATAATAAAATAATTGTAAACGTAACGCAAGTCTATACAGGATATAGATTTAGTAGGGCGAAAAAAAATAAAAATGTTACAAAAAAACCAAATGTTTACACACTAAATCTTTACAGGATATAGAGTTGCGTGCAAATGTATACACCCTTTATCTTGCCATTACATTATTCTTTTTTATTTATTCTTATATCTAATTCTTTTGTTATTAATTTTATCACAAGATGAATTTATTTAAAATTAAAAAAGGTTATCAAGTAATTAGACAATTCAAAGTTGAATATAAAGTTAAAATTTATAAATAAAAATAGGTAAAAGATTATAATGAAAATATTTAAAGAATAAAGATTAAGCCAAAGAAGCCCTGTAAATGTGTTTAATATGTAAAAGGTATTATTACAAAATAAAATTGATTGTAGACCCCTCTAACAGCGAAATAAAGGCATTTAAAATGTAAGCTCACAGGCGGCCATGCCGGAAACAGGCTGTGCTTGAAAATTAGGATAAACCTAATTCTCCTGATGGTAAGAAAGCCATTCTGTTTTTTTTATTGTGGATTTGAACCAGTACCAGTGTCACTCTGCCCATTCAATCCTTATCGATCCTGAATTTGTTCTGATGTCAATTACGGGAATATTATCTGTTCCATTACTGCCGCCTATAACGCCCTGAACCAGATTTTTGTCTGTAACAGGACTTGATAATTTATCCGAGAAAGGCGCAGTTAATCTTCCGCTCGACGTTCTTGAAGAAAAGTTAAAATTTAAACTTTGCGGTAAATACAGCCTGACAGCGCCTGATAATGTATAAAGAATTATATTTACGACGTTATCTGAAACTGTACATAGAATGCCGCCGCTTGATGTTTTTGCGTTAAAAGAACCTGTCAATATACCCAGACTTATATTCCCGCTTGATGTTTCAGTTGTTAAATTGCCGTTTGCCGCGCCAATATCAATTCCGCCGCTTGAAGATTTTATTTTTATTACACCTGCTGTAATGGAGTTTACAAATATTCTTCCGCTGGAACTCTCAAGTTCGATCCTTGAACCGTTTAAATTCAATATATCAATACTTCCGCTTGAAGTTTTAATATTTACAGCATTCCTGTATGAAACTGGAAGATAAACTTCCACACGCCGGTTAAAATTATTAAAAAGTCTTATCGGGCTTTCTCCCTTTTCTACAGTTAATGTATTTCCGGTGATATTAATATTCGCGTAATACCTGCTGTTATTCTCGCTCATGTATTCTTTAATTACAAGCTTTTCTGAAGTTCCGGTGTATATAGAAACTTTTTCTGATGCGTATATTATTTTTATATCGTTTATATTATCAGTCTCAATTTCCCTTTCATTGACCAGTTCCAGATTTCCGCTGCAAAATGCCTGTACAGAAAAATAAAAAATTAATAACGCTGAAAGAACGGCTGGTTTCATTAAAACTCCCTGTTCACATTATACAATTATTCTATACAAATGTCCATTATTACCGCACAGAAAAATTTGCCTAACGCGCGCTAAACTTTTAATTATTATACGGAAAAATAATTTTTATGCATTTTATTTATTTTTTTCATAATGGTTTTCCGTATATGTTCAGGTTCCATAACTTCAAGATATTCCCCATAAGATAAAAGGACTCCGTACACCCATTCATCTTCCGGCCATGTAACAGTAATAATAAAACTGTCGTCCTTTTGTTTTTTACACCACCCGGGATTAAAATCTTCATATACCCTTTCCGTCATTTCTTTTTTCATTTTGAATTTTATTTTTACAGGCGTTTTTTGTTTTTCGTCCATATAGTTACCGTCATACATTACAGAGGGTTCTATGTTTGATAAATCACGTTCAGAAAAATTAATATTTGTAATTTTTAACTTGCTGATTCGTGTCAGCTTAAAAGTCCTTAAATCCTGCCTGACAAGACAGAAACCCTTTACATACCATGTACCGGATTTATACCATAATTTAACAGGTTCAATTTTACGATGTGTCATTTCACGTGTTTTTTTTCCGTAGGAACTGTAATAATCAAATTCGATTATTAGGCGTTCAAGTATGGCAGTCTTAAGATTATTAAATAAATCCGGCGGTATGTCTTTCGCCCAAAACGAAAAATCAATATCGAGCCAGCCGGCGGCGTTTTTCTGAAACACTGATGATAGTTTGTTTAATATTTTTTCAGTTTCAAAATTTTTTACTTTAGAAAACCCTTGAAGCGCGATTAAAATATCGTGCTGTTCCTTTTCGTTCAGCAATGATTTATTTAGGACAAAATCGGGGAGTAAGCCTATGCCGCCGCCGTTGCCTTTTTCGGTGTAAACAGGAACGCCTGCCATGCCAAGCGCTTCAATGTCTCTGTAAATAGTTCGCTGCGATACTTCAAAACGTTCAGACAGCGTTTTTGCGGTTACGATTTTTTGGTTCATTAATATGTATACGATTTCAAATAATCTGTATATTTGCATACTGCCTCTTTATAAATATGACATTATTATGTCATATTTAAATCAAAATATAAAGCTTCATTATGAATAAAAAAAAATAAAGATTTTTCAAATATGACGTAGTGCTGTCATATTTGATAATTTATAAATGAATTATCATTAATTTGGAGGAATAAAAATTGAGTTTGTACGAAGAAGGACTTAAACTGCTTGAAGAAAAATTCGGAAACGGAAAGGACAACGTTATCTCGCTTTCGACTATCGCGCGGGAAGCTGACGCTGACGGAAATCCCCAGCCTGTTGTGCGGGATGTAGACGCATTTTATGAGAACGGCGCCTTTTACATCACAACATACGGCAAATCAAACAAAATGCAGCAAATTGCCAAAAATCCCGCGGTCTCGGTTGCGGTCTGTTTCGGATGGTTCACCGCTGCAGGAAGGGGCGAGAATCTCGGCTGGGTGTTAGACCCAAAAAACGCTGAGTTAAGAGACAAGCTCCGCAAAGTTTTCGCCGAATGGTACGACACAGCAAACAACGAAAAAGACGAAAACTGCTGTATCCTTGCGGTCCGTCTCACAAAAGGAACGTTAAATATAAACCATTGGGAAAAATTATACCACATGGACTTTGTGAACAAGACCACGATGGAAAACGGCGGAGTTTTTTAAACGCTGCAGGCGGCAAGGAACGTAAAACGTTTTTAAAAACGCGCTGGCAGGTGGATCTAGCCCCTAGGGGAATCGAACCCCTCTTTTAAGATTGAGAATCTCATGTCCTGACCGATAGACGAAGGGGCCTCAAGTGGAAATATATCAATTTTTTTCTTGATGTGTCAATCACTCGCTGTGGTATTCGATTAACGAAGTAACCGGCGTCGGCTCAAGTATTTTTTTGTAATCAAGGAAGGGAAGGCTGACGATTCCGAAAATCTCGGGCACTTCGGCTCCGCCTTCTATCAAAAGCGAGCGCGCTGCGTTTAAAGTGCCGCCTGTCGCAATTAAATCATCTGTTAATAATATCCGCTTTCCTTTCGGGACATCGGCGCTGTGAACTTCAATTTCCGCCTGAGCGTATTCAAGCGAGTATTTTTTGGAAAGCGTAATGCCGGGAAGCTTGCCTTTTTTTCTGATTGGTATAACGGGAATGCCCATGTTATAGGCAAATGGCGCGGCGAATAAAAAGCCCCTTGCTTCTATAGCGGCTACAGCTTCAATCTTTTTGTCTTTATAAAGTTCCGTCATTTTGTCAATGCAGAATTTAAAGGCTTCTATGGAAACAAGTATGCTGGTAATATCATAAAAAAGAATTCCCTTTCTGGGAAAATCAGGCACTTTTCTGATATAATCGTCAAGATTAAACTTCACTTTTTTAATATTCCTTTTATCCATTTTTTGATTTCTGATTTTTTTATGTTAGCTGCAACAAGCGGCTCTCCCAAAGAAGCGTCGCAGTCCTTTAATAATTTGCAAAGATAATTTACTGTTTTTTCCTTAACGGAAAAAACGCCGCATTTTCTTGACGCAAGGTTAATATGCAAAAGCAGTTTTTCAAGATACGCGAAGGATTCCGGTCTGGAATTTTCACAGCCGATAAAAAAAACACCGGCGGAAAGCAGATTAACGCCTTCAAATTCATGAGCAGGGCATATTTTTACTTTATAACCGGACATTGATTCTGTAATTAACTTCGCAACAGATTGAATTGATTCGGATCCGTCGGTAATAATTAATGCGTTATCGCTCACTTGTTCATCCTATAAAATTAAGTTTCTGCTGTCAATCATTCGCCGCGGTTCCCATTGCCTGAACCGAATAATCGACGATGATCCAGATATTATCCCTTCTTTCAAGAAAATATGAATACTGCCTTAATTCTGTAAATGAAGTATGCCTGAATCTTAGAACCGCAATTACAGTTGCCTGATAATTGTTGTATTCTGTTCTGATGATGCTGAAACTGGTTGGTATTACAGAAATATCCTCGTCTATAACAGCGTTTTGCAAATTGCGTTTATATGTTTCAAGCATTGTTCTTCTGCCTGCTTCGTTTTCAGAAAGGTATCTTCTTCTTTGGTAGGCGTCGCGCTGAAGCATTGCTTCAGGGTCAAGATAGAGAAAAAATCTTTCCCACTGGGACTGCTGTCTTGCCGTTATCATGTATGTCACAACTTCATCGGGCGGAAGGGACTGTCTTACAAGAACCGCGCCTGTCGCGGTATCAATATCCAAAGGAATTCCGTCAGGACCTGGAATCAGTTCAGGGCGGATGCTTAAGCTAAGATAATTTGTTTCGATAGCGGGAACAAGCACAGAACGGTATAATTCAGGGTAAATAAAAGCGCGTACCCTGTATGAACCCGGCTGCGAAAATGAAATATACTCGCGAAGGTCTTCTGTAAATGAAAAAGACTCGCCGCTTTCTATCGATATTTCGCGGAAAAATACATTGTTATTCTGGTTCCTTTTTCTGATTAATGAATCCGAAAGCGGCAGCGCGCGGTTTGTCATTGTTCTAATGTCAAAATCAATTGAAAACACGCGATCATCCGCAAGTTTAAACCGGTATGTATACGGGCTGTTATTTGTAATTGTAATCTGAACATAAATCGGGTAGGATTCAACATAATAAACCTGTCTGTCATAAAATCTTATGTTGAATTCGACCTGTCCCTGAGCGGTTTCCGCCGCGAACAGGTATGGAAAACCCGCGCAGATAAAAAATAAAAATGCGAAAGATATAGAAAATTTTCTTGCCATTTTACTTCCCTTATATATAAATTAATAAGGCTGTTCAAAGTGAACACACTTCTATAATATAGAATCGGTAGTTTTTTATGAATACCTTATCATTTCCTGAAATTTTACTAAAAACTCAAGAGTCAAAAACCGTTCGCGCTTTGAATTCCGCATTAAAAGAAGACCTTTTTCCGGTTGATATTGAAGGCTGTGAAGGTTCGTTATGCTCATTCATTGCCGCGCACACATATAATATAACAAAAGGCAGGCTTTTTTTAATAGTTCCCGGCGAAGAAACTGCTTTGGATTTAATGCAGGATTTAAAATTATCTGGTATTCCCTGCGTTAAATTCCCGTGGTGGGGAACCGCGCCGTACAGAGAACTGACAGCGCAGGCGGCTATATTCGGCGAAAGAGCAAAAGCGCTGTACGAACTTGCCGAAAACAAGGACGGAATTACAATTATCCCGATAAGGGCGCTTTTAAACCCGCTGCCTCCGGCCGAATACATAAAAAGTCTTCTTGTCACTTTAAAACCTGAAGGGCAGATTGATACTGCGTCTCTCGCAAAAACTCTCGCGTCCTTTGGCTACACAAGGGTTCCGCGCGTTCAGGTTTGCGGAGAATTTGCCCTTCGCGGGGAAGTGCTTGATATTTTTATGGGGGGTGATGAACAGGCCTTCAGGGTGCTTTTTGATTTTGACAAAGTGGAAATGATTAAACAGTTTGATCCTGTCATGCAGGGAACAGGCGACAGGAAATTTTCAAAGCTTGTTATAAGGCCGGTGAAAGAAGTTATCTGGAGCGATGATCGCATTGACATATTAAAAAAGAATCTGGCTTCATGCAAAGAATTTAAAGACGGCGGAAAATCAATAATAGAAGAATTAACGGCATCAAGGTTTTTAAGCGGCGAGGAAATGTTTTTCCCGCTTGCGTTTGAAAAAAAGCACAGTCTTCTTGATTATCTTGTCTGTGAAGACAACGGATTAAACACTTTAATGTTAATTGACAGGGAACGCCTGGAAAACATGCAGGAAAGCCTTGCGCGCGAATATCAGGGGCTTTATTCAAAGTCTGTAAGGGAGTCTTCCCAAAAAATAAAAAATGAAAACACCTGTTTTGATTTTCCGCTTCCTGAGCGGCTTCTTTTTAATTTTAAAGATTTGCTTGATCAATACACGCGCGCTTCAAACCGCGTTGTATCGTTTCGATCCATTAAAGGAGAGCCATGTAAAGGCGTTACTTATATTGAGCTTTCCTGCGAACCTGCCCGCAGTTTTTTCGGTAATATAAATTATTTAAAAGAAGAATTTTCATCTTTGATAAATAGCGGCTGGCAAATCGCGGTTGCCGCGCAGTCGCAGGTGCAATCTGATCGCATTAAAACAATTCTTGACCCAGGCGAAGGCGGGCAGGAATCATTGTCGATAATTGCCGTGCCTCTTTCCGCGGGGTTTTCGCTTCCTGACATTAAGTTCATGCTTGTCCAGGAAAATGAAATTTTCGGCAGAAGAAAAAGGGCTCCCAATTCGCTTAAGACTGTGCGTTCAAGTCCTATCGATACATTTGTAGAAATAAACCCGGGCGATTTTATTGTCCACGTAAATCACGGTATAGGGCTTTTTAAGGGAATAGAAAGACTTACGTCATACGGGCATGAAAGGGATTATATCAAAATTGAATACGCAGGCGAAGAAACGGTTTTTGTTCCGGTTGAACAGCTTAACCTTGTTCAGCGTTATATCGGTAACGAAGGCCTTCCGCCGCGGCTTGATACTCTGGGATCAAAAAGCTGGGAGAACCGCAAGAACAAGGTAAAAAAGTCTGTAGAAGATATCGCGGAAAAATTAATCGAGCTTTATTCAAAACGCAAAAAAGCCCGCGGGTACTCGTTTGCCAAAGACACAGAATGGCAGACAATGTTTGAAGCCGCCTTCCCGTTTGAAGAAACCGAAGATCAAATTCGCTGCATTGAAGAAATTAAAAAGGATATGGAAAGCGCATCCCCAATGGACAGGCTTGTCTGCGGCGACGTCGGTTACGGTAAAACAGAAGTCGCGCTTCGCGCCTGTTTCAAAGCTGTAATGTGCGGAAAGCAGGCGGCGTTTCTCGCTCCCACGACAATACTTTCTGAGCAGCACTACGAAAATTTTAAGGAGCGTTTTTCCCGCTTTCCCGTGAATGTGGCAATGCTTTCACGCTTTGTTGAAAAAAAGAAAATTCGCGTTATTCTTGAACAGTTAAAAAAAGGAGAGATCGATTTATTAATCGGAACGCACCGCATCATTCAGCGTGATGTGCAATTTAAAAACCTTGGCTTAATCGTAATTGATGAAGAGCAGCGTTTCGGCGTTAAGGACAAGGAACGCCTGAAAGAGCTTAAAACAAACGTAGACTGCCTTACGCTTTCTGCGACTCCGATTCCGCGGACGCTTCACATGAGTCTTGTAAAAATCCGCGACATGAGTCTGCTTGCGACAGCTCCCCCGGGCAGGCACCCGATAGAAACGTTTGTAGAAGAATACGACGATTATTTAATCTCGCGCGCTGTCCGCCGCGAAGTGGAAAGGGGAGGGCAGGTTTTCTTTCTGCATAACCGTATCGAAACTTTAAAAGATATACGCATAAAACTGGAAAAACTGATGCCGGAAATAATAATTGAGACGGCGCACGGACAGATGGAAGCGCGCGATCTTGAAGATATTATGCGGCGTTTTATCCACGGCGGATTTCACGTACTGGTCTCCACTACAATTATCGAAAACGGAATAGACATCCCGAATGTTAACACAATTATTATCGACCGCGCCGATATGTACGGAGTATCGCAGCTTTATCAGCTCCGCGGAAGGGTTGGAAGAAGCGACAGGGTAGCGTACGCTTATCTTTTTTATCCTGAACAGAAATCGCTTTCAGAGATCGCGATGAAAAGACTTCAAACCATATCTGATTTTACCGAACTTGGTTCAGGCTTTAAAATAGCGATGAAGGATATGGAAATCCGCGGGGCCGGAAATCTTCTTGGAAGGGAGCAGTCAGGCGACATATATGCTGTCGGTTTTGACATGTATATAAAACTGCTTGACGACGCTGTAAGAAAACTTGAACAATCAGATTATGAAGAAGAAACAGAAACGTTTCTTGAACTTGAATATTCAGGTTTTATACCGGATTCCTATATCGATTCGCCGCAGGAAAAAATGGAATTCTATAAAATGATAGCGGCAATCCGCGATAAAGATGATCTTGATAAGGTCTATACAGAGCTACTTGATCGTTTCGGCCCGCTGCCTGACGAAGCCGCTTCGCTTCTGTCGTTATCTGAAATCAGGATAATCTGCAGGCAGCTTGCTGTTTCTTCATTGAAAGAAAGAAACTCACTTGTGCGAATAGAATTTGCGAAAGTCGCGCGCGTTCAGGTGGAAAAACTCCTTCGCCTGATAAAAGAATCGGCGGGAAAAGCAAGGATCGATCCGAAAAAACCGAACGTGCTTTTACTTACGACAGGCAGCATTGGTCTTAAGGAAAAAAGCGAATTTATCCGCGAAAAATTGTCTGCGCTTGCCTTATGATTCATTTATCCGTTCCACTTGCATGAAATATTTAAAAAATGCTAATATGGCTCAAATGCCCAAAAATGAAAAAAAACATGATTTCTTTGATCATGTGCAGCTAATAACAGAGAGAATTCTGACGCACAGGGCAAAAATCCGCCGGATTAAAAAAGAGAAACGAAAAGCGAAAAACCCGGTGCTTGACTGGATTGAGGCGTTTTTGTGGGCAGCCTGTATGGTGCTTTTAATAAACCAGTATCTGGTTCAGGCGTACAGGATTCCTTCAGGCTCAATGATTGACACTTTAAACATCGGCGATCATGTTTTTGTTAACAAAATTATTTACGGCCCTGAGCTTTTACCGGGTTTTCTAAAAATTCCAAGTTTAATAAAACCAAAAAGAAACGAAATAATTATTTTTGAAAGCCCTGCGTATATATCGCGCGGAACAGTTTTTGATATCGCCCAGAGGATAATTTATATGCTCACCCTTTCTCTGGTTGATATCGACAGGGACGAAAGGGGCGATCAAAGGGTTCATTTTCTTATAAAGCGCGCGGTAGGGCAGCCGGGAGACAGTTTTAAAAACGAAAACGGCGAAATGAAAATAAAGTTTGCAGGCGAAGATCGCTGGGTATATGAAAGGGATTATAACGCGGAAAGAAACTGGAATCATAATATCACAAGATTATTAAAGGATACGCATTACCGGTATCTTGCGGCAGCGGGATACGCAAGGGGCTGGCTGGATATGGGGCTTCCTGTATCGCAGGAACTTTTAACGCTGGCATCAAATGTAGAGTCCATGCAGTACGGCGATAATTTCGCATACCACAAGGCAAGGATTGAAGTTCAAAGAAAAGCGGCTCCTCACGACAGGCGTTACGCGATGCTTCACGCAAGGGAACACCTGTTGGGCATGTATATTCCCGATGGCAGAATACTGCCGCTTGGAGATAACCGCGACAGCTCCCATGACGGAAGAAATTTCGGTCCTGTCATGCTTTCCAAAGTTCTTGGCAACGGAATGATTATATACTGGCCCCTTGGAAGAGCCGGAACAATTAAATAAGCAGGGTAAAAATGGCAGACAGAAGAACACTATATTCATACAGAACGCAGAAAGGCCAGCGGAACAAGGTATTAAGTATCGCCGCTGTTTTTATCGCTTTATATATCGTGTATAACTGCCTTACGGCTTTTTTCTTTTCTGTCTGGGTTGTAGACAACGACACAATGCAGCCGGGGTTTAACTCAGGCGACAGAATTATTTTCACTTCATTCAAGCCGCCGTGGAGCAGCAATGCAGATAACGCGATATCATTCGAGCGCGGTGATGTCGTCCTGATAGACATGAGGCATGAAAGGGATCAAAAATGGCCGTTAAAAATTATTGACGGAGCTGTGCGTTTTTTTACCGCGCAAAGACTTAGCATTTTTTCAAGTCGTGGACAGCATTACATAAAACGCGTAATAGCCCTTCCCGGCGATGAAATATCAATGACAGATTATGTTTTCAGGGTAAAAGCCGCAGGCAATATGTTCAGTCTTACAGAGTATGAACTTTCAAGTAAACCGTATCATCCCGGTATTCCGCGTACTTCACCGCTCTGGGACGAGTCGCTGCCTTTCTCAGGCGCCATGGACGCCATTGTATTAGGGCCGCATGAATGTTTTGTCGTTTCCGACGACAGAAGCAATACCAATGATTCGCGCACATGGGGGCCGGTATCGCCGGCGCAAATAACCGCAAAAGCGGTGCTGCGGTTCTGGCCTTTAAACAGATTAGAACTGTTTTGAAAAAGGGTATTGAAGCTTCGCTTTACATTCATATTCCGTTCTGCGCTTCCTTTTGTGATTACTGCGATTTTTATTCTGTTAACATAAAAGATGTTAATGAAGATTATATCGCCTCTTTTATTAATGCGCTTGTAAAAGATATAAAAAACCAGATTGATTTTTTTTTAGTTTCAGAAATTCCTTCTGTGTATATCGGCGGAGGGACGCCTTCAGTTCTTGGAAAAAAAATAAAACTTCTGCTTGAAGCTTTTAATAAAATAAACTGTTTTACAAGCGCAAAAGAATTTACAATTGAAGCAAACCCTGAATCAATTGATAAAGAGTTTCTTTCCATCTGCCGTGAAAACGGAGTAAACAGATTAAGCCTTGGCGTTCAAACGTTAAATGATAAAAGCCGCATGGCGGTTAACAGGGCGCAGAACACCTTCGTTACAGAAAAAAAACTTGAACTTGCTTCGCGGTATTTTGACTGCAATTTATCAGTTGATTTAATTACAGGTCTTCCGCATCAAAGCGAAGAGACAGTGTTAAATGATATAAATAGAGTTTTAAAATTCGGCCCTTCCCACATATCGCTTTACAATCTTACTGTAGAAAATGACACCGCTCTTCAGGAAAAAATAAAAAATAAAACGGTTACGCTTCCCGGTATTGACTGCGCTGATTCTTTTTGGCTTTCAGGGCGCGGCGCGCTTTTAAACGCGGGTTTTGAGCATTATGAAGTTTCAAATTTCGCAAGATACGGAAAAAGATGCGCTCACAACATCCGTTATTGGCGAATGCAAAACTGGATCGCGGCAGGCCCTGCGGCGTCGGGTACAATTATAAATGAAAATGAATCAAGCGCTATCCGTTTTTCATATTCGCATGATACTGATGCTTATATAAAAAATATCAATAATGAAAAAGCGGTATACATTGACAATCGCGAAGAACTGGACAGTCTTACGCTATTAAAGGAATGTATACTAATGGGTTATCGTTACATAGACGGAGCCGATCCTGTACTGTTTCAAAATCGATTCGGCTTTAGTATAGAAAAGTGTATTCCTAAAACTCTTGACAAATGGAAAGAAAAAAACATTATGCTATTTTTAAACAGTTTTTTATGCGAAGCTTTTTTGGAACTTGAAAAAAAACAGGCAAGTTGATCAATCAGCGTGGTCTTTATAAATTTTTTCAAACTCAAAAGTGATTGTTTTAAACACTTCGATTAATTTCGGATCAAAATGAGTTCCGCTTCCGTCAATTATTTTTTCCACTGATACTTCATGGCTTAGCGCGGGTTTGTAGCTGCGTTCCATGCGCAGGGCGTCGTAAACATCGGTAATTGTGACAATCCTTGCCGCAAGCGGAATCATATCGCCTTCAAGCCTGAACGGGTAGCCTGAGCCGTTCCATTTCTCGTGATGCGACAGGGCGATTTCCTTTGCCATCGGGTTTGGATATGTTGAAAGAATGAACGCGCCGTTTTTCGTATGTTCGCGCATTACCGCCCATTCCCAGTCTGTAAGCGGTCCTTCCTTGTTTAAGATATCATCCGGCGTTCCGATTTTTCCGACGTCGTGCATCGCCGCGAGAAACCCGATGTTGTCGATAAAATCCGCGTCAATCCTTTTGTAATTTTCGCCGCCTATTTTAAACAGCTCCTGCGAGATAAGCCTTGAATACTCGTTCACGCGGATAATGTGCTTTCCTGTGTCGTTATCTTTCAATTTTGAAGCTTCAAGAAGCGAAAGAAAGACAGAACGTAAAAGCTTTTTGTTTTCTTCTGTAAAATCGTCAAACATCACGACAAAATCGCTTGGAACGCTTAAATCCATTTCAAGCGGGAAGATATACACCCTGATCTGCACGGATACTGTATCGCGTGTTTTTAACTGGGCTGTTCCTTTCCATGAAAATCCGTTGCCGCCGTTTAAAATTGTATCCCTAATTTTTCTTGCGTCTTCTATCGCGAAAGCCTTGCCGAATATATCAAAAAAATATTTTCCTGGAAGATTTTTAAAACTAATAAATATCTGTTCGCAGGATTTATTGGAATAAATAATTTTTAATTGCTTATTAATAATCAAAACAGGAAAAATACTTGCTTTAAACGGAGCGTAAGATGATGACAACATCATGCCTTGCGAATCATTTGTTTCTTCAATGATTTCCTCAACGCTGTCCAAATCTTGTGAATCCTCAAGGGACTCAAGCTCTTCGTCAATCATGTAATTCATGTCTTTTTCCTCGCAATGCAAGTTCTGCTTCCGCGTCTGTCAATCTGAAATATTCGGGGCCTGAGTATAAATATGCGGTATTATCATTATCCATTAATTTTTTTATTTTTGCAATGGCTAGGGCTTCTTTTGCGAAAGACGCGCCTTCAGGATTAAAAATACTTACTATTCCGGATTTTTCAGGAAGCAGACTATAAAGAAGATCCGATGCGCTGCCTGTGATTATAATTTTTTTGGGTAAAGATTTATTAATCCATTTAATTTCTTCGTATATTTCTAAAGGCGAGTCTTCTATGACGCCGGTAAACCTTTCATTGCCGCGGAAAAAAGTAAAAAAAAACGAATTTTTTCTGGCTTGTATTACAGGCATTATAATAATATTTTTATTTTCTTCATGATTGAAAATTGCGGCTGCGATACAATCAAGCGTCGGAACAGGCACAAACGGGATTGAAAGACACAATGCCAGTGATTTCGCAATTGAATAACCGATCCTTAATCCTGTAAATGAGCCGGGCCCGCCTGTACACAAAACGCCTTGTAAATCCCGCGGCAGAAGCGACGCTTTTTTCATTACGCTGCCGATGATGTCCATTGCAAACTCGGTCTGCTTCATGACGGCTTCTTTTTCGATACTAAAGATTTTTTCTCCGCTGCATACCGCGGCGGAAAATACCGACGCGCTTGAATCAATCGCAAGTAAATTCATGAACATTCATCCTGTTATTTTTATGATTCTGGACGTTGTCCCTGTTATTTCGATATTAACGGTAATTCTGTTTTCAGGAAGAGAACCGGGAATGCGTTCGCTCCATTCTATTACAGAAATTCCGTCAGACCCGATTATCCCCGGGCCGTTAATGTCTTCAAAGTCACTGTCGCCTTTCAGTCTGTAAACGTCAATATGATAAAATATTATATCTTCTTTTTCAATTTTATATTCGTTTATGATTGTATATGTCGGGCTTGTAATATTGTCATCAATTCCAAGACCCGCTGCGATGCCTTTAACAAGATTTGTTTTACCGCTTCCGAGCGTACCTGTAAGCGCCACAACGGAACCTTTTTCTAATAACGCCGCGATTTTTTTTCCTGCTAAAACTGTTTCTTCGGGAGAATTGGAAATGATTTCGCTATTAATCCGGGAGCCCACCTGCGGTTTCCAGTTCTAAAATATAATTTTTTAATTCTTTTGTCACAGGAACAAGTGGATAATCAATATTGTCAATAAAAGAAATGTTAATATCTTTCTGGCCTGTCGGCTTGTATTCGATGGAAAAATCAACGCGGAAATTTTGGGGAGTCGCGTTAAAATCAATAACCGCTACGCCGGTGTATAATTTTCGGTAGTATATAGGGACATCTTTTCTGATCATGTCTTTAATAGTAATAATTTTCATAATTGCCCTTCCTAAAATTTATTCACGTCCGTATTCGTATACATAAGCGTTAATTATATTCATGGACCTTACAGAGACCCTTAAGAACCTGATATGAACGATTGTAGACATACCCGTTCTGTTTGATCTTAACACCTGTCCCAGCGCGGCTACATTGACATCGCCAAGCGGGAATTCAATTTTGAATCTGGCTCCGACCTGAACGGGGGCCATGATTTTTATTGAACATCCGCCTACGGAAATATCAGCGATATTTCCGCCCAGCTTGCGCTTGTCCACAATCAGCCGCTGTTTTTTTCCGCTACCTTCAACATACACCAAATTCATAAAACACGCAATAGAACCCTGTCTTCTGCGGTAACGTCTTTGGGACAAAAATCTCATCTGGTTGGAATGGGCAAGCTGCATGCTGTGATGCCCGTTATGGCTTATATAACCGACAACGCGCGTTTCAAAAGAAAAACCTTTATTGCTTTTATTAAAATACATTACTGTAAGCCTTGTGCCTCTTGCTATTTTAATCTGGCTTCCAAGCACATTCCTTGGCGTTTCAACAAGCAGATAATCACCTTTGGGGCTTATAACATTTACATTTAACTTGTCCTTGCCGGATGTAATGACAAGGGTTGAGTCTTCCTTTAACTGGCGGGTAGAACTAATACCCCCTATAACGCTGTTCTCCAGCATATTCCTTGTGGAAAACAAGACGACAAGCTTGTGCTGGGCTTCCTTCTGCGGGGTTGATTGCTCCAAAACCCTGTACGTTTTCCTGAAATGCCTGTCTAAAAGAGCGGGGGTTGATATTGATTTTTCCGGATCTGTCACCATGTCCATCCGGAAAACATAATCAAGCATTTTTGTCTGCTCGCTGTTAAGCCCGATGTTTCTGGCAAGGCTGCGCAGTTTAAAACCGGATAAAATTCCTGACGAAGCCGGCTGCGGGCTTGAGCCGCCGCCTCCCTGCTTCCTGCTTACGCCTGTGCCTTTTTTTGCGTTAATTATAACAATTACAATAATAAAAGCGGCAAGGACAGAGCCGCCGATAATAAGACTTACAGGATCAACCGAAGAATCCAGCGCGAAATTATCTATGGATGTTTGCAGCGGAAATAAGCCAATCATATTTTACTCTGAAGCGCCTCGGTATTTTTGCAATTTTCTTTCATAACTGAATACAATTCCTTCAGTTTTGGAGACGCTTCATATTCAGTCAAATCTCCGACAAGAATATAATCTTTTTTTTCATATGCCTCAAGGAGTTCTTTAATAATTTTTCCGAATTCCGAAATCAGGGACGGAAGCGGTTTTCCGCCGGCTGCTTTTGACATATAGCCCTGAATATCAAGCTGCCTGAATATCCTGAACAATTTTTCTGCAGCCGCGGAAAAAATCTGGATGGTTTTCGCTGCCTGTAAATCCTTGCCTGTTTGAATATCAAGGGGCAGGCTGATCAATCTTTCGCATATCTCGTTTATGATCTGCTCTAATGCGTTAAATTCCTTTAACGGATCATTTACTTCGCGCTGGATTTCTTCAGTTACGGACAATAATGTGGCTGCCGTCATGTCGCCTCTTGAAAAAGCGCTTACGCAAAACGCATATAAATCCGGTATCTCTGTAATTAAAAAAGCGGCAGCCGCGCTTTTATCCCATTCATCAAAGAATTCATTTTTCTTTTCAAAACTTAAACTTTCATACTCTTTGATATCTTCGCAAAGGTTCATAAGACATGCAGCCGTCAGCTCAGCTATGGCGTTTGTTTCTATATCAATTAATTTTATTCCTTTAATATCTTTATTAAACGTTTCTTCCATCATGGAAGACGTTATTACCGTTCCATCTATGTTTATTTCCGATATGCGGTGGCCGGACTCTGTAATCCAGCTTTCTACGCTGGCTAGAATTTCACCTATCGTGTTTTCATTGTCAAGTTTCGCTTCCAGTATTTTACCGTTGATTTTTATTTCCATAATTTTACCTGTTCTGCTGTCCGAAATTGTCAAGCGATGAAGACATCTGCTCCATTCTGGCGTAAGCCGCTTCCATTTGCGCGAATTGAATCCGCAGTTCCTGTTCCTTTGCCGCAAGCTGGCGGTCCAGAGTTGTGATGCGGCTTTGATCCTGGCTTATGCGTGAATCAATTGTGCTTGTTTTTAGCGATATAATTCCGCCTGTCTGCACAAACGGATTTACAAGAGCGTCAATATTGTAGGCGACTCCGGTATCCGCAAGCAGATCGCCTGTAGAGTCAAAAGCGAACAATTCCTTAATCGCCGGAATTTTTGATTCAAGAGCCGCGTCCAGCGTCTTTTCGTTTATTTCAAGATATCCCCTAAGGCGTGAAGCGTCATAACCTGTAGCGCCGCCTGCGTTACTGCTGATTCCGATTTGGGCAAGGAGCGAAAGCTCACGTCCTAAAAATGTGGTGTAAGGGCCTGTGACTATCCGCTGAAGGCTGTTTTTTAAGCTGAGCAGGGTAGAGTCCGCTCCGAACGCGCCGAGCCTTTCCCGCATCGCCGCGGCTTCATCCGCGGTTAAATAAGTCAGTTCGTCGATTAAACGCGTATCGCCGCGGACAGTCTGCTGCGGCAGATCGGGGGTTGTGGCGCCTCTTGTGCTCGTAAGAACGTTTATTTCCGCCATTAGCCTGTTGTAATTGCCTATAAAAGAAATAATCGCGTCTTTAACGGCTTCTACATCGGCTTTTATATTAAGATTGACAGGCTTGTCAGATATTCCCCTTATATTCAGGGTAATACCCGGAATAAGATCGTCAATACTGTTTGTAGGCCTTATAATTTCTATTCCTTCCATTGTGATAATGGCGTCCCTTGCCGTAGAGACCGCGTTTGACGGCTTAAGACCGCCCGTTGTGGAAGTGGGATCGAGTATTTCAATTTTCCCGACAGAAACTTCGCGGTGCGTATTGCTGTTTTCAATGTTAAGCGAAACTATTGTCCTTCCGCGCGCGTATTCACCTAACGCATACTGTCTTAGAGTAGGATTGCCGCTGTCTGTTATCGGCGGCAGCTTCATCGATGTTCCGTCAGAAAATACAACGCTTAATACGTTTAAATCGTCATGGCGCGCGGGAACCGCAGGGGGCATTGAATCGGGCATGGGCGCCGCTGAAGGATCATTTTCTATTGTTATGCCGCCGTATGTAACAGAAGCGGCAGGTACGACAGGTCCTGTCGGAATATCCGTCTGAACGGTTTCAGTTGAAGAAATTTTTGTCTGCGTTTCAAGTCTTAATACAAGAGGCGAATCGACACTTACTGTCATTCCAAGGGGAATTACCGCGTTTGAAAGCGGCGCTACATTTAACGTTCCTTCGTTTACTGATATGCCGGACTGGTTCTGTCCGCTTTTTTGAAAAGAGCCTTCCGTAATGCTTATGTTTCTGTATGATTCGCTGCTTACTTCCATCATTCCGATACCGGTGACAAAACTAGCCGCGTCGCCTGAAAATCCAAGCCTGTTCTGAGAACCTGTTAATTTTGATTCAATCAATAGCGATCTTGTTCCGCTCTGCACGGCGATTAGAGAAGCGGATACTTTATCGCGTCCGCTGCGGTTAACAGCGTCGACAAAATCCCTTAATGTGCCGCCGCGGAAGTTAACCGAAATCTCATCTTTGCCTACAATAAAAACATATGTGCCGCTCTCTACTCTGGTATTTTCATTTAACGGCTGTGATAAAAAACGATCCGCCTGCGCGGTCTGCTTTACGGTAAAACTGAAAGATTGTTCTTCCGCTTCCCTGACCGCGGTCGCGGTTAACACGGAAGAATCGCTGGAGCTTGCTATTCTGTCGTTAAAAGGGTTTTGATATGAAAAAAGACTGCGCGAACTGTCACGCAGAGCGGTTAAACGGCGGCCTACTTCCTGCCAGTAACTTCTTTGAGACTGGAGATTTTCAATATTTGTCTGAACTCTGTCCCTGGGAATCCGTTCCAGAGCCATCAGATCTTCAATCAGCTGATCTGAATTGAATCTGCTCCTTATCCCTGGTACATATACATCGGACATAAACCTTAACACTCCATTGAACAATTAAGCCTTGTAAAGCGAAGCTCTCTGTACCGCGGGAAGCATCAAAGACGGGCAGTACGCATTAATCAAGTCAGACCATTTCGTCAAATAAAAGACCAATTGCCTCTCTTAGATTGCTGTGAAGCTTTTGCAATTCTTCAGGCGGCAGTTCTTTAATCACTTTATCGGTTTCTTTGTCAATTACCTTGACAATCACCTCATTTGATCTGTGATCTACCACAAATTGCAGTTTTTTGTTGAAGGCGGTCCCCAATCTCTGTAAGTCCGCGGCAGTTGACTGAACTACATGATGAGGTCTTAATTCTTTTTCAGGCTGTGTATTTTGCTGCTTCACCGGCTGCTGGCGTGCGTCAACAGGAAGCTGGGAGGCAGGAGCTTGCCCCACACTTGTAACTAGCATTTTATACCTCCGTGTAAAACCCGGCGCCTGGTTAATAACGTTAAACATAATGTTATTTAAGTTAACAGGCGCCGGACTATTCTTCCGCCTATCCATGGCAGAAGAAAGAGAGCAGTGAAGGCGCGAACTTCACTGTTCCAATCCACCGGCTGCCTGCCCGTCGGGTAAACAGCCGGATTCGCGAAAAAAAGACGACGTCCAGAAGTCTCTTTTACCGCTTTTTACATATTCACACTAAGAAAGCAGCTGAAGAACAGACTGTGTGCGCAGGTTGGCCTGTGCCAGCATTGCTGTTCCTGTCTGCGACAGGATGGAATCCTTTGTGTAGTCAACCATCTTGTTTGCCATGTTAACATCCCTGATGCGGGATTCCGCGGCCTGGATATTCTCCGCCGCGATGGCTACGCCCTGAGCTGCCATTTCAAAACGGTTCTGATAAGCGCCAAGGTCTGCGCGCTGTTTTGAAACCAGTTTTAACGCGCTGTCAACAGTTCCGATTGCAAGGTTTGCTTCAAAAGGATCAACGATGGTCATTTTCCCTTCATTTCCCTGTGAATCTGTCAAACCAAGAGCGGTAGCTGTCATATCGCCGACATAGATTTTTGCATTCTGATCCATGTTCGCTCCGACCTGCAGTTGCATGATTCTTCCTGACGGAGAATTCTGCGCAAATGCGCCCGTAAGCATGTTCATGCCGTTAAACTGGGCATGGCTCGCGATACGGTTGATTTCATCAACCATCTGCGAAACTTCAACCTGAATCTGCATACGATCTTCATCGGAATAAATACCGTTAGCTGATTGTACTGCAAGTTCCCTTAAGCGGTGCAGAATGTCCTGCGTTCCCTGAAGATAGCCTTCAGTCGCCTGGATAAACGACACGCCGTTCTGGATATTGCGTTCGGCCTGATGCAAACCGCGAATCTGACTCCTCATTTTTTCGGAGACAGCAAGCCCGGAAGCATCATCACCAGCGCGGTTGATCCTCATGCCGGAGCTTAATTTCTCCATGCTCTTGGTCAATTCACCCTGGGTTACGCCGAGTTGACGATCGGCGAAATAGGCGCTCATGTTGTGATTAATAATCATTTATATACCCTCCATGTTTTGCTAACCGCAGCAATCCTTGCTGCAGCCGTTCTGCGGGAGCGGATTTTAGAGAAGGTCTCGCGCTTGTCCTGCCGTCTGCAAACGGCAAAACCGCCTTCTCCTTTTTCCGCCGACAGAACGAAACATATGATTAAAATATAAACGTAATAACCGCTAAAGGGCAGTAAAATAATGCGCTGATGCAGTTAATTGCACCTAACATTACGGCTGCCCTGTAATACATTTAATCAGACATTTCGGTCTGTCCCGCGCATCCGCGCCGTTTTCATAGCGCCTGATGGCCGGAGGGAAACTGTCAAAGAACACTGCCTTAAAAAGCTGTAATAAAATATCAAAGGTCGGGAGCCTGGTTCCTTTCCACGGGAAGAGCCAGGCCGCCCTATTTAAGACTACCTTACAGGCGCCAATACGCCTTATAAGGTAATTTTAACACATTATTGAAGTAATGACAATATGGAAGTTGCCCTTTGATTTGCCTGCGCAAGCATTGCAGTGCCTGCCTGATTCAGAATCTGATCCCTGACATAGTCAACCATCTGGTTTGCCATGTTGGTATCCCTTATTCTTGATTCGGAAGCCTGCATGTTTTCGGCGCCGATATCAAGGCCGCGCACCGCGTGTTCCAGGCGGTTCTGATACGCGCCAAGGTCTGCTCTCTGTTTGCTGATGATTTTGAGAGCGGCGTCAACCTGGCCGATTGTCCTGTTGGCGTTGTCCGGATCTGCAAGGGTGATGAAGCTTTCATCGCCTGCATTGCGGATTCCGAGCCCTTTCGCAGTCATTGTGCCGATAAATACCTGTTCTCTTTGATCCATGTTGGCGCCGATATGAAGCCACATTGAAGCTGTAACGGTATTTTCGCCAATAGGTCTTGCAAAACGGCCAGTCAGCATGTTCATCCCGTTGAATTGCGCGTGGCTTGCAATCCTGTCAATTTCATCGACAAGCGCTGAAACTTCAACCTGGATGTACATTCTGTCTTCTTCGCTGTAGATGCCGTTTGCGGCCTGTACTGCAAGTTCCCTGATACGCTGAAGAATGTCCTGTGATTCCTGCAGATATCCTTCTGATACCTGAATGAATGAAATGCCATTCTGTGCATTCGCCGAAGCCTGATTCAAACCGCGAACCTGACTTCTCAGCTTTTCTGAAACGGCAAGACCAGACGCATCGTCGCCGGCTCTGTTGATCCGGAGACCCGAGGAGAGTTTCTCCATGTTTTTTGTGAGGCTTCCCTGGGTTACCTTGAGGGATCTGTCGGCGAACATCGCGCTAAGATTGTGATTGATGATCATATGATCCTCCTTGAAATCTTACAGAAGCATCCATGCTCCTGTTTTGGACTATATTCCGGCAAAACCGTGGAAATCCTGCCAGAATACGTTTTTATCCATTCTTAATATCGGCTTGATAAGATTAGAACTTTAGCGTTTTTTTAAGAATTATTTAAAAATTATTATTTTGGAATAACTATTAAGGGTCTTCTGTGTCCTGTTTGCTGTGAAACAATTCCTTCAGGAAGGCTCATATCCGCAGGCGGCTGCTGAACCGGAGTATTATCAACTTTTTCAGGTTTTACCGGTGTTTTTTCGATTTTTTTTACAGGTGCAACCGGTCTTAATTTTACATCCGGCGGCTTTTGTTCTGTCTTTTTTACCGGTTTAGATATATTTTTTGACGTTTGCTTTACAACAGGTTTTTTTATAGATGGTTTTATAGACGGTTTAGATTTTGCGCTTTTTACCGGTGTTTTTTTTACAGATTTTGATATTATGTTCTTTGATTTGGTTTTCGGCGCAGGTTTTGACGCGGGTTTTACCGGTTTAACGGCTTTTTTTTGCGCTGTTTTGGTTTTTGAAGGTTTTACTGGTGTTTTTTTTATAGAAGAAGAAGTTTTTGTCTTTTTATTGGTATTTTTGACTGTTTTTTTCCCGGCTGTCTCATTCTTCATTATTACTACCTCTATAAAGAAATATTTACTTCATAATTATAGAAATATAGCACAAGTTTATAAGAATGTGAATAATTTTTAGAAATATTTGTTAAAATTTTACATTAAAACAGACAGATTTCCAGTTCCATAATACCGGCCCTTTAGATATTCTTACGGCTAATGTGTCTTTTACAGCGGAATAATCATCATTATCCAGATGTTTTGCTATGTAAGAGCCCCACCTGGACTTTTCACTGAACCATGAAGCAAGGTCTTTATCCGTTATAAGCCGGTCTTCCTTTTGATCGATGTATTGAAGACTGACTGTAAGCCCCTGACTTTCAAACGCTTTTACAAAACCGCTTTCATCCAGTATGCCTATGCCGTCTGCGTTCTGAAAAAACGATTCTTCAGCCTGTTTCAGCTTTGATGCAAGGTCTTTTTGGAGACATTCCTGTTCGATTATTCTGGATATACGCTCGCCGGAACGCAAGGGCGAAAATAAAAGCACAAGACTGCCGTTTTTTGACAGTAATGGCTTTATGCCGCAGGCAAGTAAGGAAGGTTCCAGGGAAAGCCTCGCGGAACAGCGGATCAATATATGATCAAACTGACTGCAGGAAAACCATGTTTCACATTCAGTTTGATCGGGCAGGATTTTATCCGTTACAGCGATTTGCGGTTTATCTGTTTCATCAAAAACTGATAAGTACCGGACTAACGCGTCGCCTGCTTCGGCATTGCTTACAAGTGCCGCTGTAAGGCCTTCAGGACAGCGTCTGAGGCTCTCCCAAAGCAAAAGGCCGTCGTTTGCCAAAGGAATCAATACGCGGCTGTGGCGCAAAGGAGCGGCTATTTTAAAAATTATATCCCTGTCGCTTAAAAGCAGTTTACCACGCCCAGATTCAAGCCTTTTAAACCAGCCTTCCCTTCCTTTTGCCGATGCCGACCATGATAAAAGTTCGCCGTTTGCGTCGTTATCATTTTGGCTTCCTAAAACAATCGCGGCCTGTAATTCGCGTTTTTTTAATATATCGTCCCTGATTTTTTCTTCGTAACCCACACATGAAGGAATGTAAAATGTCCTACCCTTTAATGAAGAAGGAAGGTACTGCTGCGCCGCCCAGTGATCGCGGTAGGCGTGCGGATAAACATATCCTTCGCCATGACCGAATCCTTCGCTGTCGCGGCTTGCGTCGCGAAGATGGTTCGGCACTTCGGCGTCTTCGCGTTCAACTTCCTTTAACGCGTCAAAATACGACATTGCTGTATTTGACTTTGGAGCTGTGGCAAGATACAGACAGGCGTGGGATAACGGGAAATTGCCTTCGGGAAAACCGATTCGTTCAAACGCCTGCGCGCAGGAAATTACGACAGAAAGGGCGTAAGGGTCTGCAAGGCCGACATCTTCGCTTGCGAGAATTATCATCCGCCTGAAAATAAATTTCGGGTCTTCTCCCGCGCGCACCATCTTGGCAAGCCAGTACAAAGCCGCGTCAGGATCGCTTCCACGAACGCTTTTAATAAAAGCGCTGATTGTGTCAAAATGATAATCGCCGTCGCGGTCGTATAAAAGAGCTCTTCTTTGGATGCTTTCTTCCGCCGCTTCCATCGATATGCGGATTTCCGATCCCGTTTCAGGCGGCCAGGGAGAGACGCTTGTTTCCACGGCAAGCTCAATCGCGTTAAGAAGGCTTCTTGCATCGCCGCCTGCGACTTCAACAAGGTGCTCAAGGGCGCCTTCGTCAAACAATACGTTCCATGCGCCGTATCCGCGCTCTGTGTCATTTAACGTACGTTTAGCGGTTTCCAGAAGACCGTCTTCATCCATCGGCTTTAACTGGAAAATCCGGCTTCTGCTTACAAGCGCGCGGTTTACTTCAAAAAAAGGATTTTCCGTTGTCGCGCCGATTAAGATAACAGTGCCGTTTTCCACCCAGGGGAGAAGGGCATCCTGCTGCGCCTTGTTCCAGCGGTGGACTTCATCCACAAAAAGAATCGTTCTTTTGCTGTAAAGCCTTGATCTGTCGTCGGCGCGATCTATTACTTCGCGAATATCCTTAACGCCTGAAAGAACGGCGTTAAGTTTTTCAAACGCCGCTTTGGTGGTATTCGCGATAACGGCTGCAAGCGATGTTTTACCAGTTCCCGGCGGCCCGTAAAGAATAATCGAAGAAAGACGGTCGGCCTGTATGGCGCGCCTTAGAAGCCTTCCTTTGCCGACAATATGATCCTGACCGATGATGTCTTCAAGGGTTCTGGGACGCATTCTGTCAGCAAGCGGGCTGTTTTCGGCTGAAAAAGTTTTACTTTTAGATTTAAAAAGTTCATCCATTCTATACTATGAAAGCATATTATTCTTCGGCGTTCCACTGCCATTGCAGTTTATTATCCTGATTGCGTTCACGGTACGACCAAATACCGTTTTTCTGCGTTACGGCAAATAACAATTTATCATCCGGTTTCACCTGAATAATATAGTTAACAGGATTTTTGCCAATGGAATTTATAAAGCGCGTCTGATCATCTACAGTTGACGGTTTTCCCGTTTCTCCGGGTACCCAGAATCTTCTTGTAGGATCGGATATGTTTCCCAAATCATCAAATTCAATTTCTACATAACCGTATGTATAACCCGAACTGGTTGAGTAACCCATATCCTGCCTTCCCGCGAGAAGAAGATTATATCCGTCTATTGTGTAAACGGCGAGCGCGCCTGTGGCGCTGCGTGTGTCGATAAAACCGGCAATTATAGGCCCTAAATCAGCGTTCGGGGTAACGTCAAAAAGTTTTCCCATGCGGGAAATTGCCGCAACTTTATCGCCTTTTCCAAGACTGATTATTCCGACAAATTCATCCGGTGAATCTATGGTTGATGTAATTACGCAAAAATTTCCCGCAGCAAAACCTGTAGAAGAACCTGATGAAAAATAATAACCGTCTTTTGTGCATAAATAATAATCTGCGTTTCCATTAAAAGCTGCGCCGACCAATTGGGATACCTTGTCAAGCCCGGCAATCGGCGTAACAGCGCCGTCATCTATAATATAGGAAATTGAATATAGAACTCTTTTATTATTATCCGGCAGTTTTTCTATTTCTTCAATATTTCTAACGCTGATATATAAAATATTGCTTACAGCGAATATTGTCTGCAAATTATTGATGGTAAATTCATTCCAGTTAAGCGAAGGCTGATTATAATCGGCGTATTTTAATTTTATGCCGCTTTCAGTTTCACATAACGCGTAAAGATATTTATTTGTAATGGCAAGCTGCCTGATAAGCCCCCCGGGCGGAGTTGGAACAGAGCTTCTGTTCCATGAGCCTGTTAATCCGTTATATTTATAAAGCGTCTTTCCCGAAGCCGCATAAATATCACCGCCTGATGTTTTTGTAAAATTTGTAGCCGCGCCGTTTATATAAGGATCAAGTTTAGGAACTTCCTGGGATATCGTATAAAAAATGGGATCAAAACAGGAACTAAAAAAAAACGCAATCAGTATAGTTATTGATAATTTAAATAAAACCTTTTTCATTTTTTCACCATAATTAATATTGATATTTGGCTGTTAGATTTAATTCGAGTATATTACCGTAAACATGCTGAGACGGATCTTTTGTCCATTCAGGGAAGAAGTACCAGCCTGTGGACAGACCGAACGCCCAGTCATTTGTTATTCTGAAAAACGCCGCCGCGTTCGCCTTAAAGTAAGCGCCGAAATAACCTAAATCAAGGTAAGTATGAAAATTTATTCCGATTACAGCGGCGATGGGAAATTCAAAACGCCCTGCAATAAACTGCGTTCCGATTCTGAACCCGATAGGTATTATGTATAAAGTGCTTCCGCCTATTGTGGGTAAAAACATACCGGAAATTTCGCCGCCTAAAAAAAGATTTGAATTAAGATAATAATTAAAGATCAGCGCTCCTGTTCCGCCGACGGGGGGGGATATATGATGATTTACTACACCTTCATAATTAAAAAACACAATCGGAAAAACAACCCCAAAAGACAGCATGAACGTCTGATCGCCTCTGGTATATATTTCGTATTTATAATCATCCCAAATTTCATCATTCTGCGGAGGATCATCGATTCTATTTTGGGCATAAGTAACAGAATTTAACATGATCAGCATAACAATAAAAACCGCTTTTCTGCCGCAAGCGCTTATAAAAGCGCTGTAAGTACGCATATAATCTCCTTAACTGCTATTAATCAAAATATCTTATTTAATCAATATATTCAACAACATACAGGGAACAGGGGTTACTCATTTTTGTTCATATCGTTTTCCAGAACCAGATATTCGAGCAATACAGGGTATCTTGTTAATAAATCGCCGTACCGTTCCAGTTCTTCAAAACGGAGCTGGTTTTCGATATGGCCTTCGGCTCTTCTTACAAATGATGAAGCAACGGCTTCCCGCTGATCGGCAAGGAAATCTTCATAAATCGAGCGTATCTGCCTGTAGCGGATAAAATCCGGAATAACCGCGGAATGTAATATAAACGAAAAATCCGTTATTTGCGGGAACCTTCGGTTTATATCCTGCAATAACGGAACGTCGATTCTGCCGGAAAGTATGTTTTCAAGCCTTAAACTGTCCTGGGCGGCGGATGAAAGCGATTGAATGATTGCCATCTCAATCTCCGCGGCTATTGTCTGTATGTACGAATTTAAGTCCGCCTGATTCTGAAGATTGTATTTTTCCGCAAGGGAAACAATACTTTCAGGATTGATACTGAATGAAATTTCGCCTGTCAGTTTCCATGAAAAATCCGAATTCGCCATGCCTACAAAGCTAGCGTATGTGTCTCCCGACGGAAGCACGCTATTGTAGTTTATCTGGAATCTTGAGTGTTCAATATTGAAAACCGCGATTTTCACATTTGTCGGCAGAAGTTTATACCATATCCAGCGGAATTCCCCCGATCTTACATAATCCGGGTCAACCCCGTGGGTCTTGGAGCTTATAACGCCGTATTGCCCGGGCGGAACCGAAAATTGCACCCATCCGAAGAAAAAAACAGTTCCCGCAAGCAATATCAAAATAATTAAAGTGACCAAAAACTTTTTCATACTTGTAATATAATATACTTATATGTCAAATTTGACAACCATAAGGAAAGAAAAGCCGCGGCAGAGTATCACAACATGGATTCTTTCCGTATGTTTTATCATATCTCTTGCCGCGCTTGTATTGTATCTTCTGGATCTTCAATACGAAGATTCGATAATTTATTTCATTCTTACAGTCCTTCGTTATTCCGCGTTTCTGGTTTCTGTAATTTCGTTATATAAAATAGTTCTTAATTTCTATAGGCTGATAATAAAACGCAGGAAATTCAATCCTTTATTAATACTTGTTTATATTTTCCTGTTAATTTACGGAATTGCATTATTTTTAGCCGAAGCTTTTATTGTAGTAATATCAAGAGGTAATATGTGAAAAAACTTTTTGCCCTGCGCGGCGCTATTCAATGCCAAAACACCGAAGACGGCATTATTTCCGGTGTTCAGCTTATGTATGACGAACTGTTAGAAAAAAACAAACTGGATGAATCCGGTATTGTCTCCGTGATTTTTTCTGTTACAAACGATCTGGACAAGGTTAACCCCTGTTCCGCGCTGAGAAAAAACGGAAGAACGGACAGTCTTTCGCTTTTTTCAGCTTTGGAACCGGATTGCAAAAATTCCCTTGAAAGAATTATCAGGGTGATTATTCACTGTTATCTTGACGAGAACGCAAAACCGTTTCATGTGTATCTTAACGGTGCGGAAGTTTTAAGGCCGGATCGCGCTACTCAATCTTAAGCGTGTTCCAGACCCGCTGTGTTTCCTGACCAATGCGCCAGAACCCGATATTGGCTACGTTTAACGATTTATACATTACAAACCTTGCGTAAATTGAATATTCATCTTCATAATAAACTTTCACATTTATATTGACATTGTAATCAAAAGTGGGCGTTCCGTTTTCGCGGGTAACGGTTGCGTTCCGCGCCTGAATCAGTCTTTCAATAACCGAATGTACCATGGCTCTTGCGTGGCTTTCGTTCTGCCACGCGCGTCCGTAAAACGGTATTCCCATGATCAGTTTTTCCGCGCCGACAACGCGCATCGCATAGTCGGCTACATTCCTGCACCAGCTTATTGTAGAAACAGGGCCTGGCACGCTGCCGCTCCAGTGCTGATCATACGCCATAACAAAGATGCGGTCCACAATTGGTTTTATTTTTTGATAATCGTAAACATCATTTGCGATTGTGCTTGTCCGCGCGTACAAAGCGATTGTAAGCATTTTTCCGTTAAGTCCGTCGCGCAGCTCGCTTAAGAATGAAAGAAACGCGTCGCCTGAACGGGCGGGTATGCTTTCAAAATCAATATTTATTCCGTCATAATTCTGCGCCGCGTTTAAAAGGTCTTTTATCAAAGTTTCCCTTTGCTGACTTCCTGGCATTAGCGTAAAATATGTTAACGTATTGCCCGGGCATGTGACAGCCAGATGCACTCTTCCGTTAAATGAAGAAAGGTTTCTGCGGTTTGGCACCCCTACAAGCGTTCCGTATTGATTCACTTCCGCGCTGAAATAAACGACATCGGTTATGGGGAGTCCTCTTATAAGAGCCGATTCATAACCTGCGACAACATAACCCCATACTTCCTTAAACGCTATGGCAGGCAGATCGCTATAAGGCTCTGGGATGAAAATAGATATATCTTCTTCAGGTTCTTCGGCTTCAACTTCAGCTTCCTGCGCGTCTTCGATTTCAGTTTCAGTTTCAAAATCCGGGCCGATGTCCGTCATTTCGATTCTGGAATAACCGGTACAGCACGCGATTAATAAAACCAATATTACTATTATTATATGTTTCATGTTTTTCCGGTTTTGCGTATAAAACGCTGCATACTGGGTTTAAATTCTTCAAGAAGAAGCGCCTTTGAAAAAAATTCCGCTTCCAGTGGAAGATCAATGGATACATCATATCGATTTTTATCAGCCTGTTCAAGCAGTCTGGATAAAAGAATTTTACCTAAACCCATTCCGCGGAATTCATGTTTAACCATAAGCGTTTTAATTTTAAGCAGTCCGTCGTTTTCCGCGCAGAGTTCTGCGCAGACAGAACCCGCAAACTCGCCGCTTGACGTTTCCGCGTTAAAATTAAAATTGCCGCTTCCTTTATTTATTATAAAATCTTCCAGAATAAGCGATGAATTGTCTTCAGGTTCATTTCCGATTGGCTCCAGCCCCCATTCTTCCCTTAGCGCGTTATACCAGATGACAACTTCATTTTTCATTTTTTGATCTTTATATCTAAACCATAATTTTTCAGTTTCCGGGTATTGTTCAAGAATGGTTCTGTAAGCTTTAAATACGCCTTTACTCCTATTCAGGGCTTCTGACAGTTCCTGACGTACCATGGGGTTTTTTAGTTCAAACGCGAATTTTTCCATAAGGCGGTAGCCGTCGTTTGAGTTCCAGAGCGGAAGGGATATAAAACGATCATTGCAGGAGAAATCCGTCTCATCCGCATAATCGTTATTGCAGATATCAATAATACAAACATCCTGCGTGTCAAGAACAAATTCGCCGTCCTGATTTTCCATATAAAAAAGAATTTCATCAATCAGTAAATTATCAAGCTCAAAACGCATAGCGCGAATATAGCATATTGATCAAAAAAAAGCTATTATTGTGCATTATGGAAGCAATGAAAAGAACAAGAGACTGCGGATCGTTAACCAAAAACGACTCAGGACAAAATGTAACTTTAAACGGGTGGGTGCACCGCAAACGCAATCACGGCGGAATTTTTTTTATCAGCCTGCGCGACCGTTACGGGATAACGCAGATCACGGTAGACACGGAAGCAAATTCAAATCTTGCTTCGATATGCGACGATCTTAGAAATGAATACTGTATCGCGGTGGAAGGCAAAGTAAGCCTTCGCCCGCATGACATGATTAACGCAAATATGGCGACAGGCGAGATTGAAGTTCTGGCGGCAAATATCGCCGTATTAAATAAAAGCGAAGTGCTGCCATTCCAGATTGATGAAGAAAGCAAGGCAAACGAAGAGCTCAGGCTAAAGTACCGCTACCTTGACCTTCGTTCAAACGCGATGCAGCAGCGGATAAAGCTGCGAAGCGAAGCGGCGTTCGCCGTCCGCCAGTGGATGACATCTAACGGCTTTTACGAAATTGAAACGCCGACTTTTATAAAATCAACGCCTGAAGGCGCAAGGGATTATCTTGTTCCTTCAAGATTGTATCCCGGCAAATTTTACGCGCTGCCGCAGTCGCCGCAGTTATATAAACAGATTTTAATGGTTTCCGGTTTTGACAAATATTTTCAGATAGCGCGATGCTACCGCGACGAAGATTCAAGGGGCGACAGGCAGCCTGAGTTTACGCAGATTGATATCGAAATGTCATTTGTATCAAGGGATGATGTCCTTGCAATGACAGAAGGAATGATGCGCCATGTGTTTAAAAATGTAATAAACGTTGAACTGCCAAAAAAATTCATGCGCCTTTCATGGGACGAAGCGATGGAGACTTACGGCAGCGACAAGCCGGACCTTCGCTTTGACATGAAATTAATTGATTTCGGCGGCTTTGTCGAAGCGGGCGGTTTTCAGGCTTTTAAAGACGCGGTAAATGCCGGCGGAGCTGTAAAAGCGCTTGTCGTAAAAGGCAGGGCCGATTATTCGCGCAAACAGATTGAAGAGCTTGAAGCCCACGCAAAAATCTACAAAGTAAAAGGCATGGCGTGGATGAAAGTAGCCTCAAGCGCGAAAGACGCAATGAACAATGAGCCGTTAATTCTTGAAGGCGGCGTGTCAAAGTTTTTTGCAGATAACGCAAGCGGGATAATTGAAGGTCTTGGAGCGCAAAAAGGCGATTTAATTATAATAGCCGCTGACTCAAACCGCAGAATTGCAAACACAGCGATGGGAGCTGTGCGTTCAAAACTGGGCCGCGATTTGGGACTCTGCGACCCTTGCAAATTTGTTTTTGTATGGATAATAGATTTCCCGATGTTTGAATACAACGAAGATGAAAAAAAATGGGAAGCGGCTCATCATCTTTTTACATGGCCGCAGGAACAGTATCATAAAACAATGGAAAGCGATCCTGGTTCCGTAAAGGGCGATTTATACGATCTTGTTTTAAACGGTTATGAACTAGCTTCAGGCTCAATTCGTATTCATGATCCGCAGATGCAAAAACGCGTTTTCAGCATAGTGGGAATTGATCCGGAAGAAGCGCAGAAAAAATTCGGCTTTTTAACGGAAGCGTTTAAATACGGAGCTCCGCCGCACGGCGGAATCGCCCCGGGCTTTGACCGTCTTGTAATGCTCATGGCAGGCGTCAGTTCGTTAAAAGACGTTATCGCATTCCCGAAGAATTCATTCGCCGTAAGCCCGATGGACGACTGCCCTTCGGAAGTTGATCAGAAACAGCTTGATGAACTGCGGATAAAAATTATAAGCGAATAGTCTTACTTAACTTCACGCTGCGCGTTTCATTCCGCGCTAATAAAATGTTCGGATAAAAGTTTTTTCTTGTCGTCTGGAATCGGCGTTGTCTTTTCCGTGTTAAAATCATAATGAACGATAACGGCGGTTCCCTTGACGCACAGATGTCCGTTCTGCCACGCTTCATGCGAAACAGTAAACGATTTTGTACCGATTCTTGAAATCCATGTTTTTATTTCAACTTCGTATCTAAGAAAAACCTGACTTAGATAATCATAATCAATATGCGCAATGATCAACGGAAAAGTTTTTCTGTCAACTGTCAGTTCCGGATCGAAAATTTTTAAGATTGGCGTTCTTCCTGATTCAAACCATATTGACGGAACTGCGTTGTTTACGTGCCTTAGCGCATCCAAATCCCCGAAACGCGGGTAAACTGTTATGCTGAACATTTTTGCGCCCCCTTTATTACTGCAAATTAATTCCGTTTATATAGGACTCGTATGCCTGCTGCGCTGTTCTTACCTGAGCCTGCGCCCTGGAAAGATTTGCCGCAAGCTCGTCAATTTCCCTGTCAAGTGAAACAAGGCGCGTCAAATAATCCTGTCCCTGCGGTGTCTGGCTGCCCGCGGCTTCCAGGTTTCTTCTGATCCTGTCCTGATCGGAAATCAGCCGCGTGCGCTGAGTTTCAATGTCTCTTGCCGCAGCGTCCGCAGCGTCAACTGCCTGCTTTAATTCAACAGCCCTTTGCAGCGCGGCTCTTACATTGGCAGGTATTTCCTGATTTGTCGCATAACTTAAAAAACTGTCTGCTCTGAGGGATAAAAGCGTAATTCTTTCCGATACGGGTCTTCTTTCGCTTACTGTAAGACTTGTCTCGCGGTTTGCAGGTAACGTTAAATTAAAACGGTAAGCCGAAGCTGTCTTTTCGAACGCCGCGGGCGTTACAAGCTCTGTTTGCGCTGTCTGGTTATGCTCGATTATCAATGACTTAGAAACAGAGCCTGAATTTATAAAAGTATAGGTTTTATTGTAAATCCAGTACCGCGTAATCGTCATAACGCCGCCCGACACGGCTACCGCGCTTACTTCGCGAAGGCTTGCGTCAGATACGGATGCTGTAACGGAAAGATCTTCGCCGAAAGATATAAGCCTTTTTTCATTTTCATTCCAGAATTCAAGAAGAGCGTCGCCTGCGTAAATTCCGCCGTCGTAAACGGTGACAGGACCTGCGGGCAGCTTCATTCCGGTTGTATTTGTTATTTCCGCGCCAAGCTTGGGATACCTTCCCGCGCCGCTGTAAATAAGCGTTGCTTTAGCTTCGATAGCTGATTCTACAAGCGGGAACATTGCGCTCATGCGTCTTGCAAGACTTACAGGATTTCTGATTGTAAATTCAAACTGGCCGCCAGAATCGCTTCCTGACGCTGTTTCTACAACGCCGCCTGAAAGATTTGAAGACTGCATCGACGGGTATAAAGGTTCAGCCTGCATCATACTGGTACGCGCCGCGCTTGAATCGCTCATCATATACATTTCAGCTTCCGCTTTTTCCGTTACCGCGTAACTTCTGTCGTAAACGGAAGCTTCCGCCGTTCCCGCGATTGACAGCGGCAGTACAGGACGGCTTACATAATAAGGCGGATAAAGCTGCTGAATAAATGACACCGGGCGGCCAGCGACAAGCGAGAGTTCTACATTGATCCAGTCGGTATCGCTGTCGTTATCGACAATCGCCCAGCCCTGGAAAAGCGGTCTTGCCGAGCCAAGATCAAGACGGTAGGAGACTTTCCAGACAGGGGAGGGGATTACATAGCTTAACGATACGTTTCGTCCTGCTGTTCCCGGAAGATTAACCAGAAGCTGGCGGGAGAAAGAATTTCTTGACGCGGCGATTAAATCAAGGGAGCGGTTTAAATCCTGTTCAATTACAGGGTCTGTAAATCTTATACTGCCGATTTCGTTCAGGTTAAAAGACATCATCCCGTCTTTTGTGTTTAATATAAGCCAGGGGTCGTTTGATCCTGTAAAAATCTGTCCCGCGGAAGGCCGGTATTCAATTCCTGTGATTCTTCCGGTATAAACGCTTGCGGCGGATGTTATTACAACTTCAACTCCCCTTAGCCTTGTAAGGATCATTGCCATATTCGGCATGTCGGAAAGATCGATAGAAAGGCTTCGCAGCGTCTGGATCAATGTATTTTCCGACTGATAAGTCACAGACGGATTAGCCGAAGACGGATCGTTTATTATAAGGGTTTTTAGCGCGTCATTGACTGCGTCAAGCCTGAACGGAAGCTCAATGGTTATGTTCCCGTTTACGCTTCCCGAATGCTCGTAATACGCAAGCCCTGATGTCAGGATTACAACCCTATTAAGCGGTAAGGAAGCGCCCGGCTGACCGCCCGAAGCCGTACCTGTCTGCCGGCTGCCGCCTGTATCTATAATTCCCTGAGCCCAGATAACCGCCGGTATGGCGCATAACAAAAAAAGAACAGCTTTTTTTTTCATTTTTTACCTCATTATATTAACAACAGCCTGACTGTGCCGAAAGATTTAAACCTGCGGTTCAGGAATTACAGCGCTGTCGATTCAAGCTTTAATGTTACTGTCGAACTGTCGCACAATTCAGCGGGACCGAAATACTGTATCGCTCCCGGCACAAGAAAACATGTTTTATCCGCCCATGTATCTCTTTTTTCCGCGAATGTTTTAAAAGGCATTCCATTCAGGTCTACAAGCGCTTTTTTAATAACAGGTTTTTTGGCGCCGTGACGCTGTTCAAGATTCATCATCATTGTAAGCGGAATGCCGCCTGCAATCCATTGATCCGCGGGTAATGTAAGATTTTTTATGCTGGAAATATAGCCAGTAAGACCTGCCGCGACAAGAACAAAAGCGCTGTAGCCAAGGCTGTAACAGTAATCCGCGTCAAAGTTAGAAGGAAAGGCGCATCTTCCTTCGTATCCGAAAAAATGCGTAAGCGCGCTGAACTTTCCGCAGTATTTGCCGTTCTCTTTCATTACTTGCAATTTTTTTTCGACCATGCCGGTTAAAAGTTTTTCTGTTTCGATTCTGGAAACCTGAACGTTTCCGTGCGGGTCCCTGTCCATTAAAAACTGGCTTGCAATTTCAGGCGGCAGAGATTCCATTACCATGTACGAATCCCCGCTGATGCGCGTTGAAAGCCAGTATAACTGATCTATAAAATTTGTGTTAGCTGCAAATGATTTTTCTTCTTCTGCGATTGCGTCGTTAAGCTCTCCGATTAATTTTTTTATTTCAGGGATAAATTCAACAAGGCCTTCAGGGATCAAAATAATGCCGAAATTGTCGCCGTTTGCGGCGCGGTGCGCGATGGAAGAGCAAATCTGATCCGTTATCTGATCGAGCGACATTTCCTTCGCCTCGACTTCTTCAGAGATAAGGCAGATATTAGGCTGTGTCTGGAACGCGCATTCAAGCGCGATGTGGCTTGCCGCCCGCCCCATAAGTTTGATGAAATGCCAGTATTTTTTCGCGCTGTTTGTATCGCGGCAAAGGTTGCCTATAAGCTCTGAATATGTTTTACATGCAGTGTCAAAACCGAATGACGTTTCAATATTTTCGTTTTTTAGATCGCCGTCTATGGTTTTCGGGCAGCCGATTACCTGAATATGCGTCTTGTTTTCGATAAAGTATTCCGCTAAAAGCGCGGCGTTGGTATTTGAATCATCGCCGCCGATTACCACAATCGCGTCAAGCTCAAGTTTTTTCGCGGTTTCCATTGACGAAGCGAACTGCTGCGGCGTTTCAATTTTTGTACGTCCCGATCCAATAATGTCAAAGCCGCCTGTGTTTCTGTACTTGCCGATAATGTCCTTTGTAAGCTCGACAGTTTTGTTGTCGACAAGTCCGCCGGGTCCGCCCTTGAATCCAATCAGCGTAGAATCGCTGTTTCCGCTCTTTAATCCGTCAAATAAACCGGCTATTACATTATGCCCGCCCGGAGCCTGGCCTCCTGAAAGTATTACGCCGACTTTTAATTTGCGTTTTAAATCCGCGTTTTGCTCCGCCTGCTTTCTTTTTTTTGTAAAACTTATTATGGGCTTGCCGTACGTGTTCTTAAAAATTCCGCGGAGTTCTTCCATGTCAGAGATTGACTGCGTAGGGGAGCCGTGTTCTATCGAAATATCTTCGATAGAACCTAAAAGGCTTGAAGGCAGTTTCGGTTTATATTCGTATCGAACCTTCTGTAACGCGGATATATCCATGGTTTCTCCCGATATTTTATATTAACAATTTAAACAGATAAACTGAAACTAACCGGATTTACATAGTAATAAAAATAAAACAACAAATTCTTAAACATCAAACAATAAAGCGAAGTTTTATAAAAATCCTGTTTTAATGTTTAAGTTTATTTGCTCTTGTGTCTGTTTTTTCGCAGTTTTTTCTTGCGTTTATGAGTGGCGATTTTTCGTAGTTTACGCTTTCTTCCGCAGGGCACTTAACTCTCCTAGGATGGTGGAATGAAAACCGGCACAAGCCGTAGTTTGATTATGCAGCAGGGAATTAAAAAGGTCAATAGCAGTAAACGCTGCGCCTGATTTTCATGTCTTGTCATAAAAAAGCGATCACAGTACACTTTTGATAATAAATATGACTGATAATCAAAAAACTGTTTTAAATGCAATTTTTTCAAGACGAAGCATCCGCCGTTATATCAGTGATAAACCTGTCGAAAAAGAAAAAATCGCTGTACTTTTAGAAACCGCAATGGCGGCTCCTTCTGCATGCAATCTTCAGCCGTGGGAATTTATCATTGTGTCGGACAAAAACATGCTTTTGCAGCTTTCAGACTCCATGCAGTCAAAAATCAACGCGCCTTTGGCGATGGTGATATGCGCAAACACGTCAAATATTCCCTGGGAAGGGCAGGGCTGGAGGATCGATCTAAGCGCCGCAGTTCAAAATATGCTGATTGCGGCAGAAGCGATGGATTTAGGCTCGTTATGGATAGGTTCGCACGATGAAGAAAAAATACGCGCGCTTTTTAATATACCAAAACATATTTGTTTAATGAGCGTCGTATACTTTGGGTATCCTGATGAAAAAAAGCCAGCGGGAACAAGATATACAGAAGAAGCCGTCTATTTTGAAAAATACGATCCGTCAAGAAAAAGACAAATGCGGACAATGGAAATGCTCTCTGATTTATCCGTGAAGCCCGCAGAATCATTGAAATAAGCTCTTGACTATTTACAGGGATTTATATATATTCAGCTAAAGTAATAGAAAGTCTCCATCGTCTAGCGGTTAGGACACCGGGTTTTCATCCCGGCAACCGGGGTTCGATTCCCCGTGGAGATGTAATAAAAAAGAGCGCAAGCGCTCTTTTTTATTCAGAAGTTTCGCGTAGCGAAACTTCATGCCTTTGATTAATTCGGGGAATCGAAACGGAGCGCTTCTATTATAATGCTAAGGCGTAAGCCTTTATAAAAAAAGCAAGCGCAGGATGCGCTTGGAAGCGCGCAGGCGGCCTGAAGGGAGTAAACAGGATGTTTACGACCGAAAGGCGATTCCCCGTGGAGATGTAATAAAAAAGAGCGCAAGCGCTCTTTTTTATTTAGAAGTTTCGCGTAGCGAAACTTCATGCCTTTGATTGATTCGGGGAATCGAAACGGAGCGCTTCTGTTATAATGCTAAGGCGTAAACCTTTACAAAAAAGCAAATATTGAAATATGGAAACAAAACATGAAGCGGCGCAGAGCGCGCATAATTTCAAGCTGAATGAATTCGAAGGCCCCCTTGATCTCCTTCTTTACATGATCCGGAAAAACGAAATCAATATTTACGACATCCCGATAGCCGAGATAACGGAACAGTACATCGATTACCTTCAGAACGCGCAGATCATGGATTTGGACGATCTTACAGGTTTTCATTCAATGGCTGCGACTTTATTGTATATAAAAAGCCGTACGCTGCTGCCTGTGGAAATGGAAGACGATTACGGCGAAGATCCAAGGGCTGAACTTGTCGATCGCTTAATCGAATATCAAAAGTATAAAAAACTGTCCGCGCTGATGGAAGAAAAGGAAAAAGAAAGCGAATGGGTGATAGAACGCCGCCGTCTTCAACATAATCTGCCTTTCGCGGATGATGATATGTGGGAAAAAGTTGACATTTGGGATTTACTTAAAACATTTTCCACTTTAACTGTCAATCTTTCAGCGGAAAGAATTATCGATCTTTATGAAGAAGTTTCCGTAAATGAAAAAACGACACTGCTTTACGAGCTTCTGGAAAATAACGGCGAGTGCAGATTTACGGAACTTATTACCCATTCAGGCGCCATGGAAATAGTCTGTTCGTTTCTTGCTGTTCTTGAAGCCGCGAAAATGCGCCTTATAATACTCTTTCAAAACCGCCTTTTTGGTGATATTCTTATCAGACCCAAGTAAACAAAATGACAAAAAATATTGAAAAAGAAACCGCCCTTGTCGAAGCAATACTGTACATGGAAGGCGATCCGGTTGATGAAGATTCCATTTCCCAGACAGGCGGACTGTCAAGGGACGCGGTGAAAGCCGCTCTGGAAAATCTAAAAGAGAAATATAACGCGCATGACTGCGGCCTTGAACTTTCAAATGCTGACGGAAAATATTCAATCTTTATCAAGCGTGAATATTGGGATAACTTAAAAGAAAAATACGGCAAAAAAAATGAAGGTAAAATTTCCCGCGCCGCAATGGAAACTCTTGCGATTATCGCGTACAAACAGCCTGTGACGCGCGCGGAAATCGAAAAAACAAGAGGCGTGTCCGCTGACAACATGATAAAACTTTTATTGGAAAAAGATCTTATCCGCAAAGTAGGAAAAAAAGAAATTCCAGGCGCCCCTGTCACATACGGCACTACAAAAGAATTTTTAAAAATATTTAACCTTAATTCCATTTCCGAACTTCCTAAACTCGGCGAAAGCGACATTGAAAAATTCGAGCTTGAAGGAGAGAAGTATTAGGCTGCAGGTTTTTCTTTCACATGCCGGAATTGCATCAAGAAGAGCGGCTGAAGATATAATTGCCAAGGGCAGGGTTTCTGTTAACGGCATGATAATTATAGAAAAGGGAAGCAAAGTTAAAGAAGGCGATGTCATTCTTCTTGACGGAAAACCCGTTCATCCTGAAAGCCAAAAACATTATTTTGCGCTTAATAAGCCGCCGGGTTTTATATGCAGCTCAAGCGATCCGCAGGGACGTCCTTTGGCGCTCAGTCTTCTTCCGCCTGATATTAAAGAGCGGCTTTACAATGTAGGCCGCCTTGATTATCAATCCTGCGGGCTAATTTTCTTTACAAACGACGGCTCTTTCGCTTCCCGTCTTGGACACCCCGGTTCGCAGCTTGAAAAAGAATACATCGTTGAAGCGACAGGCGTAATCGGCGATGAGGTGCTTGACGCTTTTAATTCAGGCATTACAATCGATGGCATAAGCTACAAGGCAAAAAGCGCGCAAAGGACAGGGCGAAAGAGCTTAAATATTATTCTTATCGAAGGTAAAAACCGCGAGATAAGAAGAATATTTTCGCATTTTCATCTGCACCCAAGTCTGCTTCGCAGAATACGAATCGGCTCTGTAGTTCTTGGCAAACTTCTGGAAGGAAGCTCAAGATCAATTACGAATAAGGAATTAACCGGATTAAATCACACGGAGAAAATAAATGGTAATAGCGATTGACGGGCCGGCAGGCTCGGGGAAAAGCACAATAGCGAAGATGCTTGCGGAAAAATTAAAAGACAGTAACGGAAATGAGTTCACGTATATAAATTCAGGACGACTGTACAGAGCGATTACGCTGGGTTGTCTGCGTTTAAAAATCGATATAAAAAACAGCGAAAAAGTGATTGAATATGCCAAAAATATCGAAATTTCATATAAAAAAGACACTGTTTTTCTTAACGGGGAAAATGTAACAGAACTGCTTCATACTGATGAAATCGACAAATATTCATCGCCTTTATCGGCGATTGTTCCCGTGCGGCGAATTGTAAACAGCCTAATAAGAAAGCTCGCGGGCGGACAGAATATTGTAATAGAAGGCAGGGACATGACAACTGTAGTTTTCCCTGATGCGGAACACCGTTTCTATCTTGACGCGTCCGCGGATTCAAGGGCAAAGCGGCGTTTTGATCAGGGGGTTTCAGCTCTTTCTTTGGAAGAGATTAAAAAAGCTATTTCTGAACGCGATGAAATTGACAGGAATAAAGCCGAAGGAAGCCTAAAAATCGCCGAAGGCGTTCAATATTTGGATACAAGTGACTTGACGATTATCCAAGTTTATGAGAAATTGATAGAGAGCATAGATTAACTTATAAGGGAAGTAGAAAATGGCTGAGAGGGAAGTGGGCCAGGACACGAGTCCTGTAAAAGACGGAGAAAACATTCAAACCCAGTTACAGGAGGAGTACCTGAAGTCGCTTGAGCAGCTCGAAGAAGGGCAGCTCATAGAAGGAAAAGTAATTCAGGTTACATCAGATCAGGTATTTATTGACGTAGGTTACAAGTCGGAAGGTAAAATTCCGATTTCAGAATTTACAGAGATTCCGAATATCGGAGAAACAGTACCTGTTATTCTGATCGCTAAAGAAAACAAGCACGGCGAAGTAATTGTTTCAAAACAAAAAGCAGACGCGAAACTTTTCTGGAAAAATCTGCGTCAGGCGTTCGCAGAAAAAAAATCCGTGGAAGGAAAGGTAGAAAAGCAGGTTAAGGGCGGCTTTGACGTAAATCTCGGCGCCGGCGTTCACGCGTTTCTCCCTGTAAGTCAGGCGGATATACAGAAACTTGAAAACCCCGAAAAAATTCTAAACACGAAAATAACAGTATACGTGGAACGTCTTTACTCGGACGGAAAAATAAATATAGTCGTTAACAGGCGCAAGTTCATGGAAGAAGACCTTGACCGCAAACGCAATGATTTCTTTGAAAATACTCCGATTGGCACGGATGTTGACGGCGTTGTAAAAAGCTTCACTTCATTCGGCGCGTTTATCGACCTTGGCGGTTTTGACGGACTTCTGCACATTAACGACATGAGCTGGGGGCATGTAACGCGGCCTAAGGATTTTGTTAAAAAAGGCCAGGAAATCCGCCTAAAAGTTATACGCATAGATCGCCAGGAAAAAAGAATCAATCTTTCCCTTAAGCATTATACAAGCGACCCGTGGGTGCATTTTGAAGAAAAGTACCATGTAAATGACATTATTAAAGGCAAGGTGACAAAACTCACGGACTTCGGCGCGTTTATCGAACTCGAAGAAGGCATAGAAGGACTTGCGCATATTTCCGAGTTTTCATGGCTAAAAAAAGTCCAGAAACCGCAGGATATGTTAAAAGCGGGCGATTTAGTCGAGTGCATGATTCTGGGTTATGATCTTCAGGCGGGTAGGGTTTCTTTGGGTCTCAAGCAAGTTCAAGATAATCCCTGGGAATCAATCGAAAAGAAATATCCTGTCGGCGCAAGGATTAAAAGAAAAATTGTTAAAGTGACAAATGCGGGCGCGTTCATCGAGCTTGAAGAAGGCATTGACGGATTCCTTCATTCCGACGATATGTCATGGACAAGAAAATCCAAAAACTTCGGGCTTGTTCAGGGGCAGGAAATCGAGGTAATGGTGATTTCTGTCGATTTAGACAGCAGGAACATCAAGCTGGGAGTAAAGCAGCTGACTGACGACCCCTGGAAAAATTTCAACGAGAATTACAAGCCGGGTTCCCCTGTGGAAGGCGAAGTCGCGTCCGTTACAGATTTTGGCGTATTCCTTAAGGTTCCGGGCGGCATCGAAGGGCTTATCCATAAAACAAATCTTGTGGAAAAACGCGATGAAGACCCGGACGAAGCGCTTAAGAAATTCAAAGTCGGAGACAAAATTAAAGCGATAGTGCTGGAAATACAAAGCGACAGACAAAAAGTCGCCTTCTCAATCCGTGATTATCAGAAAAAAGTGCAAAGGGAAGAAATATCGCGGTATATGACAGGCGAAGAATCATCTGATTCAACTTATACGCTTGGTTCTGTGCTTAAGTCTAAAAATTCCCAGGATGAATGAATAATTTTTAAGGACGGCTATGCTGTCAAATATTGATGTAAATAAATTTCACACCCTGATAGAGATCAATTCTCTGATAAATTCGAATTACAGGGATACGCACAGCCTTTTGTCGAAAATCATGGAATCGGCGACGCTTCTTGCAGGCGCAGAAGCGTCAAGCCTTTTGCTCCTTGACAAGCAAAAAAATGTTTTATTTTTTGAAGTAGCGCTTGGATCAAAGGGCAGCGAAGTAAAAAAATACACTGTAAAAATGGGCGAAGGAATCGCAGGCTGGGTAGCGCAGAAAAATAAATCGCTGATAGTGAATGATGTTGAAAATGACAAACGCCACTTGAGTAATATCGGCGAAGAAATAAATTATAAGTCAAATACAATAATGGCGGTTCCGATGCGGATAAAAGATGAATGTATCGGAGTGCTTGAAGTTATAAATAAAAAATCAGAAACCGGTTTTTCGCAGAATGACATTGAATGGCTCGAAATCTTCGCAAATCAGGCGGCATTGGCGATTGTCAACGCAAAGAACATGGAAGAGGCGCAGAGTAAAATACAGAAACTTGAAAACCAGATTCACGATACGCAGTATCACACAATCGTGACAAAAAGCCCGGTTATCCTTGAAAAACTTGACATGATAGAACGCATCGCAAAAACAGATTCATCGGCGCTGATCCTGGGAGAGAGCGGGGTAGGCAAGGAACTGTTCGCGGAGCAGATTCATTTAAAAAGCCCGCGCAGGGACGCGCCTTTTATCAGGGTAAACTGCGCGGCTCTTCCTGAAGGGCTTTTGGAAAGCGAACTTTTCGGCCATGTTAAAGGCGCGTTTACAAACGCAATCGCGAACAGGAAAGGCCGGTTTGAACTTGCGGACGGAGGAACAATTTTTCTTGACGAAATCGGAGACCTTCCGCTTTCCCTGCAGGCCAAGATTTTGCGCGTAATACAGGAAAGGAAATTTGAAAAAGTCGGCTCTGACTCGACCGTTACCGTTAATGTAAGAATAGTGGCTGCGACAAACAGGGACCTTGAAGAGCAGGTTCAAAAAAACGAATTCCGCGGCGATTTATATTACCGTTTGAATGTTCTGCCTGTTTACATTCCGCCGCTTCGCCAGCGCCCCGAAGACATCCCCGAGCTTGCGGAATATTTTCTTAAGCATTACATGAACGAGACAAAAAAACAATTTAACGGGTTTTCGCAGGATGCCCTTCGCATTATATTGTCTTATTCATGGCCCGGTAATGTCCGCGAACTTCAGAACTGCATAGAAAGAGCGTGCGTAATCGGCAAGAATAAGTGGATAGAACCTGATGATCTTTTTTTGAAAAATCGTTATGATAAGGGAGTTGACATATCAGACGACGAAGAGCCGGCGGAGCGGAACTTGAAAAACGCGGTCAGTGTTTTTAAGTCCAGTTTTATCAGAAAAGTTCTAGATGAAAACAGCTGGAACCAGACGGAAACCGCAAGGGCTCTTGATATACAGCGCACTTATTTGTCAAGATTGATAAAAGAGCTTAATATAACACCCAAGGAGTGATAATGCAAAGCGGCAATGAAAAAATCAGCCTGTCAAAAAGCCATGATGCGGCAAAAGATTCAGGATTCAGCAGCGAGAAACTTAATGAATTTTTCAGTAAGAACAGAAAAGGAATTTTAGTAATAACCGGAGTAGTGATATTTCTTTTAATCGGATTGATTGCCTTTTTTGTTATAAGCGACAATCTGGAAAAAAAAGCCATCGCCGGAATCGAAGAGTTAAACGAGAAGTACGAAGAACTCTATTATAATATTAATGATGATGAACATTCAGCCGAAGTGAACAGTCTGCTTGCGGAGCTTGAAACATTCGCCGGTAATAAAAAAGGTTTTGCCGCAAGCAAGGCATGGTCGTTAACCGCCAGCATTCATTCAGGCAGGGAAGATTTTTCAAAAGCCGAAGAAGCATGGGTAAAGTCAGCGCAAACCGGAGAGAAAACATATCTGGGTCCCATAGCTTATTTTCAGGCTGCCATCGCGGCGGAAAAACAAAACAGGCTTGAAAAAGCAATTGAATATCTTACAAAATGTACTTCGCACAGCTTTGAGTTCCCCGACGGTCCGCGCGCGCAGTTTAATATCGGACGGCTGTACGAACAGCTTGGAAATAAACCGCTTGCAATCGAAGCGTACCGCGCGTTACTTTTGAATTACCAGTGGGAATATGACACAATGAATCCTGTTAATTTATTCTGGCACAATCTTGCAAGAGACAGGATAATCATTCTTGAGATTTAATCTGCGTATGCGCGTATGGCATGGCTGTTTCCGCTTTGTCATTTTTTTAATATTCGCGTTTTTCGTATCATCCTGCGGAATAGAAGATTACTTTTATCTTCCGCAGGTGCCGCAGCCAAAAAGAATATTTAATACAGAAGCGGAGATATATCTTCCTAAAATCAGTTCTGAATATATATATTTTGAGAATTACGCGATATTCTATAAAATATATGTCAGCGCGAATAATAACGCGACAATTGAGGATCCGCCCGAATATGTTTCAAGCGAATACCGCAGCGATTATAATGCGATAAATCCGTATACGTATCCTTCAAATACTTTAGCGAATACATCAATAGAGCAGCTCCTAAGAAGCCGTAATTTTCATGAACTGTCATTTATGGGCAGGGATAACCTTTCGATGATGCCTGAAGGCGATACCTTAATGATCGTATTTCCCGCGGTTTCAGGCGATCTTCCGTATGCGGCATTAAAAAGCAGTCCGGCAAATGAAGTGTCACTAATGCGCTCTGTCAGCAGTCCTGTCCCAAACCAGTATTTTTTAAATTCAAATGAGTTAAGAATCGATGCAAGAAACACGGATGTAGCAAAAAACGCAAACGGTCTTTATGCCTATGTTTCAATGTATATTGTCGCTGTAGGATATGACTCGTTATCATCATCGCCGACATTTACATATATTTTCAGTAAACCTGCCCATATAAATCTTTTTATTTTATCCGAATAAAAACCGCAGTATTGTTAACATAAGCATCGTCCCAAATCACATATCTAATTCACTATTCATAATGTATCTTCTGTCTATCTAAATTAATGGTTAATCAATATAAAAATATATAAAATCATGATTCAGGATACAGGAATCTGTATACATCAAAGAATGAAGCCCAGTTATTTTGATCATCAATAATATTTTTTGCTAATACATTTTTTCTTTTTAAATAAAACAATGATTTTAAATCTTCATTATCAAGACGGCTCTTTTTGTAAACCTTATCGTCTTTAAAGTTAACATAATCAATGCCGTTTTTACCGGCATATGAGAAACCCCATAATAATGAAGCAAGAGAATGTTTTTTCTGTCCTGTATTTATTTTATGTATACTGGCATTATTAACGCTTATTCCTTCAGGAAAACTATTATTGAGATTATTGATAAAATCATTAACGGAAAAGGCCTCGGCAAAATCAGCTGACGCGATTTCATTTTCAGATTCAATACCGGTAGCAAGCGGAGATACGATTTCAATCTTTGCAAGCGGATTAAATCCTTTTGTAAAAACTACAGGAATTCCGGCTCTTCTGAATGACATAGAAAATATTTCTATCAGGCTTAAGTGTCCGTGAAAAACCGCGCTTCCTGTTTTCCTGTAACTAAAAAGGATTCTGTAGATTGGCTGGTCTTTTTTTATTTGATCATCGTCTGTCAAATTATTAACGTTAACTTTATTATTTAATCGGTTAACAAAATGATCTAGATACGGCGTATCAAAAGCGGTAACAGGTTTTATTTCATTATTACAGACTCCGCAGTTGCTGCATTCAGATTTGCACGATAACGTGCGCTTTGACATTAATGATTTATCAAATTCATTGCATAAAAACTCGTTTGTAACCTGCGAATCGATACATGACCAAGGAAGAATATCATAATTCCCGGAAAAAATTCTATTTGCGTATTCACTATTATCTATAAATATTTGCTGCCATTTTTCCTTATTAATAAACTCGCTCCACGGGTCCAGCCTGCTTCCGCTTCTCCACGCTTCTTCGCATAAAAGCCCCGCCTTTTCATCTCCCCTGCTTAAAAGGCCTTCAATCCGGGTGATAAGCAGATCAGAAAAACTTACCTTGTGTCCTAAAGGCTTTAGTGCGGATCGGATAGTAAAGAGTTTTTTTTCCGCTGTTACGCTGTCCATCTGCGCCGACCTTTGATAGGGTGTATGCGGCTTTGGAATAAATACGCTGACATTAATATTAAAATGCATCCGCGTTCTTTTTCCTGCTTCTTTGATAAAATCGATTATTGCGTCTTCTTCATTATTAAATTCTATTTCACTGCCTGAAGGCGGAAGCGGAAGACCTATCATAAAATAGAATTTGATTCCCTTCCATCCGCTTTTTTTTGCCTGTTCAATAATGGAGCAGATATTGTTCATTGTTACTTCTTTGTTAATTGAAGCCTGCCATGCGTCAAGCGGCGTCTCAACGGCGAATGTAAGTCCGCTCTTTCTTGTCATGGAAATTTTTTCAAGAAGCGATATGGAGAAACCTGAAACTTTAAGGGAAGGAAGCTGGATCGATACATGAGCGCCTGAAAATTTTTGATTCAATGATTCGATCAGATTATCAAGATTATCATAATCCCCGGATGATAACGATGATAAGCTTATCTCCTGCCAGCCGCCTTTTTTTACCATGTCGCCGGCATGGGAAATTACCGTTTGCTGATCTTTTTGCCTGTAAGGTCTGTACCAGAATCCCGCATGGCAGAATCTGCATCCGTTGGGGCAGCCGCGCATGATTTCCACCGTTCCATGATTATGCACAATTTTCATGCCCGGAACAGGATACACGTCGCTTGAGCTTTCAGAAAAATCTTTCATTATTGCGCGTAACGCTTTTCTTTTGCCTTTTATCCAGATATTCTGATGTGATGCAATTTTTTCAAGAAGCTCCGCCCTGCCCTTCCCCTGCTCTTTTAAATTTGCAAGATCAGATGCAAGGCTGAAAAAACCCGCTTCTGCCTCCCCTATCCAGAATGCGTCAATAAAAGGCGAATACGGAAGCGGATTGGAAACTGCAGGGCCTCCTGCAATAACTAAAGGATGATCTTCATTTCTGTCTTCGCAGCGCAGGGGAATTCCCGATACGTCCAGCATGGTTAAAATTCCGTTTAAGCCAAGCTCATATCCAAGCGTGAACATAAACAAATCGGTTTTACCAAGGGCGATTCCGGTATCGAGTCCGTATAAAGGAATTTTTTTGCTTCGAAGGAGATTTTCAAAATCAGGGGCCGGAGCGAATGCGCGATCGCATGAAATACCCTGTATGCCGTTTAACCGGTTATAAATGATTCGAAGCGCCTGGTTTCCCATTCCGATTTCATAAAGGTCAGGAAACGCGATTACGGTTTTAAATCCTTCATTTATTTTGGCAAGGCGGCCGGCTTCTCCTCCCGTATAACGCGAAGGCCTGTCCACGGAAAGAAGATGTTCACCTAACATCTTTATTGGATCGATATAAATATCGTTATCAGCTTTCAATGTATAAACTCAGCAGGTACCAAGGCAGGCGCGTTAGCGGTTATATCTTCTGACATAAATGCTCAAGGCAAGACCGATGCCAATCATCGATGTAAGGACAGCGGAGCCTCCGTATGACATAAATAAAAGCGGAAGACCCGTTATGGGCATTATGCCCATTGTCATGCCGACATTAATAATAAAATGAAAAGCGTACATTCCCGTAAGCCCTGCGCATAAATATTTTGCAAAAGGGTCTGTTACGTGTTTTATCGTAGAAATAAGACGGTAACAGATTAAAAGAAAAATCGCAAAAACAATAAACCCGCCGATGAATCCCGCTTCTTCGGAAAAAATGGAAAAAATAAAGTCCGTGCTCTGTTCCGGCAGAAACTGGTAATGGCTCTGCGTTCCCTGCAAATAACCCCTGCCTGTAAATCCGCCGGCTCCTATAGCTGTGACAGATTGAATAATATTCCAGCCTGCTCCCTGCGGATCAACGTAAGGATCAAGAAACACAATAAGGCGCATTATCTGATATGGGCGCAGAATCATGCGGGCGGCAAAGGAGGCGCCGAGAGAAAAAATGATGATCATTGACGCATAACCGACCCAGAAAAAATATTTCTTTTTGTATCTTAAATAACCGAATACGGCAATTGCCGCGATTAAAAGAAAGAAAAGCACCGCGATTGTAATTATCCGCGTATTTGTCAGAACAGTTAGAAATGGAATCGTTCTTTGCAAGATATAATTCTGCCATAAAGGAAGCACCAGAAAAATTCCCATAAGGGCGACGCAGGATATCATGAACGCGATATAACGCATTCTGACGCCCGCTATAAAAATCATTGTAAGAAGTATGGCGAAATAAACAAGAGCGGTTCCAAGATCAGGCTGGAGCATGACAATAACCATCGGAACAAACGCAATAATGCAGCTTATAAAAAAACGCGAAAATGATTCCCTTTTGCGATCTGTGTCCGCAAGAAAACGCGCAAGCAAAATGATAACAGAAATTTTTACAAACTCGGACATCTGGATTCCGACAGACCCGATTCTGAGCCATCTTGACGCGCTTGAAATTACATAACCGAATATCAGCGTATAGGCAAGAAGCACAAGCGAAATGACATATATGTAAATGGCAAAATTGTAGAATCTTCTGTAATTTATATACGAAAGAATAATCGCGGCAAGAAGACCAGCGGATGCCCAGACAATCTGCCTTGAATATTCATCGGAAGTTACAACGCCTTCCGATGTCATTCCTGACGAATAAATAAAAAGTATTCCCATAACAAGAAGCAGCAAAACGGGAAGCAGCAGCAAATAATCAATTCCAAGAATATCTTTTATCTTCATATAATTTCCGGATTATAACATATACTGGAAACCCAAAAACCTTATCGCTTCATCGTAGGTTTGATTTCCGAAATACGCCTGAAAGATTATCGCGCAGGCAGCCGACGCTCTCCATACCTGGGTGGTAGACGCTTCAATAATTACAGTTACAACTATTTGATCTTCCGGGTTAGTGCTGTTGTAGGGAGCGTATGCCGTAAACCATGAATGCCAGCGATCGTTCGCGCCTATTTCCGCGGTGCCGGATTTTCCCGCAATTTGCACTGTTCTGATATTCAGGGGATACTGGGCGTTTCCTGCAGTAACAACGCTTCTTAAATCCTGGCGCAGCGCTTCATAAACGGAAGGCGGCACTTCGCTTTTGCGGATTATTTCTGGCTGCGTAGCGCTAACAATTGCGTTTGTTGAAGGATCGCGGACTTCTTTCAATACAAAGGGTTTGTACATTATTCCGCCGTTTACGGCCATGCTGAGCATACAGCTCATCTGCAGCGGGGTAACAAGAGTGTAACTCTGCCCGATGGACATATTCATGGTGTCACCTAACATCCATGCTTCGTGATATCGTCTTTCCTTCCACTGGGACGTCGGAATCAAGCCTGAAATTTCGCCGGGAAGATCAATTCCTGTCAGCTGATCGTATCCGTAATCCCTTGCAAATCTGACAATTCTGTCCGCGGTAACGTAATCGCGTCCGACCGTCATGTAGTAAATATTACAGGAATAACCCAGCGCCCTTGTAAGGTTTAATCTTCCGTGGCCTGAATGAAGGTGGCACTGCCAGTTTCTGCCGCCGTAATTCATAACGCCTGTGCAAAGGATTGTCTGATCTACGGGGAAAACGTTATCTGCAAGAATCGCAGTCGACATTATTATTTTGAATGTTGACGCGGGGGGATAACTCGATTGAATCGCACGGTTTAAAAACGGATTTGACGGATTTTCCATAAGCGCGCGGATTTCGGAAGAAACGCCGTCTGTAAAAATATTGGGATCATACCAGGGGTAAGAAACCATTGCGAGAATTTCGCCGGTTGCGGGTTTTATGACAACAGCGGCTCCGTTCTGCGGACCAATTGCTTTTTCTACAAGTTTTTGAAGTTCCGCGTCTATCGTAAGCACAAGATTTTTTCCCATTTCAGGCAGTTCCCGCGTTACGCTTTCGCTTCCTGTTATGCGCCTTCCCCTTGAATCGACAGTTCTTGTTTCCCATCCGATTTTTCCGCGAAGCAGTTCGTCGTACTGCTTTTCAATGCCGGATTTACCGATCATATCGCCCATTTGATAACCCTGGTTATAAAGGGCTGTAAGCTCGTCGCGGGTAATATCGCCGACATAGCCCAAAATATGAGACAGGCTTCCCACGCTTACATAATTGCGCACGGATTTTATATACCAGGAAATGCCGGGCAGCGTGTTTTTTCTTTCCGCAAGAGCCGCGACAGCCGTAAACGATACGTTAGACGCAATTTCGACAGGCTGGTAAAGCTGCAGATATTGATTCGGAAGACGCGAAACTATATCACTTGCGGGGATGTTTAAAATTTCTGAAACAGATGCGATAACGCTGTCTATGCTGCCGCGCGGAACTTCGGCGGGCGTTATGGTAACCGCGAATGAATCCCTGTTTATCACAAGCGGGTTAGTAAAAGTCCTGTCGTATATTTCTCCCCTTTGCGTTGGTATTGAATATGTTCTTCTTGAAATATCCTGCGCGCGCATAAGATAAATGTCGCCTGAAAGAATCTGCATGCTGAAAAGCCTTGCCGAGTATATAAAAAAAACCAGAAAAAGAAGCACCCTGAAAATGATTATGCGCGTTCCCTGTTTGTCTGTCATACTAGCTTCTTCCCGCCATTATTGGTTTAAATTTTTTCAAAAGAAAAAACAATAAAGGAGCGCTTAGCGCGTTAATGCCAAGCTCAATCCAGAATCCGGGAGTTGTAAATGAAACGGACGGAACAGCCGATCCCATAACAAGGTGCAAAACCAGAGTGACTGCGGCTTTTAACAATGTGGCAAGCACGCAGAGAATCACTGGCATAAAAATAACATCAAGAAAAAACTGGCCTTTAAAGATTCCCGCCAAAGCGCCTGTAATGGTTCTTATAAGGCAGTTCATCCCGAGCGGAGCCGCTGAAAGAAAATCATAAAAAAGCCCTGATAAAAAACCCGAAACCTGGCCGATCATTGTACCGTTAACGTAAGCCGAAAAAACCAGAATACACAAGGCAAGGTCGGGTTTTATTTCAAGAAACGATATTTTATAAAGAACCGCGGATTGTAAAATCGCGGCAATGATGCAAAAAACGACAGTCCATATTATGCTTCTTATCATTAATTAATCCTGTTCGGAAAGCAAATCCTGTATCTCTGCTTCCATAATAAAAACATATTCCAGTCTTGAAAAATCAATCATCGGCACTATTTCAACTTCCAGCGTTGTTTCATATCTTGGCGTATTTATTCCGCTGACACGACCGACATTTATTCCCTGCGGAAAAATTCCCCCCATCCCGCTTGTAATGATTATATCGCCTATATTGATTTCATCCCTTGCCCTTCTTGGAACAAAACGCAATAAAAGCGGCGCTTCCGGCGTACCCTGCCCTTCAACGATACCTTCAAAACGCGATACTGAAAACCTTGCGGCTACCTGTGAATTTATATCAAATACGGGCATTACAAGACTTTCCAGTATGCCTGTTTGAATCACTTTTCCGACAAGCGCCTGCGTGCCGTTCTGCCACGCGACAACCGCCATGTTATTCGAAACTCCAGAATAGCTGCCCTTGTTAATCACAAACGCGGAAAAAAGATTATCGGGGTCCCTTCCTGAAATTTGCGCCGGAATATTTCTGTAGCGGAGGGTTTTCGCAAAATCAAGCTGTTCTTTTAGCCGGATGTTTTCCTGAAAAATTTCTGCATTGCTGCGTTCAAGTTCTTCGTAGCGATCCAGCTGCGTTAAAAGATTCGCGTGCTCCTGTCTTAACGTGGCAAGTTCGCTGATTGACAGTATTGTCCGCGAAACAAACGAGTTAACTTCATAAATTCCTCCCCTGATGCCGGAGAAGATCGAAAGCCCTACATTTTTAACGCCGAAAATAAAATCTCTTGTAGACAGTAAAAGCAGCACAGAAGACGCGATAACAAGAATAATAAAAACGAGTAAGGACGAATTTATCTGGGAGCCTGATTTTCCGCTGCGTTTTCCTGAATGCATACCAAAGAACCGGCGCGGCATGATATTATCCGTTTAATCTATCATAGATATTTTTGGTAAGGTCCGCGCCTTTTATATAATCGTAGTACTTGCCCGCTCCAAGGGCAACGCAGATTTCAGGCTGCTCCGCAATAATCGCAGGCACTCCTGTTTCTTTTACAATGAGTTTATCAAGCCCTTTTAAAAGCGAACCGCCGCCTGTCATGACAATTCCCCTGTCTACAATATCAGCGGCAAGCTCAGGCGGGGTTTTGCCAAGAACGGTTTTAATCTCGTCTATTATCTGCGTTATCGGATCGCGCAGGGCTTCCCTTACTTCCACTGAATCAACTTCAAGCCGCCGCGGAAGCCCTGTAATCGCGTCATTGCCTTTTACTTCCATTTTGTCGATTGTTTTATCGGGCGTCGCGTTTCCGATTTCGATTTTAAGACGCTCCGCCATGTACTCTCCGATTATAAGATTATGAACGCTTCTTATATGTTTTATGATTGAATCGTCAAATTCATCGCCCCCGATACGGATTGCGCTTGTTACTACCATGCCGCCTAATGAGATAACAGAAATCTCCGTTGTACCGCCGCCGATGTCAAGGATCATGTGGCCTGCGGGTTCCCTGATTGGAATATCCGCGCCGATGGCTGCCGCAAGGCTTTCTTCGATTACGCGCACTTCCCTTGCGCCTGATTTGTACGCGCTTTCTTCAACCGCGCGTCTTTCAACTTCTGTGATGCAAGACGGAACGCCGATTACCATTCTGGGTTTTACAAAACGATAACGCGGAAAGACGCGGTCAATAAAACAGCGGATCATTTTTTCCGTGGATTCAATATCGGCGATAACGCCGTCGCGCATCGGCCTTATCGCAATAATATTTTCAGGCGTTTTCCAGAGCATTCTTTTCGCGTCGGCGCCTACAGCGACAATTCTTTTTGTCCCGCGTTCAACCGCGACAACTGAAGGCTCGTTTAATACAATGCCTTTTCCTTTGATGTAGATAAGGGTATTACAAGTTCCTAAATCGATGCCAAAATCTGACGACATTCCCCCAAACATGGTATTCTCCTTTTATATATTAAGACGGGCTCTTGCTTTAGCGTGAGAAGGATCCAACCTGTATGCCGTTCTCCATTCTGCTCTTGCCCTTGTTGTATCGCCTTTCATGTTATACAATTCACCTAACTGAAAACGCACTTCTGCGTTTTCTCCTGTTTCACTCAAAATATTCATATATTGCAGTTCTGCGTTATCATAATCATTTGTAATGTTGTATATTTCAGCTAACAACATGCGGGAATTAAAAACAGATTTTGAATCAGGCGATATGTCCACGCACCTTTGAAGGTAACCGAACGCTGTATTGTATTCGCCCATTGCCATATACGATCGCGCTATCGCAAGCAGAAGGCTGTCTGACGGCGGCTTATTCGGATCGAAGGCGAGGAAAAACGCGTCAACGCTGCTCCTGTAATCGCCGTAGTCGGCGTACGCGAGCCCCAGATATTCGGGAATATCGGACGCTTCATATGAAAGATCGCTTGCGATATTCAGATATTTTACTGTTAAATCGGCGTACTCTGTGCCCTTATACCGGTATGCCTTGCCGAGAACATAATAAACTCTGCCGTCTTTTGCCGATTCTTTCTGAAGAAGCGCCTTTCTTAACGAATAAATGCTTTCGTTTATGAAGCTCATCATATTTTGATTGTTAATCTGCGAAATGCCAATCTGATACGCCGAAAAACCATGAACTGTAAGCAGAAAATAATCTATAGGCTTTAATAAAAGCCCTGCCTTGCTGATTTCATACGCGCTTTCATAATTACCCTGCTCCCAAACCTGTAATAATTCTTGTCTTTCATTTCTAACATTGCTTCTTAAGCGGGTAATTAATAAAACCGCCGCCGCAACGATTAAAATGGAGACAAAAACAATTCCAAATGTACGCATTCTTTTGAGTAAATATATCTGCCGCCCATACCGGGTTAATGGTCTGTTATCAAGCATCGTTTCTGATGTGAATACTACAGAAATTTCTATTATGTGTCAATGAAATATGGAAAAATTATCAAAAATAACTTGAAAATAGCCAATTTAATTGATATTATCTTTAAAGTGATGAACGCGGCTGCCGCTTGTTAAATCAAGAGGAAAGTCCGGGCTCCGCAGGGCATGATGCCGGGTAACGCCCGGGTACAGTGCAATAGACTGTAACAGACAGCGCAACAGAAAGTATACCGCCCGGCATCCGGCGCCTAATTGCATGAAACAGATAACATCGTTCTTTAATAAAAAAATGTAAAATTTGGAAGGATATTCACATTTTTTGAATTAGGCGCCGGATGCAAGGTAAGGGTGAAATGGCGGGGTAAGAGCCCGCCTCGCAAGCGGCAACGCTTGCGGAAAAATACAACTTTTATGGATGATGGCATGAGTTTTACCGCAGGTAAAACTCAAAGCCAATTTCCAGCGAAGTTGGAAATTGGCAAACCTCATCAGGAGCAAAGTCAAACAGCGCGTATAAAACATATGTTTTATGCCTGCTGCCCGCAGGTTAAGCGCAGGTAGACTGCAAAAGACAGCCGGAAACGGCTGTTTTAGACAGATGGCAGCCTCAGACGGCTTTTGCAGTCTGAGACAGAACCCGGCTTATAGTTCATCACTTTTTTATTCTTCGGAATCGATATTGATTATTTCTTCCTCTTCTTCGTCATCTTCTTCTTCGTCTTCTTCCATTTCGTCAAGGTCTGAAAGAGCGCCTGTGTCTTCGGTATTGAAATAATCCTCTTCGCCTTCGGCTGATTCTTCAAAATACAAAATGCGCGAGCAGTATGGACAGAAAACAAACTCTTCGCCCGTGCGGACTTCATTTGCAAACTGAACAGGCAGAATCATATGGCAGCCCATACACACATTGCCCTTAATCGCTACAATTCCGATACCCATTTTGTTTTTAATGATGCGTTCAAATTTAAACACCACTTCCGTGTCAAGATTTTTTGTAAGCTCGGTTTCTTTTTTGCGCAGGGTATCAATATGTTTTTGCTTGTCGTTAATTTCCGCCTGAATTTTTTTTCTGCGTTCTTCAAGCTCTTTTTCCTGCTGTTCTATAAGCGAAGCCTGCTGTTTTATCTGGACATCAAGTTCCGCAAGGTTTCTTTCCCTTTGCTGCAAGTCTTTACGGTACTGCTGTTCCCGTTCGGATGCGTCCTTTATTTCCTTGTCAAGCGCTTCATATTCGCGCTGCGTACTGACAACATCCATGTTTTTTTCGGATTTTTCCCTTGACGATTCGGCTTCCGCGAGCTTGTTTTTAAGGTCTACCTCTTCCGATTTGATCTTTTCATAATCGGAATTTTTTTCGATAAAGGTTTTCTTTAACCTGTTTAGAAGTTCTTCCTGTGTCCCAAGAAGTTTGGGTATTTCTTGAATGCTTTTTTCAAGACCTATTTTTTCGTAGATAATTTCCTGCAGGGTTCTTAATTTATTAAGGTCGCTTTCTGTTACCATTTCATCCTCCTAATGTTCGTGGAACTAATAATCCAATATCTAGTGATCGAGATAATCTTTTAACCTGCGGCTTCTTTTCGGATGCCTTAGGCGGCGCAGCGCCTTTGCTTCTATCTGTCTTATGCGCTCTCTTGTTACATTAAAATATAAACCGACTTCTTCGAGCGTCAGCGAATAACCGTCGTCAAGACCGAAACGCATCTTTAAAACTTCCTGTTCACGCGCAGGAAGCGTGGAAAGCACGCCGCCTAACTGTTCCTGCAGGACTTTAAACGCTGTCTGGTTCGCGGGATTTTCTACATCCTTATCCTCGATAAAGTCGCCGAGAAGCGAATCTTCTTCTTCGCCGATCGGGGTTTCAAGGCTGATTGGCTCGCGCGCGACGTTTTTGACTGATTTAACCCTCATTGCGGTCCAGCCAAGTTTTTCCGCGATTTCTTCATCTGTCGGCTCGCGTCCCAGCGACTGCAGAAGCTGTCTTGATTCGCGTACAACCTTGTTAATCTGCTCGATCATGTGGACAGGTACGCGGATAGTGCGCGCCTGATCGGATATCGATCTTGTAATTGCCTGTCGTATCCACCACGTCGCGTATGTAGAGAATTTAAAACCCTTCTGATATTCAAACTTTTCCACCGCTTTTATAAGACCGATGTTTCCTTCCTGAACAAGATCAAAGAAATGAAGACCCCTGTTTGTGTATTTTTTCGCGATAGAAACTACAAGGCGAAGGTTTGCCCTTATCAGCCTGTCCTTCGCGTTTTTCATCATTACCCTGCCGTGAAAAATTTCACCTGCCATCTGATTTATATTGTCTATCGGCTCTTCAAATTCGATTTCAAGGTCTTTTAACTTTCTCTCCGTTACCTGAACAAGCCTGATTTTCTCCTTGATTTCATCCGATGAAAGCCCGAGTTCTTTTTCAAGTTTTTCGCGTTCTTCCCTGATTGTAAGGAATCTTCCAAGGGTGCGAAGCTCTTTTAATGACCCGACTTTAAGGTGTTTTTCAAGGCGTTCCTGCTCTTTTATGTACCGTTTTATTTTTTTTGACGCAAGAATGAACTTGTCGGAAAACGCTTGAATTTCATCAGGGTGAATCTGGGTGTTTCTGACCACCTTCATTATTCTCTTGCGTATAACAGAACAGTCTTTGTCTTCCTTGTAATCTTCATCTTTGGCGATAAGCTGTTTTTTCAGTTCGATATAATTGCGAAGGTCTACCTGTATTGCGCGTAACGTATCCTTGTAAAACTGAGTCAGCCTTCTGTACTCTGTCATGTGCTCTGTAAGCTCTTTTTTTGAAAGGTTCAGCTCTTTGACGTCTTTTTTGGAAAAAGCCTTTTGAACGATATTGCTGAACTCCGGGATTATCATTCCGGATCTTCTGATTACGTTTTTTACAATGTTTTCGCCTTCTTCCATCTGTTTGGAAAGCTCAATTTCCTGTTCCGCCGTTAAAAGATGCTCCCTTCCGATTTCGCGAAGATAAAGCCTTATAGGATCATCTACAAGAGACGAATCCTTGTCGCTTCCCTGCGCCGCTCTTTTCTTTGCGGTTTCCTGATTTTTTTGATTGTCATTTTCGTCTTCGTCCGACGCGCTTTCTTCTTCTACAAGCTGGACATTGTTCGCTTCAAGAAGGACAAGCACCTGTTCAATCTTGTCGGAGTTTGTAATATGCTCAGGAAGAAAATCCGACAGCTCTTCATACGAAAGGGTCTTTTTAACCTTCGCGTATTCAAGCAGCTTTATTATCGCGGGATCGGTAATTGTCTGTTCATCAGGCAGCAAAGTTCCCGCCGCTTCCTGCGTTTTTTCCTGATTAGCGCCTTGCAGCTTTATATATATCTTTTTATTTTTATTTATGAAAAAATGTTTTAATAACGGTTGAATCTTCTTTGACTTTAACAACAAATTATTCTGCATTTATTATCTACCCTCAAGTTTTCTGATTTGCGAATCTATAACTTTTTTCTGTGCAAGCAATTCATCCATGTCTGTCTCTTCATCTGTAGAATACGAACGTTCGCTCTCGCGCATCAGAGCGTTAATTTCCAAAAGTCTTTTTTCAAGTCTTTTCTTCTTGATCCTGTTTATTCCGTCCTCCATAAATTTTCTGGGAACTTCACCTGAACGGGCAATTCCGTTAAATTCTCCGGTTGTTCCGATACTGGAAATAAAACTGTTCAGATTTTCATCTTTTATTCTGTCCAAAAGCGAATCAATTCCGCATTCGTCGTACTTGTAACATTCCTCCAGTGCGATGAAGAGCTCTTTCGCCGCTCTGTCATCAATTTCTCCAATCTCCACATGCGAACGGAATTCAGGATATAGCTCCATATTAAGCGCAACATTGGCAAGCAGACTCAGCTCGTCATTTCTTTGAATCTGAATACCTGACTGTTTCGCTTCAGCAGGCTTATCATTATGAACATCCCTTGAGTTTCCGTGTTTCCAGTTTAAATAATCTTTGTTAACCGCACTTCTTTCAATCTTAAAAATATCCGCAATTCTGGTTATACTGTCAGCAAGATCCATTTCTGAATCCAATGCGTTTAAATACGGAAACAGAAACTCCGCTGCCTTGTTAATATCTCCTTCCGGCATCGCAAGCAAAAGCTTACTGCGTGAAATAAGGTACTCAAAGTCATTTATAGTAAATTTTAAAACTTTATTCAATATCATGGAGCCTTTTTTTTGTAAAATTTCAGCCGGATCTTTAAAATTCTCTGTGACTTCACCGGCTGCGGCGTTTTTAAGCCCTTCTGTGACGTCCGCAAGAAAGCAGGAAAGGCCGTTTTTCCTGCAGGTAATAATCGCCCTGTAAGCCGCTTTATGGCCGGCTTCGTCATTGTCAAACAATAATATGACGCTTTCGACCCAGCGATTAAGCCATTTTGCCTGATCGTCCGTGAAAGCCGTTCCAAGCGGAGCCACAGAATTGGTGATTCCGGCCTGATGAAGGGCAATTACGTCCATGTAACCTTCGGCAAGATACACCGTCTTTGTCTGCCTCATCTGCGGCTTTGCCTGTTCTACCGCAAACAATGTCTGGCCTTTTTTGTAAATTTCTGTTTCCGGTGAATTGATATACTTCGGCGTTTCGTTTCTGGAATCGCCGCCCGCATAACCGTCTGATTGACCGGTACCCGGCAGCGCCCTGCCGCCGAACGCGACAATACGCCCCTGCCTGTCAGTTATCGGGAACATCAGCCTTCCTGAAAATAGCGGGATTGTTTTGTATTTTGACGAAAATAAGCCTGAAGCTGAAAGAAAATCATCGGAATAACCCTTTTGTTTTAAAAAGTTGAATAAAAAATTGCGGTCGGAAGGCGAATAACCGATTTTAAACTGCTCAATCATTTCTTTGGAAATTCCCCTGTCATACAGATAGTTTAACGTATCCCTTCCTTCAGGCTTCTCGCATAAAAAGTGCTGGAAAGTTCCGGTTGTTCTTCTGTAAAGCTCGTAAAGTTCCTGTCTTGCGGAGCTGTCATTGCCGTCACCTTCGCCGCCCTTTCCTTCTTCATAAACAATATTGATATTCATTTTTCCGGCAAGGTTTTTCATCGCTTCAGGGTATGTAAGTTTTTCCATCTCCATAATAAAACTAATAACGCTGCCGCCTTTATTGCAGCCAAAGCAATGATACATTTTTAAATCCGGGTCTACCTTGAACGACGGGGTTTTCTCCTGGCCTCCGCCGTGAAAAGGACACCTTCCCCACCAGCGTCCGCTTTTTTTTTCAAGGCGAACATATTCACCCACTACAGAGACAGCGTCAAGCCTTGCATTTATTTCCTGAATCGTAGATTTTGATATGAAAGCCATGTAACCCCAATTTATAATATAAAAGAAGCGAGCCTTTTCCAACTTTTTACGGTTTAATTAAAAGCTCTCCCGCTCTTATGTGATCATCAAAGGTGCGTGAAAAATAATGCCTGCCGCTTGCAGGATCTGTCAGCCTGAAATAAAGATAATCGGTATTTTCAGGATTGAATACAGCGTTTAAGGAAGTAAAGCCGGGAGCGGAAATCGGTCCCGGCGGAAGCCCCGGGTACAAATAAGTGTTATACGGATTGCGTATTTCAAGATCAACATAATAAAGAACGCTTGGATGCGGTCTGCCCTGGATTTCAGTGATTACATAGACGACTGTCGCGCATGACTGCAGCGCCATATTGATCCGCAGACGGTTTAAAAAAACGCCTGCCATTAAAGGCGCTTCCTGCGCAATTCTGTATTCGCGCTCGACAATGGAAGCAAGTATTACCTTATCGTTTAATTCCTTCTTTGTCATTGTAAGCGCCTGCGGACTTATGCCTGCAAGCTGAGCAAAAAAATTATCCGCCATTTTCATTACTATCTGATCTGCCGGGAAAGAAGCGGGGAAAAAATATGTGTCCGGGAAAAGATAGCCTTCCATTGAATCATTCGGTATTTCGTACTGATTCATTATCCAGGGGTCATGCGACGCGGAAAGAAATTCTGAAGCTGAACATATCCCTGCGTTTTCAAGCAGGCGCGCTGTTTTTTGCAAGGTAACGCCTTCGGGGATTGTAACCTTAAGCTGGACTTCAACGCCGGAAACAAGAATCCTGAAAATTGAAAGCGGGTTTGCAGGCAGCGTTACCCTGTACGTTCCCGTTTTTACCTGATCGCCTGAAAGACGGCAGATTAATTCCCAGAAGTACCTGCTTTTAATAAGCCCCGCTCTTTCAAGGCGCAGCCCGACAGACTGGGCGGATTCGCCCCTTCTGACATCCACAAGAAAACTGCCTTCGTGTTCCAGCCTTATAGTCTGCGTTTCGGACAGCATGGGAAGATCGCTTGTCTGCACCGGCGCGTTGAAATAAATAAATGCACCTAACGAAAGCGGTATCAGAATAATCACCATTGCGATAATTACCTGTATAAACCTGAAAATAATCGAGAATATATTTATTTTTTTCTTTTTTCTTTCTTTTTTCAAAAAGGTTACCAGCTAAATTGATATTTCAAGGCCTTCAAAGGCAAGCGTTAATTCAATTCCCTTAATATTCATTCTTTCAAGGTACCATTTCGCAGACTGCAGTATTCCGTAAAGCTTTTGATCGTCGTAAGTAGGATCGTGATGAAACATAACCATATGCTTGATGCTCCAGTTAGCTGCAAAGTCGACGGCGAGCGAGAACGCGCTGTGACCCCAGTTGTACTTGTCAATCGCTTCGCCGAGCGTGTACTGGCAGTCAATCACAATCATATCGGCGTTCATGAAAAAAGCGGTATTCTCGTCGTTTTTAATAAAATCGCCCGATGTAAGCTCGGTATCTGTCGCGTAAATAAAACGCTTTCCATTTTCATTAACGCAATACGCGTACGAGCCGCCGGGGTGATTCATTCTTTTTGCCGAAATTGCGCATCCGCAGATATTTACTTCATTTTCCATCAGATTAAAAACTTTTTTTGCTCCCATCGCGTTGATATTTACGGGAAAATACGGGTTTACCATTTGACCGCTTAAAACTTTTTCCAGATCAGGCATTGGCGAATAAAAATTTACGTTTACGGAAGGATTATAAGCCGGTCCGAAAAACGGAAGCCCCTGCAAATGATCCCAGTGGAAATGGGAAAGGAAGATATTATACTGGCTGAATTTATTTTTATCGCTAATTTGCGATACGCCAAATTCGCGCAATCCCGATCCGCAGTCGAAAACAATGCATTTACCGGTTTGATCGTTAAACGAAACGCTTACGCACGGGCTGTTGCCGCCGACAGTGCCGAACAGCCACGGTGGAAGCCCTGCAAGGAAGCGTTCTCTGCTTTCCGCGTTTACTAGATCGTCAGGGGTAATCTGCTCAATTATAGCCGAGATTTTACTTTTAACCCGGGAAGGCGAAGCAGGCGTCGGTATTGATCCTCTGACTCCCCAAAATTTAATGTTCACATCGCTCCCCCTGTTATACGTTCCTGTAAATTAGCGGCTCTGAAGTTCGCATTTTTATTATCTCATTTATTGCGTTTTCTGTATGTATGTCGCCTGAATTGATTCCGCTGCATCCTGACGCCGCCATTTTCCAGCTTGATTCGGATGCCAGTACGTTCTCCCAAAAAGGAAATGTAACGCATTGCAAAGGACGCGCTGAATAAACAGTACAGCCTGAATCCCAGAAAATGCAATCGTAATTTGGTTTTTCCTTTAAAGAAAGCGCTTCGCCGCCTTTTACATCAGAAACCCAGCGGCAATATGCTGCAATAAAGTCATTTCTTTCAATATTAAGCAGGGATGTCAAATTTTTAAGGTCTTTTTCGGATAAATAAACAAATCCCGCTTCATAACGGCAGCATGTTGAACACCGTTTACATGAAAATTTTAAACCTGAAGCGTAAAAGCGCGTATTTCCCATGAATTACGCAATGTTAACATAAATTATACGAAATATCAATTACCTAATATTTACCGATATCATTTCTGTAATACATTCCTTCAAAATTGATGTTTTCGGCTGCTCTGTATGCGTTTTTTAGCGCGGCATCCAAAGTTGAAGCTGTCGCTGTAACTCCAAGAACACGTCCGCCTTTTGTATAAAAATCGCCGTTTATAAAATCTGTGCCGCTGTGATAAACCGTAACATTATTATCATCCTGAGCCTTTAATGTTTTATCGCATAATGCTCCGCTTTTTGAATCAAGCCCGCTGATAATTAAACCTGTTTTATACGAATCAGGATATCCGCCGCTTGCAAGCACTACACATGCGCTTGATAGATTTGACCATTTAATATTTATGCTGTCCAGTTTTTCATCTGTTACAGCTTCCATAATTTTTAAAAGGTCTGTTTCCAAAAGCGGCAGTAGAGCCTGCGCTTCCGGGTCTCCAAAGCGCGAATTGTATTCTATTACTTTAGGCCCTTCTTTTGTGAGTATAAGCCCGAAGTATAGGCATCCTTTAAAAGGACATCCTTCTTCATTCATCGCGCGGACAGTAGGCTCGAATATAGTTTTTTCGCATAACGTTTTTATTTCTTTCGTATAATGCGGATTCGGCGCGATTACTCCCATTCCGCCCGTATTCGGCCCCTTGTTGCCGTCAAAGATTCTTTTGTGATCCATTGATGATACCATAGGAATGACTGCCTTTCCGTCTGTAAACGAAAGTACAGTTACTTCAGGTCCTTCAAGAAATTCTTCGATAACAATATTTGATCCGCTTTCGCCGAATTTTTTTTCAAGCATAATTGATTCTATCGCTTTTACAGCTTCTATAAAGTCATGCGCTATTATTACCCCTTTTCCCAGAGCAAGGCCGTCCGCTTTTATTACAACAGGAAAAGAAACTGATTTTGATTTCACATAACAGCATGCGTCGTCAGAATTTGAAAATGCTTCATATGACGCTGTAGGTATATTGTATTTTTTCATCAGGTTTTTGGAAAACACCTTGCTGCTCTCGATTCTTGCGGCAGCTTTATTTGGACCAAAACATCGGACGCCTTTTTCTTCAAGCGCGTCAACCATGCCGATTGCAAGCGGATCGTCAGGCGCTACTACCGCGTAATCAATTGAATTTTTTATAACAAAATCTTTTATGCCTGCGATATCAACAGCTCTTAAAGGAACGCACTCCGCTTCGCAGCTTATTCCGCCGTTTCCGGGAGCCGCGAACAATTCTGTAACGCGCGGATTTTTTTTCAGCGCTTTAACGATCGCGTGTTCCCTGCCCCCTGATCCGATAACAAGAACTTTCATTTAACACCCCTTGTACAAGAAAGAACCGCTTATATTTCGCCGCGGCAGAACATCGCGACAGCTTTCGGAAGTAATACCCATTCGCCTTCGCGCATAACGCGCTGCTGAAGTATTTCAGGCGTATCGCCTGGCAGAACGTTAACCGCTTTTTGAAGGATGATTTTTCCGCCGTCAATAACATCGTTTACAAAATGAACTGTAGCTCCTGTCACCTTTACACCGTATTCCAAAACCGCCTTGTGTACGCGAAGGCCGTAAAAACCTTTTCCGCAAAAAGAAGGTATTAACGCAGGATGTACATTGATAATTCTATCAGCGTATTCTGTAAGAGTTTTTTGCCCAAGAATTGAAAGAAATCCCGCAAGAACTACAAGGCCGATGTTATTTTCAGATAACGCGGCGGCGATTTTACTGTCAAAATCAGAAAGCTCTGTATAATTTTTTCTTTCTATTGTCATTGCCTTTATTCCGGCTTTTTGCGCGCGCTCTATTGCGGTGGCTCCTTTTACAGAAGATATAACAAGTGAAAGCTCCCCGTTTTCAAATGCGCCTGAATCCCGCGCGTCAATCAATGCCTGAAGATTTGTTCCGCCGCCGCTAACAAGAACCGCAATTTTTGTCATCTTATTAATTTATTCCATCGATTTTTACGCCGGAAAAACCTTCGCAAACTTCGCCGATGACTGCCGCTTTTTCCCCGTATGAATTTAAAAAACGAACTGCTTCATCAGCGTTTTCCTGCTTCGTTATCACGCACATTCCAACGCCCATGTTGTAGGTGTTAAACATGTCGCGTTCGTTAATTTTTCCGTTAGACGCAATTAAGTTGAATACTGCGGGCGTATCGATTTTGCTTTTTTGAATGACAGCTCCTGTGTTTTCGCCTAACGCGCGCGGAATATTTTCGTAAAATCCGCCGCCTGTTATGTGACATAAAGAAATAACAGGAAGTTTTTCCATTAAGGCAAGGACGGGTTTTACGTATATTTTTGTGGGAATCAATAATTCTTCGCCAAGAGTTCTTCCAAAATCGGGAAAATATTTTTCCAGAATGTGAGCGTCTTTTACAATGTTAAACACCTTGCGGGTAAGGGAAAAACCGTTTGAATGAACGCCGGATGAAGCAAGAGCGATAATTGCATCGCCTTTTTTTACCTTGTTTTTATCAGGGATTTTTGATTTTTCCGCGATACCAGCTGCAAATCCCGCTAAATCATAGTCTTCGTCGCTTAACATCATTCCGGGGTGTTCGGCTGTTTCACCGCCTACAAGCGCGCATCCTGCCTGCACGCAGCCCTGCGCCACGCCTTTTACTATCTGCTCGATTTTAGCCGGAATGTTTTTGCCTACGGCAATATAATCAAGAAAAAAAAGCGGCTTTGCGCCTGCGCAGATAATGTCATTTACGCACATCGCCACGCAGTCAATTCCTACAGTGTCGTGCTTGTCTGTTAAAATCGCTATTTTTATTTTTGTCCCGACGCCGTCGGTTCCTGAAACAAGAACAGGTTCGCTGTATCCTTTTGGAATTTCAAAAAGTCCGCCGAACCCGCCGATTCCTTCGATAACGCCTTTAATTTTTGTGCGCTCAACATGTTTTTTGATAAGCTCGACTGACTCATAACCTGCGGTTACATCGACGCCGGCTTTTTTATAACTTTCACTGAAGCTGCTCTCCATTAATTTTGCTCCCCGATTTTTTGATCGTATTTGCTTTTCGGCGCGTCTTTAGGCGGCGGTACAGGATACTCGCCTGTGAAGCAGCCGGCGCAAAAACCGCATTTGGAATTTTCCGCGATTTTTGTTACGTGATCAATCGAAAGAAAACCAAGGCTGTCAGCGCCAAGATAAACTCGTATTTCGTCCTTTGTCATTTTGCATGAAATTAAAAAATCGCGGCTTGAAATATCGGTTCCGAAATAACACGGATTTATAAAAGGCGGAGATGATATTCTAAGGTGAATTTCCTTAGCTCCTGTTTCGCGCACAAGTTTTACAATCTGCTTCATTGTGGTGCCTCTTACAATCGAGTCGTCAATCAGCACTACCCTTTTGTCTTTTATGCTTGCCTCGATTGTGTTAAGTTTTATGCGCACCGCTCTGTCGCGCTCTTCCTGGGTCGGCTGTATGAATGTACGCCCGACATAACGGTTTTTAACAAAACCGACTCCGTAGGGGATGCCTGATTTGCGCGAATAGCCAATCGCGGCGTCAAGCCCTGAATCAGGCACGCCGAAAACAATATCGGCGTCTACAGGATGATCAACTGCAAGAAACGAGCCGGCTCTCTGCCTTGCCATATGCACACTTTCGCCTTCAATTACAGAATCCGGGCGCGCGAAATAGATATACTCAAAAACGCACATTCCGCTTTTTTTGTTACAGTGTGTCTTAACGTTCCTTACGCCGTCTTTATCCGCGATTACAATTTCGCCTGGTTCTATGTCGCGGATAAAATCAGCCCCAATGCTGTCAAGTGCGCAGCTTTCAGAAGCAAAGACAATATCGCCGTTAAGCGAGCCCATGCAAAGCGGACGAAAGCCGCAAGGATCGCGCACCGCGATCAATTTGGCAGGCGACATTATTAAAAGCGAGTACGCGCCTTCAATCTCGTTCATCGCCATGTCGATTGCGTCTTCTATCGTTTTTTCGTGTATCCTCTTTTTGGTGATTACATTGATGATAACTTCCGTGTCGCTTGTTGTGTGAAACACAGCGCCTTCCATCTGAAGCTTTTCGCGCAAAGAAGCGGCGTTTGTCACGCTTCCGTTATGTGCAATCGCCATCGCTCCTTTTATGTGGCGTACAACCAAAGGCTGCGCGTTGGACCTGTTCTTCTGATCCATCGGCGCGTAACGCACATGGCCGATTGCCATGTTTCCTTTACCCAGTTTATCAAGATTTTCTTTTGTAAAAACGTCGGGAACAAGTCCTGAATCGCTGTGGTGCTGCATAAGGCCGTCATTGCAGACCGCGATACCGCAGCTTTCCTGCCCGCGGTGCTGAAGCGCGTACAACGCCATGTACGCATGTGAAGCCACGTCTTTTTCATTTTTCGCCGAGAATATCCCGAACACTCCGCACTTATCGTTTAATAATTCTTTCATTTTAATTTTTCTTGCAAAAGGTTATCTTTTTCCGTCACTTTTAAAGCCATATCAGTTTTCATATCTTCCAGTTTTTGCGAAAGTGCATCATCGCCTGGTGCAAGAATTTGCGCTGTTAAAATCGCAGCGTTATCCGCGCCGTCAATTGCGACGGTTGCGACAGGGATGCCAGGAGGCATCTGCACCATCGCAAGCAGCGCGTCAAGACCGTCAAGCGAAGATTTAATTGGAATACCGATAACGGGAAGCGTCGTATGCGCCGCAAGAACGCCCGCAAGGTGAGCCGCCATTCCGGCAGCGGCAATTATCACCCCAAACCCGTTTTTTTTGGCATTTGCCGCGAAATCCGCGGCTTTCTGCGGCGTCCTGTGCGCGCTCATTATATGAGCTTCAAACGGAATGCCGAAGTCCTTTAATCTTTTAAACGCTTTTTCCATTACAGGCAAGTCGCTGTCGCTTCCCATGATAATCGCGGCTTTTTTCATTTTCCCCTCTCAATGCGGTGATTTTACAAGGATAACATTTATAAGACTGCGAGTAAAGACGGTAAAAGGTGACAGCCAACCTTGGTGAATGTTGAATTGACTAATATAAGCCAATGGCTTATATTTATAGATAATGGCAGGAGCAGTATTACATACTGTTATTGAAACACCTTCGTTTTTATCTGATGCAAAAAAGTTGCTGGATGATGATGAAAGAGAAGCTCTTGTAAATTTTTTATCTTCTGATCCTTGTGCAGGAGATCTGATAAAAGGAACTGAAAAAACTTACTGATATGCTTGTTAATCAATATCGTTTTAAAGGAGTAAAATAGTGAGCGGAAAGCGAATAATTAAAAGCATGAAGGAAGCTCTGGCAATCTCACGTGGAGAAATACACAGCGGATCATATAAAATACATATACCCGAATCAATTGATGTAAAAGCAATCAGGGAAAAAACGGGACTTTCTCAAGTCTTATTTGCGAATAACTTTGGGCTTTCTGTTTATTCATTGCGAAATTGGGAACAGGGAAAACGTCAACCTGATCCTGCTGCCAGAGCATACTTAAAAGTTATTGAACAAGCGCCCGATGTTGTTAAAAAAGCGCTGGCTGTATAAAGCCTGTAACGCGATGGTAAAAAATAAACGCTATCAATCACATTCCTTCTTAATAATGCAGGATCAAAATCAAAAGTGTCAAACTTCCCATAGGAGTGTTACGCGCCAAAACACCTTATCAGGTTTTCGTTGCAATTGCTTCTTGAATTCGGGTGCCTTTTTGGAGTTTTCGTTTAACATTCCCGATAACTTTATGCCGGTTTCTGTTGAAGTTACAAAATCATTAAAAGTCAGTATTCTTGTCCTTTTAACAGCCGCCGTTGGATTTTTCAGCCGTAAAATCACTCCTTTATTCGTGGCGAGGGTTTAATACCCCGCCCTTTAGGGCGATTTTTTTCGGTATTAAACCCGAGACCAATACCTTATAAGAACAACATACCCCGTCCCTTCAGGGCGGGGTTGTTGATTTATTACAATAACTATCAATATCTTAAAATCAATGTTACAATATATCAAGGAGTAAATATGTCAGTAAATAATTACAGGTTTGAAACAATTCAAATCCATGCCGGGCAGGAGAAACCGGATCCTGCGACAGATTCAAGGGCAGTGCCGATTTATCAGACTACTTCCTACGTTTTTCCAAGTTCAAAATCAGCGGCGGATCGTTTCGCCCTGATAGAGCCGGGAAATATTTATACAAGAATTATGAACCCTACATGGGACGTATTTGAACAGCGGATGGCAGCTTTAGAAAAAGGCGTGGGCGCGCTTGCAGTCGCTTCAGGGCAAGCGGCTTCTACGCTTGCGATTCAAAATATCACGAGCTCAGGAGATCACTTTGTCGTGGATACACAAATTTACGGCGGCACCTATAATCTTTTCGCTCACACTTTTAAAGACATGGGAGTTGAAGCAACATTTATCGACGCAAATGATCCTGCGAATCTTGAAAAGGCGATAAGACCAAACACAAAAGCGTTTTTCTTTGAAACTCTTGGAAATCCTAACTCAGGCTTAATCGACATCGAAGCAGTTTCAGCGGTTGCGCATAAACACGGAATCCCCGTAATCGTGGATAACACTTTCGCGACTCCTTACCTTTTAAGGCCGCTTGAACACGGAGCCGACATTGTCGTACATTCTGCGACAAAATTTATCGGCGGGCACGGCACTTCAATCGGCGGCGTTATAATCGACGGCGGAAAATTTGACTGGGCGAAGGACGGCAAGTACCCGGGGCTTTCCAAACCCAACCCGTGCTATCACGGCGCTGTCTTTACAGACGTGGCGAAAAATGCCGCCTATATCGTTAAAGCGCGCGTTACTCTGTTACGTGACACGGGCGCGTGCCTTTCGCCCTTTAACGCCTTCCTTTTCCTTCAGGGGCTTGAAACGCTTTCCCTTCGCGTTGAACGCCATGTGGAAAACGCGCTAAAGGTTGTTGATTTTCTAAAAAATCATCCTAAGGTAGAAAAAGTGAATCACCCTTCCCTTCCCGGTCACAGGGATCACGCTCTTTACAAAAAATATTTCCCAAAGGGAGCGGGATCGATTTTTACCTTCGAGATAAAAGGCGGCGCGCAGAAAGCGCTTGAGTTCACAGAAAAATTAAAACTTTTTTCGCTCCTTGCCAATGTCGCCGACGTTAAGTCGCTTGTTATACATCCTGCTTCCACAACACATTCGCAAATGTCGGAAAAAGAACTTATCGAAAGCGGAATTCAACCCGGTTCTGTAAGGCTTTCTGTCGGCATAGAACATATTGACGACATTATAGAAGACTTAAAGCAGGGGCTTCAATGAATTTTAATCCAAGCCTTGCGGTGAATTTCAACTAACATATTTGGAGGAAATATGAAATCGTCAAAAGAACTCAGCATCGACATAACTTTAATTGATTTGGTTGAATCATTTGATCTTAACGGATTTGCGATGAAAGGCCTTAAAATCCTTCTTGCCAATGAAGAAATACAGTTTACGCAGGAGTACGCAAACACTGTATCGATTGTAAGGCTTGGCTACAATGATCACGGTCCTGTACACATGCGCACAGTGACATATAACGCGGCGTTCATGCTGGACCTTTTAAGAAAAGCCGGAATTAAAACATCGCTTGAAGCTGACGGCTGCGGCGATTTTGAAGACAGCCTTCTCGCCGTAATGTTAGCTGCAATGCTTCACGACGTCGGCATGGCGATGGGAAGATCAAATCACGAATCGCACAGCGTGTTCCTTGCCTATCCTTTAATCGACAAGATACTCGATCAGGTTTATCACGATAATCTGCGCAAGAAAATCATGATACGCGCTGTCGCCTTGGAAGGAATCGCGGGCCACATGGGAACTATCGGCATATCGTCGCTTGAAGCGGGAATTATACAAGTGGCTGACGGCTGCGACATGACAAAAGGAAGGGCGCGCATTCCTATTTCGCTGGGTCATTCCACGAGAGGCGGACACATTCATCAGTATTCCGCCAACTCGATTGAAAAAGTCAACATATTGTCAGGCAACGAAAAACCTGTGCGCATAGAAGTGATAATGTCCAGTGAAGTCGGACTTTTTCAGGTAGAAGAAATTTTGATGAATAAAATTTCATCCAGCACCGCGAAACAGCATATCGAGTTATACGCAATGGTAAATGACGACGAACCGAGAAGGTATTTATAGCCTAAATGAGCAGCTCGTTCGGAACAATTTTTAAAGTGACAACATTCGGCGAATCGCACGGAACCGCTCTTGGGTGCGTTGTTGACGGATGCCCTGCGGGTCTTTCCATTGACATAGCTGATATCGAAAAAGAGCTTGCCCGCCGCCGCCCGGGCGCGGTATACGGCTCGCGCGATGAAGAAGACAAGCCTGTAATATTGTCAGGCGTTTTTGAAGGTAGAACGCTTGGAAGCCCGATAGCGGTAATCGTCTACAATAAAAATCACGCTTCAGGCGATTATGACGATCTAAAAAATATTTACAGGCCCGGGCACGCCGATTTTACATGGGAAGCGAAATACGGTTTTCGCGATCACCGCGGCGGCGGGCGGAGTTCAGGGCGCGAAACGCTTAGCAGGGTCGCGGCTGGAGCCATAGCAAAAAAAATACTTTCGCTTAATGGAATTTCAGTTAACGCGTTAGCTGAAAGTTCAAACGTCAATATTGAAGAATTAAAAAAGGAAGGCGACAGCGCAGGAGGCGTAATTTCCTGCACAATAAAGGGAGTTCCAGCGGGTTTGGGCGAGCCTGTTTTTGACAAGCTTGACGCGCGCCTTGCAGCGGCGGTAATTTCCATCGGCGCGTGTAAAGGAATCGAGTTCGGCGCGGGCTTTGCCGCAGCGGCAATGAAAGGAAGCGAAAACAATGACATGCCTCCTGTCGAAGGCGGCGAAAAATACGCGACCAATAACTGTGGCGGCATTCTTGGCGGAATTTCTACAGGCCAGGACATTTTTTTTAAAGCGGCGTTTAAGCCCACGCCTTCAATCGCAAAAACGCAAAAGACCTACGACAGAGACGGAAATGTAAGGGAAATACAAATAAAAGGCCGTCATGACGCCTGCATCGTCCCGCGCGCTGTCGTGGTTGTTGAAGCGATGGCGGCAATTGTTCTTGCAGATTTTCTGCTCTTGTCGCGCCTTTCAAAGATTTAGTTTAAAAAGATATTTACGCTAGTTTCTTAAAGCGTTAACCTTTTCTGATATACAGGGGAATAGAATCAATTTCTTTTTCGTCAATAAAAAGAACAAAGTTTACAAGCCCCGGCGTTTTAAACTGCAGATTTGTTATGCTGAAAACAAGATGCGAAACCGCCGACGCGTTTCCAACACCCTTTACTTCGATGTTTCCGTTAATTGTTTCCATGCTCATCTCGCCGTCAAGATCGCGCGTTTCAATCCTGAACGAGTGCGGACCGAATTCCCAAATGTCAAAGCGCAGGCGAATCACAACGGAAAGATGCGGATGAACGCACGGAAAGTTACGCGAAATTATTGTGTCGAAAGTTCCGACGATTGTCAGCTTCCCGCCGTTTTCCTGCGCGAAATCGCAGAATGTAAAAAGTTCAATTTTAATTTTTAGCTCCGGTAGAATCAACGTGCCATCTTTGCTGCTGTTGATTTTTAATCAATATTAATACATATTTAGCATAGAGGCAATATATGAAAAACAAAGGATTTAATCCGTTTCTCCCGTCATGGGAATATGTTCCCGACGGAGAACCGCATATTTTTGAAGACGGCTCGGGCGGTAAAAGGGTTTATTTGTATGGCTCGCATGATATGTTTAACGGTTATGCCTACTGCATGAACGACTATATTTGCTGGTCCGCTCCGGTAAACGATTTGACTTCATGGCGGTATGAAGGCGTCATATTCCAAAAAATTGACGACCCTAACAATAAAGACGCCGCCATGCACCTTTACGCGCCCGATGTTACACAGGGGCCTGACGGCAGGTATTATTTGTACTATGTCCTTGACAAGATGGATACTGTAGGCGTCGCAGTCTGCGAAACGCCCGCGGGAAAATATGAACACGCAGGATACGTTCATTACACCTGCGGAACATTGCTCGGCAAAAAAGAAGGAGACGTTCCGCAGTTTGATCCTGCGGTTTTAACAGAAGAAAACAAAACTTATCTTTATTCAGGCCAGTGTAACGGCAAAGTAAGAACAGTGGAAGATTTCAGGAATTATTCGATTGCCGTAGTTCTTGGCTCCGATATGCTGACAATCGAAGAAGGGCCTTTTACGGTAATCCCCGGCTGTAATGTAAGCAAAGGAACAGGCTTTGAAGGACATGAGTTTTTTGAAGCGTCGTCAATCAGAAAAATAGACGATACATATTATTTTGTCTATTCGTCGTTCGCAATGAACGAGCTTTGTTATGCGACGAGCAAAAGCCCTGTTAAGGATTTCAAATACGGCGGCGTAATTATAAGCAATGCCGATATGGGAATTGATTCGTACAAGAGCGCGTCAAAACTTATGTACCACGGGAACAATAACCACGGCGGAATTGTGAAAGCCGGCAGCGACTGGTATGTTTTCTATCACAGGCACACAAACGGAAACGAGTTCAGCCGGCAGGCGTGCATGGAAAAAATATTTATTAATAAAGACGGTTCCATAAAACAGGTTGAGATGACGTCCTGCGGGCCAAACGGCGCGCCGCTTGAAGGAAAAGGCGAATACCCCGCGTACATTGCGTGTAACATTTTTTCCATGGATGACAATATCGATCCTGTTTCAAAAAAACCGTACTGGCCGAACAGAAACCCCGATATGCCCTTTATCACGCAGGACGCAAGGGACGCATCGCCTGAAAACGCGGGAAGCGAACACGGCTTTATCGCGAATATCCTTGATAACTGCGGAGCCGGTTTTAAATATTTTGACTGTAAGGGCGTAAAAAAGATAAAAGTTAAAATCAGGGGTTACTGCCGGGGTTTTTTTGAAGTTAAAACAAAATGGAATGAAAGCCCTGCTGGAAAAATTGATATTGTATCAAGCAATATCTGGAAAAATTATTCGGCCGACATACCGGTTCCGGACGGCATACACGCTTTTTATTTTATTTACAGGGGCACGGGAAGCGCGACGCTTGGATCGATTACACTGGAATAATCAATCAGGCTCATCTTTATTCACCTGCCCGATGCAGTCAAGAAAAGCTTTTTCCAAATCCGATGCCGCAGCAGAAACAGTTCCCTTCCTGTCCTGTTTGTACAGGGGAAGCCTCGCGCTTAGATCAATTACAGGAGCCGCTTTAATGATTATTTTTTTTGGATTAATGCTGATCCTTCCTGTTAGCGCGCCGCCCATTGTCCGGTTCGCGAAATCCCAAAGATTCTGAACATACTCAACCTTTTCATGAAGCTGCGAATCTTGTAAAGGAAGCGGGCGGCGGAAATACCAGCCAAAATCAGCTAACTCCTGATGACGCGCGATATGCCATGCCTCCCCTGCCTGTAAATCCATCACGCTGCGCTTTATCCGCGAAAAAACATTAAGATTTTCTACGCCGGGAATAAATATCCTGTCCCAGCAGTCATGGCGTATCCTGTAAAGGCGCGAAAAAAAATCACCTTCGCTTTTTATTCCGAGCATCTGCTCCGCCGCGCCAAGAGCGGCGTTTATCACATTTAAAAGCCGTGTTTCAAAAGACAAAGCTTTATCGTAATTTAAATTATAGCGTTTTTCATTTATTTCAAGGATATGATCCCTGCAGAATTTCAGCCTATCTTCAAACGGCAGTTTCCCGGTACTGTTATGCGCTTTTCCGGTACAGCAGAATTTCTCCAGTTTTGAAAGCAGCTTATACATCGAAGATTTTCCTCTTTTCCCGTAACGGAAATGAATTGATAAAGGAAGAATCTCAAGCGGACAGTCATTTATTTCACCGGCTGCCGCTTTCTGTGAAAGCTGACTTGCCGCCTGAAAACCGATTCGTATAAGACCGGATTCAAGGCGCGGAACAGTATCGGTAGAATAGGAAACCTGCCCTTCAGGAGCCAGAGCTAAAGGATACGGACCTTCAATAATAGCGCTGTAAATTTTCGCCATTCCTTTTGAATCCATTTTTGTATGATGTATCGGAATAGCTCCAAGTTTCGGCATGACAAGACGCGTAATCCAGCCTCCCCATCTTACAACTTCATAACCGTATACAAAAACCGCGTGAGGCCTTTTGTCAAATTTTATCTTTTCTTTGGCGGCGAGCGCTTTTAATCTGTAAAGGAAGAACCATGTTAAAAGCTGCGGCTCCCTTCCGTCAGGATGGCGGAAAGCGATAAGACAGCGGCTTTTTAAAGAAAGCGCTCTTGAAAAAACATCAAACAGTATTTCCTTGTTATGCGCAATTACTTTCGCCGGTCCTGTGAGCGTTAAAAGATAAGGTTTTACAAGTATAGATAAAATAAAAACTGCTAATTTTGAAATCTTCGGCGGCGCTGTTTTTACATCGGGCGAAGCGCTTATAACAGGCCGAGCGTAAGGCTTATACATAAAGTGAGAATAATACCCAAATTTTGATATGTCAAGAAAAAAAAGCAATGTGGAGTGAGGAGTGTGAAGTTAGGAATGAGGCTCGTTAAAAATGAATATTTCTTTTCTCATTCCACACTCTACACCCATCACCCCTCACTGTTCATTTTTATTCCGCTTTCGCGGGTTTTGAAGCCTTCGCGGATTTTTCCGCTTTCATTCCGGGGAATTCTCTTCCCGGGAAAATTTGCGTTCGAAGCTTAACTTCAAGCTCTTTTGAAAAATCGGGATGCTGCTCAAGATACTCTCTTGTGTTGTCCCTGCCCTGCCCGATTTTTTCTTCATTGTACGAATACCACGCGCCGCTTTTTTTGATAATCTCGTATTTGACAGCGCAATCCAAAAGACTGCCAGTCGCAGAAATTCCCTTGCCGAACATCAGCTCAAGTTCAGTTCTTCTGAAAGGCGGCGCGACTTTATTTTTTACTACTTTAACGCGCACCCTGTTTCCGATTGCGTCGGCGTCCTTACTCACTTCAATTGTTTCAGTTTTACGCACTTCAAGGCGGACAGACGAATAAAACTTCAGCGCGTTTCCGCCGGTTGTCGTTTCGGGGTTGCCGAAGAAAACGCCGATCTTCATTCTGATTTGGTTAATGAAGATTAGTATCGTCCTTGATTTGCCGATTGTAGCCGTCAGCTTGCGCAAAGCCTGGCTCATCAGCCGCGCCTGCGCTCCCATCTGCGCGTCGCCCATTTCACCTTCAATTTCCGACTGCGGAGTAAGCGCGGCGACAGAGTCGACAACAATAACGTCAACCGCTCCTGAGCGCACAAGGCTTTCGGTGATTTCCATTGCCTGCTCGCCGTTGTCAGGCTGACTGACCCAGAGCTCGTCAATGTTAACCCCCAAATTTTTTGCGTAAACGGGGTCTAAAGCATGTTCTGCGTCGATAAACGCCGCGTTCCCGCCGAGTTTCTGCGCTTCTGCGATTGCGTGGAGCGCAAGCGTCGTCTTTCCCGATGATTCAGGACCGAAAATTTCAATTATACGCCCCCGCGGATAACCGCCGATTCCAAGCGCTTCGTCGAGCATAATGGAACCTGAAGGAACTACTTCAATTCCTGAAGCCGCGTCGTGCGTCCCCAGTTTGATTAATGATCCCGCGCCGAATTGTTTTTCAATCTGCAGCCGGGCCGCTTCCAGGGCCTTCTGTTTTTCCTCGCTTGAAGCGTTAGGATTAACCCTGGTCTTTTCTGTCTCATTTGATTTTGCCATAAAAATCTCCTCCCCCTATATGGCGCACAAGCTGCGTGGCGCTTGCTCGAAATTAAAGCATTTTATCATTTTTTTAAAAATATGTCTATATATTACTACATAATTGTTTAGTATTTTGTCCGGTTATCCAAATGCACAGAAATAATTCATTCCGGCGTTTTATAAGCTCCTGTATTGATCTATTTTTATTAATATACATACTGATAATTATGAATCCTTTTATAATATGCTCGACAAGATCGATGCGCACATATGCTTCCCATGTAATTGAATTTTTATCAAAATATTTATGCTTTTCGCAGATTACGGATCAATTTAACGGCATCGATCTGCTTAATACCGATTTATTTGCCGACGGCGAAATGGAAGTTTCCGTTAATACGTCGATACGCGGCAGGGACGTTATTATTTTTTCATCGTGCGCAAGAAACGAAGCAGGCGTTGACGTCGAAGAAGCGAAGGTTGAATTGTATCACGCAACGGACGCGCTGATTCGCTGTCAGGCAAGGCGCATTATCATTTTTGAGCCTTTTATTTCATGCTCGAGATCAGACCGGACAACACGGCGCAGCTCCGTCGGTTTATGGGTTCATTTAAAAACTCTTTCCGCGCTTGGAGCGCGCCACATTGTCACCTTCCAGCTTCATTCTGATAAATCCAAAACAATGCTTGATCCTTCCTTATGCGCGATAGACGACATCCCCGCGCTGACACTTTTAAAGAAATACCTTTGCGATACATACATCAAAACTTTATCAAGACTTGAAGGCGAAGTAAGAAACAACTGGGCATTCTGCTCCGTTGACGCAGGCGGCGAAAAGCTTGCGCGCGTTTTTGCAAACTCCTTCGGCGCGCCGCTCGTTGTCGCGCACAAGCAGCGCGATTATTCAAAATTGAACACAGTAGAATCCATCAATATTCTGTCAGCTGAACCTTTGGAAGGAAAAATCCTCTGGATAGTTGACGACATGATCGATACCGCAGGATCAGTTGAAAAATTAATCCGCACGCTTGCCTTGCTGAACCCAAAAGAAATTAACATAATTTCCGTTCACGCGCTTTTATCGCATCCCGCGGTTGACAAGCTTCAGGCGCTTTCCCGCGAAGGCCTTTTGCAGCGTACAATCGTAACGGATACAGTATGCTGTAACAATTTTATCAATGTCATTCCCGGTTTTGAAGTTGTTCCGTCCGCAGAACTCGCAGCCAAAATTATCAAAGCGATAATTAATAATGAATCCATGAGCAAGCTCCTCAGACCCTTTGACGCCGGCACTTATCTTAAAGATAAATAGGTTAATTTAAATATTCTTTGCGTTCGGCAGGACTCGCTTTTCATTCGGCAACATCCTGTTGCCTCATTACAAGCCGGGGTTTAGCTCTGCCGCCGCCATCCCTGGCGGCTTTTCCTTACGGCAGGCTAAACCCTTCAAGTCCTGCGAATTAAAAATTATTATTTATTTTGGCATTATATAAAAAATTCATTGCGTCCGGCAGAACTCGCTTTTCATTCGGCAACATCCTGTTGCCTCATTACAAGCCGGGGTTTAACCCTGCCGCCGCCATCCCTGGCGGCGGGTTAAACCCTTCGAGTCCTGCGAAATAAAAAATTATTATTATTTATTTTATATTACTAAAGAATTTCATTGCGTCCGGCAGGACTCGAACCTGCTACCACCAGATTCGAAGTCTGGTACTCTATCCAGGTGAGCTACGAACGCTGATACTTAAAGGTGGATGACGGGTTTCTCGCCATCCATTCTGCAACATCCTGTTGCTTCATTATGGGTGGATGACGGGTCTCGAACCCGCGACGACAAGATCCACAATCTTGTACTCTACCCCTGAGCTACATCCACCATGCGTTTTATCAATATGAATAAAAACTATGTATGTGTCAAGTAAGCAAAGGTTTCTTAAAATCCGCGTCTTACAAAAGCATCATTAAAACCGATTGTTCTAAATCTTTGTAAAATTGCCGCGCTTTCACCCTGATTTAAAGGACCAATAAGAACACGGTATAAATTATCCGTATCTTTAAAAACTTTTGGGTTGTATCTTCTGTCAATTCTATCGATGGTATTTTCTACAAGTTCATAAGGCAGAGCCGCAAGCTGAACATAGTACTGTCCGTTTTCAAGCCGTGGTATTGCCTCGACAGAGAAAGACGGATCGGCTGTTACAGACGGAACCGGCGTTGTAATCACAGGCTGAGCAGTAACCGCGGGAGCCTGAGGTCTTTCATCAGAAACTATGTTTGGAATCAAATTATTAAGGTCTATACCGTAAATTGAATTCGGCGGCGGCTGTTCGCCTGCTTCTACAAGTGTGTACGAAGTATAAGTATCAACTTCAGGTTCATCTTTTGCAACGTGCTCTTCTTTAGGCAGTTCTTTCGGCTGCGCTTCTGCTATATATTCTTCTTCATTTAAGGGCAAAAGCAAAGGCGATTGCTCCGGTTCTTTTTCAACTATATATTCGGCAGGAACGTCCGCTTCAATTCTGTCAGAAACGTCCTTTATAACTTCATCGCGCGGCAGTTCAGTTAAATAAACAGGTGTATCTTTATTTATGTTTTCATGAAATTCTTCAGGATTATAATCGGGAACTACTTTTACAATTTCCGCTGACGGATACTCTTCATACCTTTTGGGAACGTCTTTTATAACTTCATCCTTGTCATAAAGAGCAGTATAAACAGGCTCTATTATTACAGGAGCATCTTCTGTAACAGGCACAGGTTCGTATACAACTTCGGTTATTTCTTCTTTTTTTTCAGGTTCGGCAATATACGGAGCGCTGTCCGTAAAAGGTCCATCTATAGGAGGAGTCCCGTTTGAAGGATCGGGAGTAATGTTATCTGCAATTACATTATCAGGAAACGGTTCAAGGGGTTCAATGTCAAATTTTGGAATATCAATTATGGTAAGCCTGCCGCTTCCGCCCCATTCAGGTTCATCTACAACATAACCGCGATCTGTAACATTATTCGGAACTGCGGGCGGAATCAGCGGAATTGTGTTTGAAAAATCGGGAACCTGCGCAGTCTGCGACGCAGGAGGCGGTACATCCGAAGGCGGCATATAGGGATCGCTTCCGTAAAGCTGCGCAAGAAGTTCTTCTTCAGAGATATAATAATCTGGATTACTGGGCGGCGTAAGGCTTTCTGAAAAACGTAGATATGCCATCGGATCCGAAGGCTGCAGCATTCTGACCCTGCTGATTGAACCTGAACGCATTCCAAGTATCTGCGCGACTTCAAGCGATACCATCGCAAGAAGACCGGGGCTGTCAAGGCCTTTTACTACAATCGCGTGAGTGCTTCTGTTGTTCTCGATATTTCTTATTTCAACTACCGTATGCGGCGGGAATGAGTTTGTCGCTACATAGCGTCCTGTTTCAGGGATTTCACCCGCGGGAGCGACAGCGGCGGCGCCTTCCCAGGGCGATGAAGCGGGAAGAAAAACCAAAGCAGTTATTAATAAAAATAAAAAACGCGTTTTCATAATTTACCCTCGCAGACGCCGTAATTTTATAGCGTCTTTATCAAAATAATTCCTATCCGTTAATTATTGGAACAAGAGATCTGACTATGACTTTTAAATCTTCATATTCATCCCTTATCGATCGGTACGTTTTTCCGGCAATCTGCCTTTCAAATAATTTTTCGTTTGTATGAACTTTGTAAACAAAGAACGTAATGTTCGCGGGAGACTGATAAACGTCAACATAATCAAGCTGCGCGATAACGATATACTCGATCCCCCAGTTTCTTGCTTCCATCATGCTGATCGAAGCGTACTGCATTACATCACCCTGGGGCCTTGTTTCAAAACGCATTGTCGGAAAATTGCTAATGATATGCCCCGCGTCAAAGAAGACGTCCATAAAAGCGTTTTCCCACTGAACGGAATGTTCATTGTTTAACCTGTTTTCCGGAAGGCCGGTTTCTATCACATAAAACGATACCATAGAAGCCGCGGCGCCGGCGTTCAGAAAAAAACTGAAAACTAAGGCTGGTAATAGGCATTTTTTCATTAATATTCCTCTTCATGAATTATCGGCATTTAAAATAAAGTTTCCAGTACTCTTTTCAAAATAACTGACAGGATCATATAATACTGGCAGATGAACTACTATGCTATACAGGTAAAATCACGAACTGAAGAAAAATTTTTGCGGCTTTTTAAGGCTTTGCATCCAGAAATAACCCTTCCTGTGCATTTTCCAAAAAGGCGTCTTGATATAAGAAAAGCCGGTAAAATAATCCCTTCTTCGCCTGCGGTTTTTCCCGGATACATCTTTATAGAAGCTGAATCCAATGATGAAATATGTTCCTGCCAGTGGGAATTCAGGCGCACAAAAGGATTTTTCCGCTTCCTTAAATCCAATCAGGAAATAACCCCGCTTTCGGGAAGGGACCTGGAACTTGTCCTTCATTTTATCAAAATGTCAGGATCGGTTGCCGGCTGTTCAAGAGTTTACTTTAACGAAGATTCAAGGATTGTCGTTATAGACGGGCCGCTTTCGGGTCTTGAGGGAAGGATAATAAAAGTCGATAAAAGAAAAGGAAGAGCAAAGGTAAAACTTGATCTTTATAACGATTCATTTGCGATCGATCTTGCTTTTGAAGTAATCGGCGTTCTTTTTCCGGTTGCAACATGAACGAAAAAAGGGGATGTCATGGAAAAGTCGAAACGTCTTTATATAATCGGAGCCGGATTCGCAGGACGCACCCTTGCAGCGGAAATTGTAAAGAAAAAAATATTCGGCGAAGTAGTCGCGTTCCTTGATGATGACAACGAAAAAATCGGGAAAAAAATTGACAATATTCCGGTTCTCGGACCGATTAAAGATGTCGCGCTCCTTTTGCGGACAAACCCCGCAGATGAAGCGATAATTGCGATCCCTGAAGCATCCCGAGAATACCTTATCGAGCTTCATTCCATATTAAAAAGAGCTGGCTTCCAAAAAATCAGAATTCTTCCCGGCATCTCGCAAATTGTTGATAACGACGCTCACTTTATTCAGACGCGTTCAATTGATCTTCAGGACCTTCTGGGACGTAACCCGATAACCATTAATCTTAAAGAAAGCCTTTCCTATGTCCGCGGAAAAAGGGTTCTGGTAACAGGAGCGGGCGGTTCAATCGGAAGCGAATTATGCCGTCAGCTGCTTTCAGGGGGAGCCGCAAGGCTTTACATGCTCGGCCACGGAGAGAATTCGATTTACCAGATTGACAGGGAGCTTCGTCTTTTACAGGAAGAAGGCGTCGGCGAAAAGGCGACGCTGATTCCGATTATTGGCGAATTAAAAGACTGCGATTATATTGATTATCTATTAAGCAAATTAAAAGCCGACGCGATTTTCCACACTGCCGCCTACAAGCACGTTCCCATGATGGAAGAAAATCCTGTAGCCGCAATCGAAAACAATGTCTTTGGAACGGAAAACCTTTTAAAGGCGGCGGTTAAACACGGAGTAAAACGCTTTGTGCATATTTCAACAGACAAGGCTGTGGAACCTGTGTCAGTATACGGCATATCAAAATATTTATGCGAACAGATAGTGCTTGACGCAGGTAAAAACCGGCAGGCAGAAAGCGATACCAATTTTGTGATTGTGCGTTTCGGCAATGTTCTGGGATCAAGAGGTTCCATAGTTCCATTGTTCCAGCAGCAGATCGAAAAAGGCGGCCCTGTAACAATCACGCATCCTGACATACGCCGCTACTTTATGACAATCAGCGAAGCTTGCTCGCTTGTTTTAAAAACAGGCGGTGTCGGCGAAAACGGCGGTTTGTATCTGCTTGATATGGGCGAGCCTGTGCGCATCCGCGAGCTTGCAGAGCAGTTAATCCGTTTCCACGGGTATGAGCCTGAAACCGACATTAAAATTGAGTACATCGGTTTAAGGCACGGAGAGCGGATGGACGAATCGCTGCTTTCTAAGGACGAAATGCCGGCGCTGACGGATTACAGCAGAATACTTCAGATAACCAGAAAAACTCCGAACAATCTTGATATCAATAAACTTTTAGATGAACTTCGTCCTGTATGTAAATTTGATTCGAACAATCCTGACGCGTACAGAAATTCAAAGCAGCTTTTGGCTATTCTAAATCAATTGTAATTCTTTTGTTTTACCAATAAAATAACACATAATGGAACCTATCCCGTTTCTGGAAGACGTCTATCCCCGAAACCTGATGTACGCGGTGACAATCAGGTCGCCCATTGCAAAGGGACAATTATTTTCGGTACAGGCGCCCCAGCTTCCGGGCGGCTGTATTTTAATTACGGCGAAAGACATTCCGGGAAAAAATATATTGGACGGCACGGATGTTCCTGTTCTCGCAGATAAAAAGTTATCTTATATCGGCGAACCTGTCGCCATTATGCTTGGCCATGATAAAACAAAACTTGAAGAACTTGCGTCAAGGTGCAAGGTTATCTTTGAAGAAGAAGAGCCTGTCTTTTCCGGTAAAGACGAGAAAGCGCAAGCCGTAATTGAAAGAGAAATTACCGCAGGCAGCACACAGGAAGTATTTGAATATTCAGGCACGCTCGTTATAGGCACTTACAATACAGGTATACAGGAACATTTTTACGCTGAACCGATAGGCGCTGTAACATGGTACAATGATGAAGACGATCCAGTTCAATCAGGCAGGCTGAAAGTTAGAACCGCTACCCAGTGGCCGCATCATGTTAAATACTCTGTCGCAGGCGTTTTGGGAATCGACAGCGCCGAAGTAACTGTTGAACCGACGGTACTCAATCTGCATATGGATGGCAAATTATGGTATCCGTCGCTTATCGCGTGCCATGCTGCACTCGGTACATTTATCGCTAAAAAACCTGTGCGTCTTATTTTAAACAGGGAAGATGATTTTTTATACACGCCAAAAAGGTTTTCTTCGGAAATTGATATTTTCAGTTCTGTCGATAAAAACGGCGATATTCTTGCGACAAACATCAATATTTCCGTTAACCTTGGCGCGTATCCGGTTAACGAAAAAGAAATTCTTGATAATATTTGTCTTGGCTGCCTTGGTTTTTATAATTTTAACAATTTAGTGTTAACCGCCAAAACCTATAGAACAAATATACCGCCACAGGGCGCGTTTTCGGGCTTTGGTCTCGCCCAGGGGTTATTTGCGGTTGAACAGCATGTTTCGCAAGTCGCGGATATTTCCGGAATTGACCCTGCTGTCTGGAAATTAAAAAATGCAGACCATAAAAATATCATTCCTTCAACGCAGCAAAAAACATCCGTTTCATGCGAGGACTTAATAAGCGCCGCGGCGAAACACAGCGATTATTACAGAAAATGGACGTCGAATGAACTGCTAAGACAAAGCAGAAAAAACAAACCGGGCAGCGCGCAGGAAAGCGGAAGAACCGGTTATTTTGCAGGAGGCGATAATCCAAGGGGCATTGGAATCGCGCTTGGATATCAGAGCAGCGGTCTTTTATATCCTTTATATGATGACGACAGGGGAAATTTCAGCGTAGAAATTACCTTAACAAAAGACAGTATTCTGGAAATAAAAACCTGCATTACAACGCCGGAAGACTATTCCAAAATTTGGGAAAAAATAGTATTTGAAACATTATCTATAAACCCTGACATGATTAGAGTTGATGCAATTAATGCGCCTGACTGCGGCCCTTCCTGCGCTTCAAGAAACATAACTGCTGTAACAAGACTTGTTGAAAAATGCTGTAACGCGATAAAAAAGCAGCGGTTTCACGATCCGCTTCCGATTACAGTGCGCCGTACGGCTAAGCCGCAAGCAGGTTCCCTGCGCGGCCTTGAAGTGCCTGATGTAAAAGGGTTTACAAGACCTGGTCTTGCCGCCGCCGTAGTTGAAGTAGCGATAGACCTTGCAGAATGTGTTCCGATTATCCGCGGTATATGGCTCGCCATCGACGGCGGCAGAATTATGTCGTTTAACAGGGCAAGAAGGAGCGTAAAGCGCAGCGCAACGCAGGCGCTCGGCTGGGCGTTCACGGAGTGTCTTGAATATATAAACGGGGAAATTCCAAAATCCCAATACAGCAATTTTTCAATTTTTTCGCCGATAGAAATTCCGCCTGTTCACATTGATTTTCTTGACTGCGATTCAGGCGACCCTAAGGGAATAGGCGATCTTCCCTTTACATGCATTCCCGCAGCTTTTACGCAGGCTGTATCCCAGGCGATGGATCACAGCTTTAAATCCATCCCATTAAAAAGAAATGAAATCTGGGAAATGTTTAAAGCAAGGTATGAAAAAATTCCTGAACCGGGGCATAAATGACAATCAACTTTATTCTAAACGGCGAAGATGTAATTTTCCGCGGCGAAGCAGGCGTCAGACTGATTGACATTCTCAGAAGCAGCTTCGGGCTGTTCGGGGCGAAACCGGGCTGCCTTGCGGGCCAATGCGGAGCATGCACAGTTTTGTTTAACGGGAAGGTAAGCCCGGCGTGCCTTATACCAGCGTTTAAAATTAAAGGTAGCGAAATAATCACCATTGAAGGTTTTTCGCAGACAATCGAGTATCAGGAAATTATTAAAGCGTTTGCGGAAGAACATCTTGGAAACTGCGGATACTGCGAAGCGGGAAAAATCCTTTGCACGGACGCCCTTCTTGATAAAAATCCGTCGCCTTCCAAAAATGAAATACTTTCCGGTTTTTCAGGTATTATGTGCCGCTGCACAAACGCAGAGCGGCTTGTAAAAGTAGTAAACAGTATCGCCGTTATGCGGCAAAGGAGGCTAAATGGATACGCCTCTTAATCACGTTTTGATACCGGTAAATTTTCAGGAACTGTTTTCAGCGTGGAACCGGTTTCCCGACGCTGTATGTTACGCGGGCGGAACCAATATTATCGGAAGGCAGGAAAATAACATATTAAACCTGCCGCCCGCTTTTTTATGCCTTGATAAAATCGCCGAACTTCAAAAAATTACAAGAACGGAGCATTATCTTGAAATCGGCTCAATGGTAAGATTGAATAGACTTGTTAATCTTGGAAAAGCGGTTCCCGGCGTCCTTCGAGCCTGCATCGAAAATATAGGGGGCGTTCAGCTTCGCAATATCGCCACAATCGGCGGTAATATTTGCACCGCAGGCGGTTTTTCTCCCGATATTCCGGCGCCGCTTATCGCTTTGGACGCCCAGTATGAACTAAGAAATTCCAGCAGTTCAAGATGGGTTTCAGCTTCCCGCTTTCATTCGCTTACAGAAAATACAACAATGGAAAAACAGGAGCTGGTAACGCGGATAAGACTGCCGCTTCATACATGGGATTATGCCGTATATAAAAAATTTCACGGCGAAAGCCATTTAAACAGCGCCGCTTTGGTATTTCTCGCGAAAACGCATAAAAATATCCTTTCGGAAATACGGGTTGTGTATAAAGCCGGTTCGATTGTACGTAATAAATTGTGCGAAGACATATTAAACGGCAAATCGCTGCCCTTAAGCAGGAAAACATCAGATGATTTTATCGAAAACTGGAAAGATTTTATGCGGCTGCGGCGTGAAGAGCCGGAAATTACCAAAAATACCTTAATAAATTGCATTCAGGAATATGTATATAACCTGTCAGAATAAGCAAAAAACAAGTTCAAATACACAAATTCGCTTTTTTGATTAAATTCAAGCATATTGATGACATCAAGTACGCCTATACATATTAAATAAAAGGTGATATATTAATATAATATAACCGCATGATTCAAAGAGCGTGTTTCGGCCGCCTGCGAATCCTGTGTCCTCAGGCTGTTTACAGCTTGAAAGGCGATACTCTCCTCTTTTTTTTCCGGTTCCTGCCGGAATTAAGAGAAATTTGTATAAAAATTTTTATGAATTTCATATTCGGCGGATATAAATCAAATGTTATTGTCAGTAAGGGCATCCCTTCAATTGATTCAATAACAAATAAATTCGATAACGCGCTAATCATCGCTGACGAAAACACCGCGGGTATCGCGTCGAAAATTTGCGGCGGCAATTATATCCCGCATTGCGTTATAAAAAGCGGCGAAGAAAACAAAACATGGCGATCAGTCGAGACAATTCTTTCATCCGCTGTTACAAATAAACTTGGACGCGACTGTATTTTTATAGCGGCAGGCGGCGGAGTGATATGCGACATCTCCGCGTTTGCAGCTTCTGTTTACATGCGCGGCTGCAATCTTGCCCTTGTGCCCACTACCCTGCTTGCAATGGTTGACGCTTCTGTCGGCGGGAAAACCGGTTTTGACTTCTGCGGAATTAAAAATCTTGCGGGTACTTTTTATCCTGCGGAAAATATATATATTCCGGTCGACTGCCTTTCTTCGCTTCCGCAAAGGGAATGGAAAAGCGGTTTCGCGGAAATTATTAAAACAGCAATTCTTGCCAATGATTTTTTTGATCAGCTTGACGGCATTTCAAGTTTTGATTATAAAAGCGACGCGCTTTTAAGCTGCATAGAAAAAGCTGTCGCGTACAAAGGGAAAATTGTAACAGAGGACCCGCGCGAATCAGGCGGCAGGCGTATACTTCTTAATCTTGGGCATACGTTCGCCCATGCGCTTGAAAGTGTTCTTGGTCTTGGAAACATTTCGCACGGCGAAGCTGTGGCATGGGGAATAATCCGCGCATGCCGCCTGGGCGTAAAACTTGGAATAACAGGCGAATCAAGAGCGAAAAAAATTACAGGTTTAATCAAGAAATTCGGATACGAAAGCGAATATAACTGCGATAAAGCCGCGCTGATTGGCTTTATGAAAAACGATAAAAAGAAAAGGGACGGAAAACTTGCGTTTATCGTTCCCGATGAAAAAAGCGCGGCAGCGGTCACTCTGGAAAAGGAAAATGATTTAAAAATATTGGAAGAAATATTGGTTTGAATCTGCATAAAAAAAAACTTTTATTTTTAGCAATATTTGTTAGTTTTATTTTTTTTTCCGTTTATGCTCAACAAGAAAATTATAGTGATGATGCGTTATATGTCATTGATTCGTGGGTTTTCGTTACGGACGGAATAACGCGGGATTACGCTTTGAATAACAGATTGAATTTATACAATGGCGAGATTTTAAAGGGAATGGCCGCGCTTGCTAATTTTATCAGCGAAAAAACGCAATTACTATTAAACGAAAGAATATTTGAAAGCGCGCGAATTGAATATACAACAGGACAGGCTCTTCCTTTTGACAGTGAAGAAGCGTATCCTGTAGACCTTGTTATTTATACAAAGGATTCATGGAATATTATCGCTCTGCCCTATCCAAAATACGATGATAATTCGGGTTTCAGCATTTCAATAAAAGCGCGCGATTATAATTTTTTAGGCGCAATGAGTCCTTTAAAACTGGATTTGGGTTATCAGTATGACATTGAAGGAAAATCAACTTTTTCATTCCTGCTTGATTCAAACATTCCTTTTCCGCTTTTCGGTTTGATTTGGGAAATTGATTTTGATAATGAATTTATGTATCGGATGTCAGCCGAAAAACCTTTTTTTTACGGCAATACTACAGGTTTATCAGTTGAACTTCCGCTTAAAAGAACGATCTTTACAATCGGGTTTTCAGAGTCTTTTTTCTTAGATAAGGAAAACCCGCAAGAATATCAAGACAGATACGGCCGGTTTCAGGAAGGTTTATACTTTTCCAGTAAGCCGTATATAAATATTTATATACCTACAGGATTAAAAATTGAAAGCATGGGCGAGTTAGTTTATTCGCAGGAGTTATACGCTGTCTTTAATCATGAGCTGCCCCAATGGCCGCTTAATGACTTCAGGAAAGGTCCTTTACTGGGTTTTACCCACAGTCTTGATTTTGGCCGTGTGGACTGGATTGGCAACTTCAGGAAAGGTTTTTACGCAAGTATAGGCAGCGCGTTAAGCTATAATTTTTACAGTAAAGAAAATAACATTCAGCCGTTAGGTGCAAATATGAAAGCGTCAGCAGAAAGCCACTTTATTTTAAGCGATTTTTCTGGCATTTCATTTCGTCTAATGTACCGCCAATGGTTTTTTAACGAATTTTACCGCTACGCAGGAGACGTCCTTCGCGGTTTTCTTGATAAATTGATTTTCGCGAATTACATGATTTCTTTAAATCTGGATTTTCCGCTCAGGGTACTTCAGTTCCGCCCTTCTCAGTGGCGGCAGGATAACAGTTTTTCAAGTGTTTTCGATTTTGATCTTCACCTGATTCCGATAATTGACGCAGCCTTTTTCAGCAGCCCGCAGACAGATTCATATAACAAGGCAGAAAATGTTCACATAACATGCGGACTTGAGCTTGTGTTCTTTCCTTTAAGGTGGCGCAGTCTTTTTCTTCGCGCGTCAATTGGTTTTGGCATGCAGCTTTTTAATCCCAAAGCCCCGGTAACAAATGAAATTTTTATCGGAATGGAGTTATATTATTAGGATACCGGGACAAATTAACGCAGTCTATAATGAGGTGATGAATAAATTAATATGAAAAATCCCAGATGTTTTGATGAAGATGAACGAATAATCGGAACGCAAAGATATAAATATTTTCAAAGAATGTGCACAGAAGCCGGTCTTTTCGCGATTAAAGAAGCAAAAGATAAAGGACTTCCGGTTACCTATGTAGAAAATGAACAAATAATCAAGGAATATTCTGACGGAAGAAAAGAAATACTCGGCAAAATTAAACCATATGTAAAAGCAGACAAGCTTGTATATAAAATAAAATGAACGACAGGAAAAAAAAGCTTAGGGTATTCGCAGGTCCAAATGGTTCAGGTAAAACAACGCTTTACAATTACTTAATTTATATAAACGCTTTTCATTCTTATTATCATATAAATCCTGATATGATTACGAAGGATTTATCAGTATCGCTAAATCTTGATAACTGGCCAATCGAATTTACATATAACGAATTAATAAATTATTTAAAATATTCGCCTTTTCAGTCTTTAATAGATATTGATGTTTCTGGTTTATTGCATTTTGAAGATCGCAGATTGTTTTTAAAAGATAAAACCTATAATAACAGCTATCTGTCTGCGGCAATCGCTGATTTTCTCCGGTATAAAATGATACAGTCAGATTCGTCTTTTTCGTTTGAATCTGTTTTTTCACATAATTCAAAAATCAAAGAACTGGAAATAGCAAAAAAGGCAAATTTTAAAATCTATCTTTATTTCATTGCAACATCTGATCCTATAATAAATGTTGAACGAATTAAAAACCGTGTTGAAACAGGCGGACATGATGTTCCAAATGAGAAGATTTGCAATCGTTATTACAGAACATTAAACAATCTTCATGAGGCTTTTAAATTATCCGACAGAGCATATATTTTTGACAATTCAACTGACTTGAAAAATGGTTCTATTAATTTCTTCGCAGAAAAAGAAGATGAAAACATTTACATTTTTGATTCTGATTCCATTCCGGTCTGGTTTGATGAACATATATTAAAAAAGGCATGTGAATGAAACTTTTTAAAGATATATACGCATACAGGGAAATGATCGCAAACTTAGTAAGAAAGGATTTGCGCGGAAGATATAAAGGTTCTGTTTTTGGCTTTCTATGGACATTTATAAACCCGTTATTGCAGGTGCTGGTTTACTCTTTTGTATTTTCAATTGTTATGCGTTTCGGGCTTGACAAATATTATCTTTATCTTTTTGTAGGGCAGGTGCCGTGGATTTTCTTTTCCACATGCATTACATCGGGAGCTGGCATTATAAATACGGAAAAAAATCTTGTTGTAAAAATTCATTTTCCAAGGGAAGTAATTCCAATTTATTTTGTGACAAGCAGTTTTATCAATATGATATTCTGTTTTGTTATTGTTTTTTTTATATCAATATTTTCCGGAGTCAGTTTTAATTTAATCGCTTACTTGTGCCTCCCTGTTATCATGGCGGTATTGTATATATTTGCGCTTGGAATGTGTTTAATTTTATCAGCTTTTACGGTTTATTTTCGGGATTTACAGCACATCATGGGAATTTTTGTTACAGCATGGTATTTTTTAACCCCAATAATCTACCCCATCACTTCGGTTCCTGATAATTATATGCGGTATTTTATGTTAAACCCTATGACTCATATCATTATCGCTTTTCGTGATGTTTTATATTACGGCAAAGTTCCGGAACTTTCCACATTATTAAGCGCGTTTATTATTGGAATCGTCATTCTTGTCACAGGCTTTTTTGTCTTCGGCAAATTAAAAAGACGATTCGCCGAGGTGCTTTAATGGCGGAAATATTAACGCATGAAACCGCGATTAAAGTTTATAATGTAGCCAAGAAATTCAACGTTTATTACGACAGAGCGCCCAGCTTAAAGGAAAAAATACTTTTCAGGAACCGCAACAGGTATGAAACAAGATGGGTGTTAAACGACATAAGCTTTGAAGTTGAAAAAGGCGGCGCAGTCGGAATTATAGGACAGAATGGCTGCGGAAAAAGCACATTATTAAAACTGCTTACGCAGATTATGTATCCAGATAATGGAAGCATAGACATAAAAGGGAGAATAGCCAGCCTTATAGAGCTTGGGGCGGGTTTCCATCCCGATATGAGCGGCAGGGAAAATATATTCACAAACGCGTCCATATTCGGATTAACCCGCAAAGAAATCAACAGCCGCGTAGAAGACATAATAGATTTTTCAGAAATTCGTGAGTATATAGACAATCCTGTCCGTACATACTCATCGGGAATGTATATGCGCCTTGCGTTCTCTGTAGCCATTCATGTTGACGCAAATGTTTTGCTTATCGATGAAATTCTCGCTGTCGGAGACGCAAGTTTTCAGGCGAAATGCTTAAAAAAACTACACGAATCAAAAACTAACGGAGTTACAATTGTTATAGTGTCACATTCATTGGGGCAAATCGAACAATTATGCGAAAGAAGCATTTGGATAGATAAAGGCCTGATACGCGAACAGGGCGCGCCTAAAGATGTGCATAAGGAATATCTTGGGTATATGGGGATTAAAAGTTAGGAATGGATTGTAATGACGAGATTGCGCGGCTGTTACGTGAAGGCGGTACATTATTCGCGGAGGAAATGTTAATTAAGGGAAGTTCAATAAATGATATTCTTTATGTATGAACAATACCATACTGAACGTATAGAAAACGCTATACAAGATATTGACAGAAAAATATCTATAAAATAATGGAAAATAAATACGTATCAATTTTTGGTCAATATAAAAAGACCGTTATAGAAATAATAAGATTCCCATGTATAAAAATGATAGAATTCCTAAAATAATTTGGACTTGCTGGTTTCAAGGCAAGGATAAAATGCCTTTGATCGTTCAAAAATGCATTTCTTCATGGGAAAGAAATAATCCGGATTGGCAGCTTATTGTAGTAACAAAGGATAACATTAAACAATACATAGAAGATGCTGGTAATTTTTTTGAAAGAGATGATATATCGTTAACAGGCAAATCTGATATTCTTCGCTTGCATTTATTAGGGGGGG